>Ga0209181_10001381_pt1 | contig 42681 bp, 40 predicted proteins | sample MAT05_FD_187208 | JGI IMG/M metagenome (GOLD analysis project Ga0209181, IMG submission 187208) | Freshwater microbial communities from Lake Fryxell liftoff mats and glacier meltwater in Antarctica - MAT-05 (SPAdes) (version 2) | ecosystem: Environmental > Aquatic > Freshwater > Ice > Liftoff... | reverse complement strand
CATTACCCATTGTTATGGCAACGGAACCATAAATTTGAATACCTTCATTTTTTTCTCCTGCATTGTCATATCTTGCTTTTACCCAGGGCGTCAATGCGAACCCTTTGTCGTTTGGATAAGCAGGGTCGCCTCCGATAAAGTAGGATAGGGCACCTTTTTTATCATTTCTAAATGTTTGGTCGCCATAAGCTAATGTAGGTTTAAAAAACACCTTTCCATTGTCATAATTATATGCTTCTGAAAGGACTTGTTCGGCAAAAGCTTTGTAATCTCCACCTTCTTCTTTCAGTTTTCCAATCTTAACCAAAGCATCGCACCAGGCCTGTTGTGCGGCGTTCACTTCATCATAAGTAATAACGTCTTGTGCCCCTTCTTCAACATATACTAAACCCAGGTCGTTAATTGTCTTTTGAACTTTTTCGTTGGTTTGTGTAACCACTTTTTGTGCTTCACCCTTTGCTTTTTCTGTAAGTTGGTTACATGAGGTTGCTATTAATCCTAACGTGAGTGTTACCAACACTAAATTCTTTTTTTTCATTTTTTGCTTTTATTAAAAATGAGGCCTACTTCTTGTATCGGTGTTCGGCATGTCCGCTGTTGGATATTTAAATGTCTTGTCTGTATTTAAAAAGTAGGTTGTGTAGGTAAAAAATCTTTTGCTGTAAATTCCTTTTTTGGCCTTTACAGAAACACGATTTTGAACATAACCAGTAGTGGTCTTATTGGCTGGTTATATAATTATACTCCCCGGTTTTTTAATTTTATTTTCTGATTCAGAGCCAATTCTTAAGCAATTCGTAAGCCAATTATTGCCCTCGGATTAGCATTCGTATGCCACACTTCATGCCGGAGACCAACATCAAATACATTTCTCCCTATTCTAAATTTATCTCCTAAACCCAATGAATAAGAGAAACCTATACCATTATTTTCCCCCAAAAAGCATATTAATCCTCCCTCACCTGCACCATAAAAAGATCCTAAATAATACCTGATACCCACTTTTAATGGAATAGCAGAAATATCAGGTTTTTAATATCTACAACATCTTTGCCGGGCATGTAATAAAAACCGCTGCTTGCAGTGGCGCTTATATGTTCAGTAAAAACATATTCACCTTTGAATGATAACCCGGCACCTGTTTTATTGGTTTCCAAAAGTTTTGATTCCGCGAAGAGCACTTCGGCGCCAAGGCAGGCTTATAAAGTTTTAACTTTATAAGCCTGCCCTAAGCAAACATTAACTGAAAAGATCGAAGTCAAAATTATAAGTGTAGTTACTACTATCAATCGCATGATTAGTAATTTTGAACTTATATCTATGAAATATATTGTTGAGCATTGTGTTTTATTACTGGCCAATAGCATGGGCGCTTTCCCGTCTGTGATAATTACTTTTGATTGTTAATAATCAAAGTATCCTCATAAAAAGTTACTTCACCTGTTGTAATATCATGCGTACCGCCAACTATTCCAATTTGCCCCGCTTCAATCATTTCTTTTAAAATAGTGCTGCGTTCCATAATTGCATGTACGGTTCTCACTACATTAATGGCTGAAACTTTTTCTACAAATTCGCTATTGCCGGAATTGCGGTTTTCTTTTACCGTATTTTCATCATAAACCGCAGGCTGAATTTTACTTAACAATGCAGTAAGGTTACCCATTTCCACATGGTCGCAGGCACCTTTTACAGCGCCGCATTTTGTATGGCCAAGTACAACAATTATTTTGGAGCCGGCTACCTTGCAACCAAATTCCATGCTACCCAAAATATCTTCATTAATAATATTGCCGGCAATACGAACGCTGAATACATCACCTAATCCCTGGTCAAATATCAGTTCGGCAGATGTACGGGAATCAATACAACTCAGGATAACGGCAAACGGATGTTGCCCGTCGGATGTTTCATTTGCCTGTTGCAACAGGTTGCGGTTTACTTTAAGATTATTTACAAATCTTTTGTTACCTTCTTTTAATAATTCCAAAGCCATTGAAGGGGTAATGGCTGCCTGCATTTCTTTAGTTAGTGTTTTCATTGTTTTGTTTTTTATTTTAATTAATGATGATATTATTTAGGTTCAATAAAATTGATAGTTTCAACAGTAATGTTTTTTGTTTTAGCATTTATTTTATAGTTCTGTATTATTTCTATCACATCATATGCTATAGATTTTGAGTGCGTGCAATCAATAATCACTTTTGAATTTTGCGGAATACCATCCAGTGCTTTTATAACACTTGCTTTATTAAAAAATGACACTTCCTCTGCCAATACAAGATGATGCACCTGATTTCCTTCTTCTCCAGTTACTACTTCCTTCAAATGGTGTGAGTTTCTATAACTGTGGCGCAGGGTGTAAAAGATGCCAAATAAAATGCCTATAGTAATGCCTTTCAATAAATCTGTAAGCAGGATAGCCACAACAGTAGCCACAAATGGAATAAACTGTTCCCATCCCTGCTTATACATTTGCTTAAAGAGTTCGGGTTTGGCTAATTTGTAACCCACCATCAATAATATAGCTGCTAAACTTGCAAGCGGTATCATATTCATTAAGCCTGCAATGGTAATGGCGCTGATTAATAAAAACACACCATGCAGTATGGCACTCATTTTTGTTTTACCTCCGAAAGTGATATTGGCGGTACTGCGTACAATAACCTGTGTAACGGGCAAACCACCAATCAAACCCGACACAACATTTCCTAAGCCCTGTGCTTTTAATTCCCGGTTGGTAGGTGTAACTCTTTTGTAGGGGTCCATTTTATCTGTTGCCTCTACACAAAGCAGCGTTTCAAGGCTGGCTACAATGGCCAACACAACAGCAATTTTCCAAACTTCAAAATTTGTTATCTGCGAAAAATCAGGAAAAGTAAATTGTGTAAAGAACTCTGATAAACTGTGAGCCACCGGAAGCTGCACTACCTGGTCTTTGTCCAGACTAAAATTTAATATCCCGTTCTGATACATATAATTCATGGCAATGCCTAAAATAACAACCACAATCGGGCCTTGTATAAATTGAAATATTTTGTGTTTCTTGGTCAATACTTTATCCCAAAGAATTAATATAGCCAGTGATATGGCTGCAATAAGCAGCGCACCCGGCGTAATTGAATTGAACGCATTTGTTATAGCAGAAAAAGTATTTTCTCCTCCTGCTTGAAAAAATGCATCATCGCCTTCGGCATCCTTATCGTAGCCTATTGCATGTGGTATTTGTTTTAAAATAATCAGTAATCCAATACCCGTAAGCATGCCTTTAATGACAGACAAGGGGAAGAAGTAGGCTACAAAACCTGCTTTGGCAAACCCCATGATAAGTTGCAGGATTCCTGCAATAACAACCGCCAACAAAAATGTAGGCCAGGAGCCAAGTGTTGCGATAGAAGTTAAAACTATTACTGCTAATCCGGCGGCGGGCCCGCTAACCCCCAAGGGAGAACCACTGGCAATGCCCACAACAATTCCACCAATGATGCCTGCTATAATGCCTGCAAACAGTGGCGCACCCGAAGCCAAAGCAATACCAAGACATAAGGGAACGGCTACAAAAAAAACGACAATACTCGCTGGCAGATCGCTTTTCAGTTCTTTGAAGATATTTTTTTTCATTTGCATAATCAGTTGATTTTTTGGTTAACGAGGCTAAGATAGGGATAATATTTTAATTGATAGTATTACTATCTAATGGAATTGTAAAACTTTTAACTATTTTTGTCTGGCAAAATATGGTAACTATCTCTATCTGCTTTTAAAATAACAGATGCCATTATAAAACCGTAGTTAAAAAATGGAAGTACAATTACAAATAAAAATGAACGAAAAGTTGTTTCTCCGTAACCCGGATCAAACAGAACTGGGCAAAAAAATCATTCTCCACAGTATTCAATTGATTTATAAAAACGGATTTGAATTATTCACCTTTAAAAAACTGGCAGAAGATATAGGTACAACGGAGGCTGGTATTTACAGGTATTTTGAAAACAAACACAGGTTGCTGATTTATATTACGGCCTGGTATTGGGGCTGGCTTCAATACAGTGTAGTTTTTAATACTAATAATATTAAAGACCCGGCAGTAAAACTTAAAAAAGTAATTCAACTTTTAGCTACTACAGTAGTGGATGATGATAAAACAGTGCATATTAATGAAGACTTGCTACATCAGATAATAATAGCAGAAGGTTCAAAAGCCTATCTCACCAAGCATGTATCCGAAGATAACAAGGAGCAATTATTTAAGCCTTATAAAGACCTTTGTGCTGTTATAGCCAATATTATTTTAGAATGTAACTCCAAATATAAATATCCCAGGTCGCTGGCAAGTACGATTATTGAAATGGCACATTTTCAGAATTTTTTCATGCATAACCTTCCCTCGCTGACAGATTTTGGTAAATCAAAAGATGAATTGAAAGTGGTTTCATTTCTGGAAGATTTGGTGTTTAGCAGCATAAAGAAAAAATAATTGGTTTAGAAAAGATGCAAGGATTACCTGATTGATTGAACTGCGGAAAGACAGATACAACAAATTTGATGGCAACAATAAATAAGTTAAAACAAATCAATAGAGCAATTGTAAAAATTATAAATCGTTGTAAAAATAAAGAGGCAAAACCTGTTTCCATAAAAACCTGCAAAAGCAAATGAGGTAATTGCCAGAGTTGAGCTTCCCAAACCTAAAAATTAGGAACCCCCAAAACTCAACACAGTTTTCTTATCTTCGCCAAAATTTATCCATTTATGAACCTTCACGAATACCAGGCAAAAGAAATCTTAAAAAAATACAATGTACCCGTACAGGAAGGCATACCATGCAGTACGCCTGGCCAGGCCGAAGAGGCTTACAGGCAAATTCATACCCAGTATGCCAGCAAGTTTACGGTTATTAAAGCGCAGATACATGCTGGTGGCCGTGGTAAGGGAAAGATTGTGGGTACCGAACAACATGGTGTGCAGGTTGCAAAATCGGCCGAAGATGTGTTGCAGATAGCAAAAAACATTTTAGGCGGCACGTTGGTAACTATACAAACCGGCGAAGCTGGCAAACTGGTAAGCAAAATATTGGTTGCCCAGGATGTGTATTACGAAGGACCAAACCCGGTGAAGGAATTTTATTTGTCTATTTTATTAGACAGAACCAAGGGGCAAAATGTAATTATGTACAGTACCGAAGGTGGAATGAATATTGAAGATGTAGCGCATGATACGCCTGAAAAAATATTTAAAGAATGGGTTTACCCGGGCGGCAACCTGGAACCTTTTCAGGCAAGAAAAATTGCTTTTAATTTAGGCCTGAGTGGTGTGGCTTTTAAGAACTGTGTAAAATTTGTAACAGATTTATACAAAGCTTATGTAGGTTCTGATTGCGGGATGCTGGAAATTAATCCGCTGTTTAAAACCAGCGATGATAAAATTATTGCGGTTGACTGCAAGATGAATATTGATGACAATGCATTGATGCGTCATCCGGATATTGCGGTATTGAGAGACCTGAGTGAAGAAGACCCTACAGAGGTGGAAGCAGGCCAGTTTAATTTGAACTTTGTAAAATTAGATGGCAATGTAGGTTGCATGGTTAATGGAGCAGGCCTTGCCATGGCTACCATGGATATGATTAAATTAAGTGGTGGCGAGCCTGCTAACTTTTTGGATGTAGGCGGTACTGCCAATGCACAAACGGTGGAAGCAGGTTTCCGTATTATTTTAAAAGACCCGAAAGTAAAAGCGATACTCATAAATATTTTTGGCGGTATTGTGCGCTGCGACCGGGTTGCACAAGGTGTTATTGACGCTTATACATCAATCGGCAATATCAACATACCAATTATTGTAAGGCTACAGGGCACCAATGCCGATATAGCCAAAAAACTGATTGACGAAAGCGGATTGAAAGTACAAAGTGCTATTCAGTTAAGTGAGGCAGCAGAACTGGTGAACAAAGCGGTTGCTTAAACGTAAAATAAATATTGCATTGCATCCCATTCAGCTAAAACTGAATGGGATTTTTTATTTGAAGAGCTTTAAATAATTAACTTACAAAAAATAAGATTGTATGCTTGAGTTAAACTTTACCCCTTTTCCTGAAATTAAAACTGAAAGATTATTACTCAGAAAAATGACAGATGCCGATGCACCGGAAATGTTTTTCCTGAGGTCGGATGAAACGGTGATGAAATACATTGACCGTGAAAGGCCAAAATCCGAGGAGGAAGCGCTTGCATTTATTCAGAAAGTAAATACAACTATTGATAACAATGAAAACATCATGTGGGCCATTGCTTTGCATGGTAATCCGGATACCTTGGTTGGCAATATCGGCTTCTGGCGAATCATTAATCAACATTACCGGTCAGAGATTGGCTATATGCTGCATCCCGAGTTTTGGGGCAAGGGCATTATGAAAGAAGCTTTACTTGCAGCCATTGATTTTGGGTTTAATAACATCAAACTGCATAGTATTGAAGCACATATTAACCCCGAAAATGCAGCATCCGGCATCTTGCTTGAAAAAGCCGGGTTTATAAGAGAAGCCTATTTTAAAGAAGACTTTTTTTTCAGAGGGAAATTTATTGACACAGCCATTTATTCTCTGTTAGCAAAATAATACCGATTGGATTTTGTAGTTAGTCCACCCGGTACCTGCCTACCGCAGGCAGGTTTACCAAAAGCCAACGCCACAAAGGCCCGGCTTCAATTTCAGCCTTGCTACATTGGCCTAAAATAAAATTCAGTTTGGTACAACAACCGGCTGTAAATAAATAGCCCGCTGTAAAACAGCCGGGCCATTATTCATTATAACTCTTAAAAATAACGCTTATGCCGATGATACGGCTATGCAGCCTATTGCTATTTGCATTCGGCATAATACCATCTAAGGTTTTAACGTAGCCATTAAGACTACTAATGAAACCAAAATGGTATTACATTTTAGGCAACTGTACATGGTCAATTACATGTATTACAACATTGCTGTGGTTTACGTCTTTTATGGTTACATAAGAAACACTTCCATTTTCATCTTTGATAGCATTTTTTTTACCTTCCAGCATGATTGATAAATTTTTACCAGCAACTGTCTTTATAGTTGCAGTGCCATTTCCTTTCCTGATTAATTTAGCAATATCGTTTGCATTGTATTTACCTGCTACAACATGGTAAGTTAAAACAGTTGTTAATGTTGGTTTACTTTCTGCCAGCAGTAAATTATCAACAGTACCTGATGGCAACATGCCAAAAGCTTTATTGGTTGGTGCAAAAACCGTGAACGGGCCAGCACTTTGGAAAGTTTCTACCAGGCCTGCGGCTTTCACAGCAGCTACTAATGTGGTATGGCCTTTACTGTTAACAGCATTCTATACAATATTTTTTGAAGGATACATGGCAGCACCACCAACCATTACTGTTTTTTGGCTTTGTGCAAAAGACGCATGTGTAAACAAAACTGCCGCCGCAACGAAAAAAAAAAATCTTGAACTGATTCATAATTCTGATTTTAATTTTTTTAACCCAGATTTTGTATGTCAGATGAAAAGGGTTGGATTTATTTTTTATTTTTTTCTTTACTGATCTACAAAAAAAACAGGCTGTTATTCAACAGCCTGTTTCAAAAAAATGTATAAAAAGTTAAAAGGAAATTATAATTTACCCATCACCATTACTTTGGTTGGCACTGGTTTTTCGGGGCCTGCATCTTCAAGCGAAACCGCAAAAGCCTGGGCGCTTCCGAAGCTCTTCATTTTTTGAACATGAACAGTTTTGCCATTTATTTCAGTTGTTACAATACCACCATTTACAGGCTTCCCATCAACAATTGCCCAAAACTGGTATTGCTTGCCAGCCGGTGCTTTGGGCAGGTTAGAAGGATCTATATAAATTTCCTTCGTATCTTGCATCCAATAAATTCGGGCAGCAGCATCAGGTACATCAGGCATGGCTGCCAAAGATACAGGCATGGCATTTTTGTTGGTCATTACTCCCATATCATTGTTCATGCTAGTTGCCAACTCTTTTTGCTGTTGCAGTTCTGTTTGTGCTGATGCCAATTCTAAATTAGCCGATTTGTACTTGTTGTAAAAGATATAATTAAGTATAGCACTGCCGATTAATAAAACAACGCTGGCCGCTGCGGCATATTTCCAGGCTGGCGAAATTGAATACACTTTTGCTGGTGCATTACCGGGGGATTTTAAATTTACAGCCGGTGTTGTATTTTGTTGATTAATTGAAGCAAATATTTTTTCTTTAACCAACGAATTGGGTATAACAGCATGTGTCTGGGCATAATCCTCCAGGCCAGATTGAATTGCTTCGATTTCTGCCGACACTTCGGGATATTGCTGAGCCCATTGAGCTACTTCTGCTGTTTCAGCATTCGAAGTAAGCTTCAAACAATAAAGCTCCAATATGCCCGATGATATAATTTCCTGTACCCTCAATTTAATTGTATTATAAAATTTTCCTTAGTTCGATAATAGCCGCCCTCATCCTTGTTTTTACAGTGCCCAACGGAATTCCCATTTCTTTCGAAATCTCGTCTTGTGTGTATCCGTTAAAATAAGCCAGGTCTATTATGCTTCTCTGATCGGGTTTTAAGTTTACCAATTGTTTTCTTATTCCCATCGCATCAAAACGTTCTGTCACTTTTCCCTCATCCGATAAATTACCTACGGAATTTTCATCGCTGGAGATTTTTGCCTGCTTTTTATAGCCTTTACTGCGCAGCGTATCAATAGTAAGGTTCCTGGTAATATTCAGCATCCAAGTGAATAAACGGCCTTTATTGTTATCATAACTCGAAAAATTATTCCAGATTTTAACAAATGCTTCCTGTAGAATATCTTCGGCCAGTTCACGGTTTTCCACCATGCGGTAAATAATACCGTTTAAGGCTGCTGAATAATTATCATACAAGTACGAAAATGCCTGTTGATCCTGATTTTGCAGCAGCAATACTAATTCTTCTTCACTATATTTTAATGTATCTGGCAAATTTTTTAATTGTTGTAAGGATTCCCGAAAATAATTGATTTTTCGTAAACAGGATTAACAAATTCATTTATTTTAAATTAACATGACAATCGAAGTAACAATTGAATATCTATCTTGTTCAATCGTTTAAAAAAATGCTTAGGTTTGAAAGAATATTAATTAAAAAAATGCAGGAACAAATTATAAGAACCATAAAACCTGGCGACAACAAAGCACTGGCAACTATTATCCGTATCAGCCTGGAGGAATTTAAGGCCAACAAGCCCGGTACAGTTTATTTTGACGATACAACCGATTATTTATCGGATGTTTTTACAGTTAAAGGCAGTATTTATTTTGTTGCAGAACAGGATGGAGAAATTATTGGTGGCGGAGGTATATATCCCACTGCTAACCTGCCGGAAGGAACCTGCGAATTGGTTAAACTCTATTTATCTTCTAAAGCCAGGGGCAAGGGTATTGGCAAATTATTGATGGAGCATTGTATAGGCGCTGCCAAAGCATTGGGGTACAAAAAAATTTACTTAGAAACCATGCCCGAATTAAGCATTGCCATTCCCATGTACAAAAAATTTGGCTTTACACATTTGCAGGCCGCACAAGGCAGCAGCGGGCATACAGGTTGTGATGTGTGGATGATAAAAGATTTGTAGTAGTAGTTTTATGGAATTTATGAATGTCGGTGTCTAATCCAAAATTCCTACATGAAATCATTTCTGATTTTACTCGCTTGTATATCTTTTAACTGTTGTACTTCGAAACAAAAACAAATAAAACAAGCGGTTTTAAAACCACAGACTTCTGCAAAATTTGTAATCAACTACGATTCATGTAAAAAATCAATCTTGCTTAACAAGCAAAAGCAAAAACCCTTATGGCATAGTTTATACAAAACAACAAAAGAAAAAATTTTTACTGCTACAGTTACAGAAACCATTATTCCTGCCTGGATTGGAACCGCCTGGGATTTTAATGGAACCACCGAAACACCGCAGCATGGCCATATTGCCTGTGGTTATTTTGTAACAACAGTATTACGTGATGCAGGCCTAAACCTTTCCCGTGTAAAGCTTGCCCAATGTGCGTCCGAACAAATGATCACTTCATTAATACAGGCAAAATACATCAGCCGTTTCAGCAATATTGCTATGGAAGATTTTATACAGTCGATAAGAAAACAAGGGTATGGATTATACATTATTGGGCTTGATAACCACACTGGTTTTATTTATAATGATGACAATGATATTTATTTTATACACTCAACATTTGTTGGTACCAGAAATGTGCAAAAAGACAATGCTGCAACCAACTCTATACTTAAGCAAAGCAAATATAAAGTTCTCGGTAAAATAAGCAGCGATGAAAAGGTATTGGAAAGATGGATACATTAGCCGGATACCAGCTGCACTTCATACACTGGGTTAAACAAATAAAGCTTACCAGTTTTTACTTCCAGGCATTTAAAACGCTTTCTCACTTTTTCGCCTTTCTTAAAAATACGCCCGCCCTTAATTACAAATAAGACACCTTCGGGTAATTGCTCTACCAAATGCACACCGGCAGGTTTCTCATCGTATTGATGCAGCACCCGCAAAAGCTTCTCATCGCCACAACTGCTCGCTGCAGGGTTTTTCAATGTATGCAGTAAAACCTTTTCAATATCTTCCGGGAATATTTTTTTCATCAGGAATTTAGCGAGTATTTTCCCAAACTCATCTTTCCATTCACGGCCATGAGCCTGCACCCGGTGGCCATATTTTTCATAGGTAAAAAGATGCGCCAGTTCGTGCAGCAACGTTATCAGAAAAGCATATTTATTAAGATTGCCATTAACACTGATGCGGTGATTTTTGTCGGTATGTGCATGGCGGTAATCGCCCAGGATGCTTTCTCTTTTGCGGCTTATGGTAAGGTGTACTTTATGGTGCTGCAGGTAAAAAGCCACCTCAACAAAACTTCCGGCAGGTAAATAAGATTGTAGCTGTAAGAGTGGGGCTTCCTGCTTATACATTTTTTGTTCGGTTCAGCTTCATGATGGTCCTTACCTCTACCACCAGATAAACAATATAAATAACCATAGAAATATATACGGCCGGTTTATTAAATGCCGCTTTGCTAACAAAATAATAACCAATAACCGCTATTATACAGAAAAACATTTTAATGATCATACCACTCATTACACTGCGTATAAAAACATTGGGATTAGTATTGTTCAGTGCTACAAATTGTATACGAAACACTACCAGACTTACTAAAAAGAACAGGAAGTTACCACCCATAACCACCATGTAATTAATTCCTTTTTCGTTAAAAAAAAGATTACCTGCAATACAGAGTGCGGTTAAAACTAAAAATGTAATAATTAAAGGACGTGCCGGTTTGAAACTAAAATTCATTCAATAATTTTTATTGGTTTACAGCACTGGCAACCTCTTTTTTAAGCTCCACAATATTAGCACCCATATGGCAATTACCATTGAACAAAGCAGTAGGCTCCACGTGTAATTTACCGGCATAAATATCGCCATTCACCTGGGTTTTACCATGCAAAAACAAAAGCTCCTTCACTTTAATGGTACCGGTAACGTGGCCCATAATATCGGCTTGAAATCCTTCTATATTACCTTCCACAACACCGTCTGCGCCAACAATTATTTTTGCTTTGCCTTTAAGGTTCCCCTTTAAAATACCATCAATACGAATATCTCCGTTACTTTCCATGTCGCCGGTAATGGTTGTGCCGGCGCCAATCATAGTACTGGCGTTGCCAGGGTTTGCATCAAAAGATGTTTTGGATTTTAAATTAAACATATAGCAGGTTTTTTGTTATATAATTAAACTACTCTTTCATATTTTCAACCTTGGGCAAATCCAGTTTATTGGTATCCAAAACCGGCACATTGCCTTTTAGTACCTTCTGCAGGTCTTCATAAAACCTTTCGTTGTCCTTAAGTTTTTTTTCCAGAGAGTCGGTTCTGTATGTAAGTGTTTCATACTGCTTTCGCTGCTTGGCATCTCCGTAACCGGCTCCGGGTAAATAATATTTTAATGGGGTAAAAACAAGCAAAGCAATGATTAAACCCAGTAAAACAACAAATATGGTACTTAAAAAAACATATACGCTCAGGCGGCTAAGTTTAAACTTAACTACTTCTTCATAAGTATCTTCGTTCATAACCACCAGCCTGTAACGGTTTTGTAACCGTTTTAGCGTACTGTTGGCATCGAGTTTGGCCATATTTTTTTGTTGAAAGTTAAAATTAAGAAATGCAGGCCAAAAAGCAATCTAAAAAGGCTAAATGGCCAATATGCCACTTATACAAACTAATTAAACTTTGAAACTACTGCGTATTTTTTTTTCCACCGATTATACGGATTTGCACGGATTTGTTGGCCCGCAGATTTCGCTGAAGTCGCAGAAAAGAAATTCTAAAATCTGTGCCATTGATGGCATTTTTTTTGCAGCAGGAGAAATAATCTGCTCAATCTGTGGCTACAACCTCTTAAATATTTATTAAACTATATTAAATCGGCGTCATAATAAGCTGTTTTTACCAAAAATAACCGATATTTAGCCCCATTATTCAACCTTTTTGATTCATGCTGAAGAGAACTAAAAGCCCGTTATTTATTTTTTTGATTTTGTGTGGATTTTCAACTCCAGCACTTGCCCAGCCAACCTGGACCATTGACCCCTTTGGCAAGGAAAAAAAACCGGAAAAATATGAGAATAGAAAACTAGGATCGGAAAAAACAGCCGATAAAAAATTTACTGTAGTTAGAAATGTTTATCAGAATAACATAACCCATTTTAATTATTACTTTAATGCCAACAACCGGGTTAACACGGTTATAGACCGGGCCAAGCTTTCGCAGAAAGATGATTACACAAATATGCTGGCGTTTTATCCATATACACTTGAGAGCACGGCTTCGCAAAAAACAGAACTTGACTCAGTAATTTATACATCAACAGCCGGTATTTTATTGCACGACCTGCGCAACGACTGGATTGATAATATGTATATGCTAATTGGTAAAGCTTATTATTTCCGCAAAGATTTTGATTCGGCATTAATGACGTTTCAGTTTATCAATTACAATCTTTTTCCACGCAAAAGAAAAAATGATGATGATGACCGTATAGTTGGGTCAAACACTACTTCTATTGCCAATAAAGAAAAAACGAATATTTTAAAAAAACTTACCGCTTTGCCACCAAGCCGTAATGAAGCTATTTTATGGCTGGCCCGTACCTTAATTGAGCAAAATGAATTTGCAGAATCAGGCAGTCTTATAAATACTTTACAGGTTGATCCCAATTTACCAAAAAGATTACGCAACGACCTGGATGAAGTTGCAGCTTACTGGTTTTTTAAACAAGGTAATTTAGACAGTACTGCCAAACATCTTGAAAAAGCTTTGAGCACGGCTGATAATAAACAGGATCAATCACGCTGGGAATTTTTGCTGGCGCAACTTTATGAAAAGAACGGCAATTTTGAAAAAGCATCTTCCTATTACGATAAAGCTTCCAGGCATACAGTAGATCCGTTGATGGATATACATGCCAGGCTTAACGATGCAAAAATGCTGAGAACAAGTGGCAACCCAAAAGAACTTGATAAGGCGATTGATAATCTTTCAAAGATGGGCCGACGTGATAAGTATGAAGCCTACCGGGATATTGTTTATTATTCTGCCGGGGATCTTTCTTTGCAAAAACCCGATACCAATGCAGCCATCGCCTTTTTTCAAAAAAGCCTCAAATACAACCAGGATAATATCAATTACAAAAACAGGGCATTTCTTAAACTGGGCGATATTGCATACAACCGCAAGCAATACAGGCTTGCAGCTGCTATGTACGACAGCCTTCAATCCGGAGGATCAGATTCAGCTTTAAACACTCAAATAGCGAGGATTCAGGAGAGAAAAGAAGCCTTAATTAAAATTGCAGCAGCAATCAGTGTTATAGAGAAAGAAGACAGTGTACAAAGAATTGCTTTAATGTCTGTTGCCGATAGAGATGATTATTTAAAGAAAATGGTACGTAAGTTTCGTAAAGAAAAAGGTTACAAAGATGATGGCAGCGCCGGTGGCGTAGACAACTCTCCTTTTGCCAATAACAATAATCAACCTGTTGACCTTTTTGAAAAAAATAATAGTAAAGGCGAATGGTATTTTAATAATAATTCGCTTAAATCAAGAGGATTCAACGAATTTAAAAACAAATGGGGAGCAAGAAATAACCTGGATAACTGGCGTCGCAAAGCAGCAGTAGAAACGGTTATCAACAATACAACAAAACCGGTAGCCGGTGATAATACCAAAAATGGCAAAGATGCCGGAAAACCCAGTGGAAAAAATGCCGGTGGAACCACTAGTGGTCCTGCAGAAGAAATCAGTTATGAATCATTGATTAAAGATGTTCCCTTAACGGAAGAAAAGCTTAAAGCCAGCAACGATGCGATTGCAGAAAATATGATCATACTTGCCAAAGCTTACCAGAATGACCTGGAAGAATACCAACTGGCAGCAGATACTTACGAAGATTATCTGAAACGTTTTCCAAACCGTTTGCTTGATGGTGAAGTATATCTTAACCTTTATTTCTGTTACACAAAACTAAAATTGAAAGATAAAGCTGCTCATTATAAAGAACTGCTGAATAGTAATTTTGCCAGTACTGCTTCGGGCCAAAAACTAAACAATCCTTCAGCTTCAGATCCAAAAGCAAAAAATCCTGAAGCAACAAAGTTGTACGAAGACATTTATACTCTTTTTATAGAAGGTAATTTTGAAAAAGCATTGGCTGAAAAAAAGAAGGCCGACAGCCTCTATGGTATAATTTACTGGACGCCGCAGTTGCTATTCATTGAAGCATTACAAAATGTAAAAAACAGGAATGACAGCGCCGCCATACAGGGTTTGCAGCTCATAATAAGCAACAATCCAACATCTCCCCTTAAGCAAAAGGCCGAGACTATGATTGACGTATTAAGAAGAAGGGCTGAAATTGAAAAATACCTGACAGAACTGCAAGTTACACGTGCAAAAGAAAATCAGTTAAAAGTACCTGATACGCCAAAGCCAGCTAAGCCTCCGGTAACACCGCCGGTAATAAAAGACACCGTTGCCAAAGCACCGGCTGCGTTAACAAGCGGTCCTTTTGTTATGGCTGTTAATGCGCCGCACCATGTAATAATGATCTTAAATAAAGTAGATCAGGTGTATACCAATGAAGCCAGGAATGCGCTCATCAGGTATAATAAGGAAATTTTTTATGGCCAAACCATCAATATCAATAAAGATGTGCTGGATGCCGAAAATAACTTATTGGTTATTACTACTTTCGCCGATGCAGCAGCGGCAATGGTTTATTACAATAAAATAAAGAAAGATGCTGCTTCGGAAATATCGTGGCTGCCGGCTAATAAGTATTCTTTTTTAATTATTACAGAAGCAAACCTGCAATTACTTAAAACCAATAAAAATCTTTCAGGTTATAAAGCCCTGTTAAATACACAGTTTCCTAACAGGTTTTAACAGCCGTTATTAAATTATTTTTCATGCTTTAAATAGTTTTGCATGATATGTTGCCTGTTAAATCTTGATAGATATTACTTTCAAATTTTCGTACATGAAGCGTTCAGTTAAAATTTTGTGGCGGGTATTTTTTGGAGGCCTGCTGTTGGTGATACTGCTGTTTACCCTTGCCAACTTTGGTTTGTTTGGTAAAATGCCTTCGTTGGAAGAAATTCAAAACCCCGAAGCCGACCTGGCCAGCGAAATCTACTCAGGCGATGGTGTATTGATGGGTAAGTATTATGCCGAAAACCGGAGTGAAGTTAAATACAACGAGATATCACCCAATGTAATTAATGCACTGATTGCAACAGAAGATGAGCGTTTTTATGACCATTCTGGTATTGACGGTAAAGCTATAACCCGTGCAGTGATTAAACTGGGCAAAGATGGCGGCGGCAGTACGCTTACACAACAGGTTGCTAAACTAATGCTTGGCCAGGGGCGGGGAAATTTTTTAGTAAGAGGCTTTCAAAAAATAAAAGAGTGGATAGTTGCTGTAAAACTGGAACGCAATTTTACCAAAGAAGAAATCATAACCCTCTACCTCAACAGGGCACCCTGGGGGAATGTATTTGGTATACGCAATGCTGCACGTACCTATTTTCAAAAAGAACCCAGGGACCTGAAAATTGAAGAAGCTGCCGTTTTGATAGGTATGCTTAAAGGATTTATTTATAATCCAATCGGTTATCCCAAAGCATCTGTTGACAGAAGAAATACAGTGATAAACCAGATGGCATTGTGTCAGCAGCATTTTTTAACGGAGGCCGAAGCAGCAAAACTGAAAGCAAAACCTTTAATTACCAATTTCAAAAAGCTGGATGAGAATGTTGGTATAGCTCCCTATTTCCGTGCGGTACTGGCCGAAAAATTGAAAAATTGGTGCAAAAAACATAATAACCCAAAAACCGGAGAGCCATATAACCTTTACAGAGATGGGCTTAAAATATATACAACGATAGATTCCCGCATGCAGAAATATGCAGAGGAAGCTGTGGTGGAACACATGCCGGTAATTCAAAGGAAGCTTGACTGGATTATGAAAAATAATGGAAAAAGAATGTGGAAAGGGCGTGAGAATGTTATTGAAAAAGAATTTAAATATACCGACAGGTGGAAAAGCATGAAGGAAGATGGTGTATCGGAAGAAGACATAAAAAAGACCTTTTACATTCCTGTTAAAATGAAAGTGTTTGCCTGGAATGCTAAAAGAGAAAAAGATACCGTATTAACCCCTTTTGATTCAATCAGGTATCACAAACAAATACTGCAAACCAATTTTGCTGCTATGGACCCACATACCGGTGAAGTAAAATGCTGGGTAGGTGGTATAGATTACAAGTGGTTTAAGTACGATCATGTTACGCAAATGCGGCAGGTAGGTTCTACCTTTAAACCTTTTATATATACCTTGGCTATTGATGAAGCGGGCTACACACCAGAAACATCTATTCCGAGCGGTTGCCTTACTCTGGGGGGCAAAACCATTTGTGGCCCTGGCGGCACAGTTGCCAATTGCCTTGCTCAATCAAAAAATATTGCAGCCTGGCGTTTAATAGGCCAGATTGGGGTAAAAAGAACGATTGAATTTATACAAACCTGCGGTATTAAAACCAAAGTGCCTCCCTACTACTCTATTGGTTTGGGGGCTGCCGAAATTCCATTAATGGAAATGTTGCAGGGATACACCATGTTCCCCAATAAGGGGTTAAACACCGAACCGATTTATATGACCCGTATTGAAGACAAGAGCGGTAATGTACTGGAAGAATTTAGTACAACAACAAAACAGGTAATTGCAGAATCTGACGCTTATACAATGGCAACACTGATGCAGGGTGTAATAAAAGCAGGTACTGCCAGACGGTTAAATAGTTATAAAATACCGGTTGATAAAGCAGGTAAAACAGGAACAACCAATAACTATGCTGATGGTTGGTTTATTGGATATACCCCCGAATTACTTGCTGGAACCTGGGTTGGTTGCGATGATCCTTTTATTCAGATATATTCGGGTACTGCAGGTGGTGCCGAGATGTCGGCTCCGGCATGGGGTATTTTTATGAGCAAAGTATATGCTGATAAAAAATTAAACTATGGCGTAATAACTAAGTTTGAAAAACCACTTGAATTATCAAACGATCCTATTTACGCCGATGAAAATATGGAAAGGTATTTCAGAGAAGGCGATAGCACAACCATTGATGAGGGAAATGGCAATGCGGATGATTTTTTTAATGCACCCCCCCCACCCGATAACCAACCGACAGAAAAGATTGGTATCGAAAGCGAAATTCCAAAAGCCACATTACCAGACACCATAAAAATTAAAAAGGGAGATGACAAAAAACCGGATGACAAAAAGCCTGTAACGCCTGTTCAAAAACCAGTTGCGGAAAAAGGGAAAAAAGTGGAGAAGCCTAAAACAAATAACGATTATTAATTTTACCCAAGAGCGCCATTATCTTGAAGTGACGCTCCTGGTTACATTATTCAACTATTTTTTCAACCCGAATCATTTTACCTTCTTCATTTATTCCTTCAAGTACAATCCGCATCTTTTTTGTAAAATCGTTATTATAAAAACTGACAGACACTTTACGGTTTAATTTATCAGTTAAAATATAAGGCATCCAGAGTAATGTTGTTCTTGCATCGGTTCCTGTTGATTTATTTGTTTCGGTGTAATCAGGTGAATAAAATTCTTTTATCGGAGAATAACCTGGCACTTTCACCATATTCAAATCTGTTTCCTTAGGGGTGCGGTCTATCAGGTCATCGCCTTTTCGGGTATAAACAGATATAGCCGGATTTATAGATCTTCCTCCAGCATCTGCACCCCTGCCTGAAAAATTGGGGATCATTTTAATATATGCAATCTGAGTAAGGCTTAAGTTTTCCAGATCACTTGTTGTCATTTCATGCTCATCAATATAAACCAAAACAGGTAAACTTGCATATGACAGGGATCTTCCCGATGCTATGTTGAAATTGCCAATAATCAACCCTGGAACCATACTTCGGATATAATTGTAAAAATCTAATTTTGTCCAGGCTTTCTCATCATGAAGCACATCCAGAGAAAAAGAATTGGCACCACCAGAAAACATCCCCGAAGCATATTTTTCATCCATTTTAACAAGTGGATCGTTTTGCCATTTTCGGCTGGCTCCGGCTTTTACAATTACGCTTTGTAAAGTCTTTTCATCATTGAATTTTTTTATACCTCCGTTTGCCACATAATATTGAAATAATGAGACATTGGGCATAATGCTTGTTCCTGAAGTATCCGGTGAAAAGTAATCTTGATAATTATTGAGATAGTTGATTATGGGGGATGTAAAATTGTACTCGCTAAAAGCTATCTGCCCGTTATTGATCTTGTTCTTATTAAACGAAAAATAAACTCGTGCGGTATCATAAAAAACCAGGCCGGTTTGTTTTAATAAACCTGCATTATCTGGTTGTATAGCATAAAATGTACTGGTACTGTCTGCAGTTTTTACAATCAGGTTAACCTGTTCATCCTTTCCTATTTTACTTAACAGGTCATTCCCAATTTGTCCATATACACCCAGGTAATTATCGGCAGCCATTTTTATCGCTGGCATTTTTTGTACCATCATGTCGGCCCAGTTATACTTGCGCCAGCCATGGGTTAGCATAACAATATCTAGTTTGCTTTTTAAAGATCCATCTGTATTATTGGTAAAATAAAATGCAGGATTATGTACATAGCCCTTAATATCTCCCTTCAATAACAAATCACTGAGTATGGTATTTTCAGCTGCCTCATTATTAATATCTGCATCCGAAATACTGAGCGACATATTTGCCGGTATAGTATCGGCTACTAAAATTTCAATGCTGTTTTTCCCTCTTTTATTAATATTGATCTCTTTCGTATTTAAGGCTGCATTAATGGTAGAGTTATTGTTGTTTATAAAAGCAACCCGTTCTGCAACCGGTTGCCAGTTTGCATCAAAAACAGTCAGTTGCATAATGCCGGTTGGTAAGGTATTAATTGGCACCATTCCTGTATATGGCTCTGCTGCAGTTATTTTTAAATTCGATGTAAAAAAAACCTTTTGGTACATGTACATTAATACGTGTAACGAATCATCAGCAGTTTTATTAACCAGATTAAAATACAACCTGTCTTTTTGTACAGTAAGTTTTAAAGATACCCCTGCAGGTTTGGCACCGGGCAGCCAGGTTTGCTGTTTTGTTCCATTATTATCAATCCATTCGGCAAAATATTTATTGCCGGGCTGCATATCAATATCAAACCTTCCCATCCCGTTATGTTCAGCAACCAAAGGCATTACAGTTTCTCCGGTTTCTTGTTTTTTTATAACCCCGTTTATAAAAAATGGCAGCCCGTTATTATAGTTTGCTTTAAACGCAACCGTGTTTACGGTGCCTTCTATCATATCGCCACCTTCCGGAAAAAATGTAAGGTTAACCGTTTTGGTAACCGCTGTATCAGCGTTTTGTTCCTTTGTGCTAATTATCTTTATTGACCCACTGAATAACATGCTGGTATCAAAATTAAGCATCCAACTAGTGTAAGCCCTGCATATGATCTGGTTTGATTTTATGGTATCTGGGATATCAAAATGCCCGTCTGCGCTGCCCATAAAAACAGGACTTACCTGCTGTCTAATAAGTTTTCCCTTATCATCATAAATGGCTGCATAAAAATTGGTACTGCGTTCAGATGGCAGATTCTCTTCAAACAGGTAAGCCTTAAACCAGATAGTTTCTCCGGGCAGATAAGATTCCTTATCAAAATGAATGTGAATTTTTTCCTGTGAGAAATTGCTGCCGTAAAGATTGATAGTGTTTTCAATATTTTGAGCCTTGAGTGTGTAAGAGAATAAAATAAGCGCCAATAAGCAGCAGCTTGTAATTATGTTTTTATTTGGCACAGCGTTCAGGTTTTGTTGAGTGAAATTATATAAAATATTCAATCAAAACTTAATTCATTATTTGGGGGGCAGAATTTTAACCCAGATTTTCTTCGGAGCAGGTAATTAAAAAAGCCCCCCGAAATTTCGAGAGGCTTTCAGTTATTTAGAACTTGTATTAATAGTTGCTCAAAGTCATTTCTACCCTTCTGTTTTGTGCACGGCCTTTAGCAGTTTTATTATCTGCAATTGGTTTGGTTTCGCCATAACCTGTAGATGATAAACGGCTATCAGCAATACCTTTGCTGGCTAAGTATGCTTTAACTGAAGCTGCTCTTCTGTTAGACAGATCCAGGTTATATTCATCTTTACCTTGCTCGTCAGTATGACCATCTATCTGTACCTTGAAAGATGGATTTTCATTAAGAATTGCTACAACGTCATCTAACCGCTTATTGGATTGCTTCAGCAATTTATCACTTGCTGTTGCAAAGAATACATTTTTTGCAGCCACATTAACCCGCTTAATAATTTCTTCGCTAATTACAGGACAACCAAAGTTAGATGCTGGTCCTTTTTCGTTGATACATTTATCTTCTTCGTCATTAACTCCATCACCATCGGTATCCGGTATCGGGCAACCCTGGTAACGGGCTAAACCTGGCACATCAGGACACTTATCAACTTCGTCGTTAATACCATCTTTGTCTCTGTCAGGAATTGGACAACCCTGATAACGGGGTAAACCTGGTACATCAGGGCATTTGTCTTCTGCATCTGTAATACCATCACCATCTCTATCGGGGCAACCTTGTAAAGAAGCAAGACCGGCAACATCAGGACATTTGTCATCAACATCCAGCACACCATCTCCATCCCTGTCTTTTGGAGGTTCAACAACAGGAATTGGAATTACAACAGGAGCCGGTTCTTTCTTTTTGAATAAAGGAGCCACAACACCCAAACTATGATAAAAATGATATGATGCATTTTCTGTAACCGGTACACGGTATTGAGAGTTAAGCATCAAATAAACTTCATCAACAACTTTAACTTGAACGCCAATACCAAAAGGCATAAATGCTGAATAGTATCCGCCAAATTTTGACCCCCCAATACCCGCAGTAAGAAATGGATTCAGGATATATTTGTCAGATAGTAATTTTAAATTCAGCGTTGCAGCTCCTTCCAGCAATAAAAGCGGATCTTGTGAAAGTGTTTTTGCATTTGGGTAGTTTAAAAAAGAGCCAGAAAGAGTACCTGCAAAATCAAGATGATCATTTAAACCCTGCAAATAACTAACAGCCATACCGGCAGTCATTGTGTTGGTTTTATGCCACACTTTTGTATTTATTGTGTTACTTAAGCCGACTGTACGAACACTTTGTGCTGTCTTGAAATCATTGAGGAAAAAATGAATTCCAAATGATGGTCGCTTTTTATATTCACCTTGTCCAAAAGATGATACAAATAGGCCAAGGCCTATAAATGCTAATAAGATTTTCTTCATAATTGTTAATTTTCTAAATCGCAACAAAAATAGCTGCTTAACTTCAAAACATAAAATATTATTGCAACTATTATTATCAAAAAAACTAATGGACATGGCGAAAATAATACATACAATTACTTAGGAATCGCTTTTTTATCCACCAACTCCACTTTTACCCTTGTAAGCCCGTTTGATACATAACCCAGTTTCTGAGCTGCCACCCTGGATAAATCAACAATGCGTTTCATTTTTGGGTGTATGCGGTCATTTACTTTTACAATGGCTGAACGGCCGTTTTTCAAATTTGTAACCTTAATCCAGGTACCCAGCGGCAGCACATTACAGGCACAGGTAAATTTTTTCTGATCAAAGGTTTCTCCGCTTGCGGTGCGTCTTCCATTAAATTTATTGGAATAAAAGCTGGCCTGGCCGTAAAAAACACGTGTTGCCTTTTTTGTTTTTGCTTTATCATTTACCGGATGATTTTGTGCACCTGCATAAAATGGGATACTAAAAAAAACAACAATTAACAAACAACAAATGTTAGCTGCAATTTTGTTCACAATCAATTTTGGTTTTATGCACATCATTAAAGATAATAATTACTACAGCGTTTAAAAGTAATCACTTTTTTGCAAAGTATTTTTCCATCAATTGTTTATCTTCTCCATATATATCTTCATAAAATTTAATCATTCCGTTTTTTTCTTCGCATGAAAAATAACGGATGAATAAAGGTATATGGTTTTTTACATCAACCATATGGCGTTCCTTGTTGCTTATCCAGTTCCTGATGGAGTCGGCGGTGTACTTTAACGAATCTTTGTTTTTGCTTAAAGTACTATCGTTACCGGCGATAAAGTATGCCAGTTTTTCCCATTCCTGCACCCGTACACAACCATGACTTAAAGCACGTGAAGCATTTTTAAAAAGATAACGCTGGTTGGTATCGTGCAAATAAACAGCATAGGGATTATCAAAATTAAATTTGATAACCCCCAGTGAATTATTATCTCCGCTTCCCTGAACAATGCGGTAAGGAATTCCTTTTGAATATTTAGCCCAGTTTATAGTGCCAGGATTAATCACCTCTCCTTTAACATTCATCAATTTTAATCCTAACCTGGAAATATAATTTGGATTATTTTTCAACTTCGGCAAATACTGTTTTACAATGATGCTGGTCGGAACCGTCCAGGTTGGGTATGTAACTATATCCGAAATTTCGGAGGTAAGTAGCGGGGTTCTGGTTTCAGGCTTGCCACAAATCACTTTCGATTCAAAAACAACAGTATCGGCATTCAGCAGTTCCAGGTAATATCCCGGTAAATTAACCCAGATGTATTTTTCAGGCATTTTATCCGGCAATTGTTTATACCTGTCGAGTGTAATTGCTATCCGCTTAAATCTTTCTGCATCGTTACTATTAAGAGATGAGATTAATTCTTTTCCAAATTTCCCATCTGCCTTCAATCTTTTTTGAACCTGATATTTTTTTATAGCTATTGAAAGTTCGGTTGAATCGGGCAGTTTTTTTCCGGAATTAATGTAGTTGCTTTCTGCCAGCCTTTTTTGAAGTGCCTTTATAAAATAAAGAGAATCTTTTGGATCACCTTTTTTATAAGGGTATGTTACATGAGTAAATACCCTTCTGTCCATACTATCAATAAATCTTTTTATACCTTTCTTAAGCTGCCAATATTTTTTATGCTTTGGCTGAAGTGAAACGAGTAATCCGCTAAAATCCTTTTTCTCAAGCAACTTATTTAAGGAAGCAATAAAAAACTTATCAACCAATACAGTATCTTTATTCAGTGATAAACTATCAGGCTGTAATCTCCCCTGTTTCAGATCTTTGATAATATGCATAAATCCGTCGGTAAGTAACAGATCGGCTTTTGTCCAGAAATCTACATTCATCCTTGCAATGGAGTCTTTGTCTAAAGTGTCTTTTAATACTTTCAGGATATTGTAATGATAATCGTTTGGGAAAAGCCCTTCGTTTTCAGCATTTTTAATAAACTGAAATAAGGAATCAGCCAGGGGCTGCCATTTTTCTTTACTGCTCCATACCGGCTGGTGCTCATTTCTTTTGTAAAATGCTGCAACAATTTGCGGGATATCCAGAGGAATACTGTCTTTTGTTTTTTCCGGATTTTCAGCCTGTTTATTTAAAAACGATTCTATCTGGTATGACACTTCCTTATCCATGGCGTTTGGATTGGTTATCTTTTTTTTATCCTCGTCATTTCTTTGATTGGAGCAGGAGTTGACAAAAAAAATGATACAAATCGCAAAATATCTGCAATGTTTTAATACACGAAACATATATCGGGTTAAATATTTTGTAACTTGATTCTAAATTTTCATTACGGATAAACAATGCGGCTAATACTTACAAACAAGATAATACTTCGTTTTCAATTGTCACTATTTTATGTAATAATTTTTACATTAAATATCCCCGCAGCATGGGCACAGGATACCGTAATGAATAAATACGGTCTTTGGGTGATAAATGACATAGCTCAATTACAAATTACTGTAGCAAAAAATCCTGCAAAAGCAATGGTTGATCTAAAGCAGACAAGTTCAAGCTTGCTGTTTGATCTCAGATATGCAGGAACCAATAATTTTATGCACCAAAAATTATATCCGCCAATAAAAACTACTTACTTGCGAAAAGCTGCCGCCGATTCTTTAGCCAGTGTTCAGCAGGAATTAAGTAGCATAGGATTGGGTTTAAAAATCTTTGATGCTTACCGGCCTTATTCGGTAACTGAAAAATTGTGGGAGCCGGTAAAAGATGACCGCTATGCTGCCGACCCCAAAAAAGGCAGCGGTCACAACCGGGGTATTGCAGTTGATATTACCATTATAAGGTTAAGTAGTAAAGAAGAACTAGACATGGGTACCGGGTTTGATAATTTCAGTGATACCGCACATCACGCTTTCAAAAATTTACCAGAAACTGTTTTACAAAACAGGTTACTTTTAAAAACAACGATGGAAAAGCATGGCTTTAAAGCACTTGATTCGGAATGGTGGCACTATTATTTACCCAACACAACTGCCTACGAATTACTGGATATTGATTTTAAAAAATTAAAACAATTAAATAAGAGAAAATATGATAACTGATACATTGATTGAGCTTTTTGAAAGAGACCTTCAAAGACTTAAAACCGAAATTGAATTATACAAAGATGAAGAAAACCTTTGGCTGGTAAATGAAGGAATCAGTAACAGCACTGGTAATTTATGCCTGCACCTAGTTGGTAACCTCAACCATTTTATTGGTGCAACACTCGGTAACACTGGCTATGTAAGGCATAGAGAAGATGAGTTTAGTTTGAAAAATGTACTTAGACAGGACCTGGTTACAAATATTAACAACTGCCTATTGATTGTAAAAGAAACCTTACAAAAAATATCTGATGCAGATCTGGAAAAATATTTTCCTTTAGAGAAACATGGTGAAATTGTAAGCGTTAGACACATGCTTATTCATTTGTATGGTCATTTAAATTACCACTTGGGGCAGATAAACTATCACCGTCGTTTACTTGACTAATGGATGACCCGTGGAATTTTTTGTTCCAGCAACATCAGATCGGCCAAAACAAATGCAGTTACTGCCTCTAAAACTACGGGTACCCGCAAAGCAATGCAAAGATCATGTCGGCCTTTTACAGAAAAACCTACAACAGTATTGGTTTCAATATTTAAAGTCTGTTGCTCTAATGGTGTTGATGATGTTGGTTTAATGGCAATACGAAAAACCAGGTCGTTACCATTGCTGATGCCACCAACTATGCCACCGGCATGATTGGTGAATGTTTTTCCTGTTTTATTTTCAAGTGAATCGTTATGTTGACTGCCAAACATTTTTGCAGCAGCAAAACCGGTTCCAAATTCGATACCTTTTACTGCCGGTATAGCAAACACCGCATGGCTTATCAACGACTCAGCAGAATCAAAAAATGGTTCGCCCAACCCAACCGGTAATCCACTTACAGTACATTCAATAATACCACCAATGCTGTCTTTTGCATCTATTGCTTTTTGTAAACCTTTCTCTAAATCTATCTCTCCACCAATTTCTAAAATAGATGCGTTTACATTGATTGAGCCAATTGCTTTTTTTGCAATTACTCCTGCAGCCACCAAACAAACAGTTAACCTGCCGCTGAAATGCCCGCTGCCCCTGTAATCTTCGTTACCACCATATTTAGTGCTTGCTACAAAATCTGCGTGACCGGGCCGGGGAATGGCACGCAGCTTTTCATAATCAGCACTGCGGGTATTATTATTTTCAAATAAAATAGTAATGGGGGCACCTGTTGTTTTACCATTAAACAAACCTGTTTTAATTAGTGGAATATCATCTTCCTTTCTCGGTGTAGTTCCTTTTGCGCCGGGCTTTCTTCTTTCGATATCTGCTGTAAAATCTTCAACAGTTAAAGGCAAGCCTGCAGGGCAACCATCAATGGTAAGGCCAACACAATCGCCATGCGATTCACCAAAAATATGTACCCTGAAAATGCGGCCAAATGAATTCAATGTTTAATTGTTTAGAAGTTTAGGATAAAGATACATAAGCATTCAGGAATTTCAAATCATCAAAAAAACCGGGGTACGATTTATTGATTGCTTCCGCATCTTTAATAAAAGTTTCGCCATCAGCCTGTAAAGCTGCAACTGCGCAGGCCATCGCAATTCGATGATCGTGATGTGAAAAAACACTTGCTCCTTTTAAACCTCCGCCACCTTTTATCATCATCAAATCATCTTGTAAGGTGATTTCAATACCCATTTTTAAAAATTCTTCCTGCAGAGTTATTGCACGGTTACTTTCTTTGTGTGCTAATCTGCTTACACCTTCAATAACAGTAGTGCCTTTACAATAAGCTGCCAATGCAACCAACGGCGGAAAAAGATCGGGGCAATCGGTTGCGTTAAAATGAAAAGGTTTTCCGCCAATCCCCAAAGGTGCGTTTATCAATATCTGCTTTTCTTCAATCGAGATATTTGCTCCGCAATCCATCAATGCTTTTAAAATTGCTTTATCTGCCTGGGTTGAAAATACATCAAGCCCGGTGATTGTTATTCTTCCTGCAATGGCACCTGCAACTAATAAAAACGCTGCACCACTCCAATCGCCTTCCACGGTATAAGTCCTGAGCGAAGTTGAAGGAGCACTTTGCAAGTCTTGAGCGAACCTGTCCCGATTTTTTAGGGAGAAGAAAGACGGCTTAATAATGAACTTCTCATAATTATTATTCTCAACTTCACACCCAAAATCCTTCATCATTTTTAGCGTAAGATCAATGTATGGTTTGCTTTTTAAATTAACTACCGTAATAGTCACCGCTTTTGTTGCCGCTTTTGCAAAAGCAATTAAAAGTCCGGTTAAAAATTGTGAACTCAACGAACCGTCAATAGTAATATCAACAGGCTGTAAAGGCCCTTTTATTTTTATGGGAAGATGACCTTTATTTGATTGAATGGAGATACCAAGTTGTGGAAATATCTCATCAAAGAAATGCATCGGACGGGTTAATAAACTTCCGGTTCCGGTAATGGTAATTTCTTGAGATGACAATGCGGCAATGGGCGCAAACATGCGGATTGCTAAACCGCTTTCGCCGCAATTGAGAACCCTAGCCCCCCCACCCCCCAAGGGGGGATTTTTAGCACCCTGAAACTTCAAACCTTTTACTAAGATGCTGCCACCAACATTTTGGTAAATCTCTGATCCGAGTTTTTGAATAATATCAAGGGCAGCCAAATCATCATTGCTTTTGCCAGGATTGATTAAAGTCACTTCGCCTTTGGCCAACAGGGCCAATGCACAGGCTCTTTGCATACTACTTTTAGATGCAGGTGCTATAATCTCTCCTGAAATAATTGAAGGCTGAATTTTTACGATCACTATACTATTTCTTTAAAATGTTTTTCAAGTTCTGTTAAACTGATATATTTTATTTCGGCTTTACCAATTTTGTTTAAAAGAATAAACTGCATGCCATCACCCTGTCTTTTCTTATCCATTTTTAAAACTTCAAATACCCTGGCATGGTCAGTCTCTACATCAACCGGTAAATGATACCTGGCCAGCAGTCTTACAATTTTTGCCGCATCATCGGCATGAAAATTATTAAGCTGTACGGATAAATTACAGGCTGCAACCATGCCAATGCTCACCGCATGGCCGTGCGGTATGGCGTGCAGGTTTTCAATGGCGTGTCCAACCGTATGGCCAAAATTTAAAAGTTTTCTTTCTCCTTTTTCAAATTCATCATTGATAACGACTGTTGTTTTTATTTCTACATTTTTTTCGATGAGTTCGGCTATCAATGTTTTATCTACCTGGTATTCGTGCAAAGAATATTTTTCCAGCACCTTAAAAAGCAGTTCGTCTTTGATACAGGCATGCTTTATAACTTCGGCAAAACCATTTACCCATTCTTTAACAGGCAGTGTTTCTAAAAATGCATAATCGAAAAAAATAAATTCAGGCTGACGGATGGTACCAACCATATTTTTGTAAACGCCCACATCAATACCGTTTTTGCCACCGATAGCTGCATCTACCATCGCTAAAATGGAAGTTGGCACCAGGCCAAATTTTATTCCCCGCATGTAAACAGCAGCAACATAACCGGTAATATCCGTTACCACCCCACCGCCAACGCCGATTAAAAAAGTGTTTTTATTAGCTTCCAGTTTAATAAGCTCAGCAATGATATTATCAACAGTAGCCTGGTTTTTATGCTCTTCGCCTGCTGGAAATTTTATCACAGGAAAGCCAGTAAATTTTTCTGCATGAAGATCTAAAATATTTTCATCAGTAACAATCACCACCTGGGCATCTTTTACCAATTCAGCAATCAAATTAAAATCGGCATCAAAATAACAGGTGACTGTTTTTTGCGAAAACTTATATTCAGTTGTATGCATAGTATCAATTTTCGGTAAACGAAAAGTAAGCTCAGGAGTTCATTATCTTATTCTGATGTTGAATACTTTCAAGATGCACCGCATCAAAATACCTGGTGATGAATTCTTTTGTAAGACCAAGGGCTTCTCCTTTTTTAAAAGCCCTTTCTAAAATATTATTCCAACGGTTGGTTTGTAAAATGGTTATATTATTATTCTTTTTGTACTCACCAATTTTATCAGATAGTTTCATGCGCTGCCCAAGCAAGGTAAGTAACTCATCATCTACCTGGTTTATCTGTTCACGCAGTGTTGTTAATGCTGTAATAAATTCCTGTTCGGTGCTGGTTTCATGCCGCCACATCAGGTCGTTTAGCATTTCTAATAACCTTTCAGGCGTTACTTGTTGTTTGGCATCGCTCCATGCATTATCAGGATCAATGTGGCTTTCTATCATCAGTCCGTCAAAATCAAGATCAATACTTTTTTGAGCAACCGATTGCAATAAAGTACGGTTGCCGCAAATATGCGATGGGTCGCACAGTAAGGGCATGTCCAGATATCGTCTCTTCATTTCAATAGGCAAATGCCACATGGGTGCATTGCGAAACTCGGTATTACCATAAGATGAAAATCCACGGTGAATCATTCCCAATTGTTTTACACCAACCTTTTGCAAACGCTCAATGGCACCGCTCCACAGTTCAAGGTCCGGGTGAACAGGATTTTTTATCAGCACCGGTACATCAACACCGCGTAATGCATCTGCCACTTCCTGCACACTAAAAGGATTAACGGTGGTTCTGGCACCAATCCAAAGCATATCAACGTCAAACTTCAATGCATCTTCAACATGTTTGGCCGTTGCTACTTCAACTGTTGTAGGCAAACCGGTTATTTGCTTTGCTTTTGCCAGCCAGGGTAAGGCAATAATACCGTTTCCTTCAAACAAACCCGGCTTGGTACGGGGTTTCCATATACCAGCACGCAACATATCCACCTTGCCTGTTTTAGCAAGAAGTGTTGCAGTTTCAATCATTTGTTCTTCTGTTTCGGCGCTGCATGGTCCGCTGATTATTAGTGGACGTTTATTCCATTTTTCCTGCATCAGTTCTTTCATCGTTTGTATTTCCGTTTTCATTACAAATTTAATTTTATGCAAGCAGCCCCGATAATTATCAGAACGCAATCGTTCTTTATTTTGTCAATTCAGCATTGAGCGAAGTCGAAATTTCATCGATGTTTTTTATTCCAAAAATCAAAATTCATTTCAAATTTTATTTCTCCTTTTCCATGAATGCCCACTTCCTGCCAACCCTGCATTCTGTAAAATTCAGAAGCCCGACTGTTGGGATCTGTACCAAGCCATATTTTTTCTTTGGTTTGCAAAAAATACCAATCTATGATAGCCTGGTGCAGTTTTTTACCAATACCTCTTGCTTCAAAATCAGGAAGCACAAAAAGTGCCCAAACATTATTATCTATCAAATCAACAATTGCAAAACCAACTATTTTTTCGTTCACTTCACAAACCCAGCCTTTACCTCTTTTAGTCAAGTATTCTTCTACATCTTTATCCGGTACCACGGCGGGGTCTGATAAGCGGTTTTCTTTGACAGCATTACGCACAAACTGTATTTGCGGAATATCAATTATTTCTGCTTCACGGTAAATCATTATTTTTATTTTAATCCTGCTTCAAGTTCACTTTGGAGGATTTAAGGGACTTATTTTAAAATCCTCTTTATCTTATTTGCGTTTTCAATCAGCTCCTGCAGGTAAATAAAATTATCTTTTTCCAGACAACTCTTTATTTTTCTTAATTGTGCGATGTGTTCATTCAACACATCCAATACGTTTTCTTTATTCTGCATAAAAATGGGTACCCACATGGCCGGGTTGCTTTTTGCCAACCGTACAGTACTTTCAAAACCGCCGCTTGCCAGCTCAAAAATAGCGTCTTCTTCCTTTTCCTTTTCCAAAACGGTTAAAGACAGCGCATAAGAAGCTATATGAGAGATATGGCTTACATAGGCGGCGTGTATATCATGAACCGCAGATTCCATAAAAACCAGTTTCATACCAATGATACTATATAACCCTTCTACCATTTTCAATGCATCGGTATCAGACTTTTCTTTTTCGCAGATAACAGCTACCCTTCCTTTAAAGGCATCTTTTACAACTGCCTTCGGCCCCTCTTTTTCGGTTCCCCACATGGGGTGGCTTGCTACAAATCTTCCTCGTTTTTTATTATCTGTTACAGCATTGCAAATCATTCCTTTTGTTGAGCCTACATCCACCAATACCTGTTTATTCAGTTTACTTAATAATGCCGGCAGTAATTGCAGAGTGGCATCTACCGGAATAGCAATAATTATCAATGCACTTTCTGCAATAGCTTCATCCAGTTGCATGGCTTCATCAATCCATCCAAGTTGCTCCGCCATTTTTAAATTTTCGGCGCTATTATCTACCCCAATTATTTTTTGGGCAAAACCGGTTTCTTTAAGCCTGTTTGCCAAAGAACAACCAATAAGACCGGTTCCTACAATAGTTACTGTCATAATAAATTAAAAATCCCCCGGTTTAATCGGGGGATTTTTTTATGTTAATCTGTTTTTTATTCAGTTTGTAACAAACGCCCCAGGCCCATTATTGAAATAATAGCTATAATAAAACCAGGTATTTTTTCTGTTGTTTGTCATTTGAAATTCAAAAGTAGGCTTTCCGCATCAAATAACAAAAAAATGCCCCACTTAAAATAAGCAGGGCAAATTCGATTGCTTGTCCATTAAAAATTTTGTTACCGGAATTAAAAAAAGCGATCATCCGGTCTTGAATTACTTCTTTAAAGTATCAGTAGTAACTGTAGTTTTTACAGTTGAATCTGTTACAACTTTAACAGTATCAGCTGCTGGATTAGTAACTACAGTTGTAGTGTCAGTAGTAGTTGTTGTTTCTTCTTTCTTTTCTTCACTGTTACAAGCAGCAAATGATACAGATACGATTGCTAAAGCTAAGATTACTTTTTTCATTTTGTGTTTTGTTTAAATTTTAAAATTATAATTTGATATTTATACCGGGAATGAGAAAAGGTAACCCAAGTTTTTTTAAAAAGTTTATTTTCGTAGTTTTTGGGTTACAAATTGCAGGAAAACGTATTAATAAATATATTGCAGGTGAGTAATTTTGAACAGGACAAGCAGTTACTGGAAGGTTTGGCCTTAAACGACAGATTGGTTGTGGAAGCCATTTATAGGGATAACTATCCTATGATTCAGGCTTTTATACTTAACAACAACGGCAATAGTGATGAGGCCAGGGATATTTTTCAGGAAGCTATGATTGTTATTTATGAAAAGGCTGTTTCGGGAAGTTTTGAACTGAATTGCCAGTTAAAGACGTATATATATTCAGTTTGCAGGCGCCTTTGGCTAAAAAGATTGCAGCAACTACAGCGTTATGGCAATCTTATAGAAAATGTTGAGGACACCGTAGCGGTAGGGGAAGATTTGGAATTGCACGAAAAACACAACGCCGATTTTGTTTTAATGGAAACGGCCATGAATAAAATAGGTGAGCCCTGTAAAAGTTTGTTAGACGCATATTACATACAGAAAAAAAATATGCAGGAAATAGCGTCGGAATTTGGTTATACAAACTCCGATAATGCCAAAACCCAGAAGTACAAATGCCTGGTAAGGTTAAAAAAGCTGTTTTTTGCACAATATAAAAACGGGAATTAATATGGATGAATTATTATTGATAGAAACGGTTGAACGCTACCTGAAAGGTGAGATGGACGTTAAAGAGAGAGTTTTTTTCGAAGAAATTCGCAAAAATAATCCTGAGATTGACCAAATGGTTGTTGAGCATACTTTTCTGTTTAACGTACTTGATAAACAGGCAAATGTTAAAGCTTTTAAGCACTCTTTGTATGAAGTTGAAAATAAGCTTACGGAAGAAGGTATCATCAGTAAAGCGCAACTAACCGGCAGAGCAAAAGTTGTTTTTCTCTGGAAAAGATACAAACGTAGCATTGCTGTAGCGGCATCCATTGCCGGTTTGGTTTCCATTGTTACTACAGGCTTAATAAGCAGTTATGATAATAAAGTTGAGCAAAGTGATATTATTGATTTAATAGACAAGGTTAAAACAACAGAAAAAGAAGTTGCCAAGATCAAGAATTCTATTAATGCAAATCCAGGTGTTCAAAAAAATCCGAGTCCCGATTACAGGGCCACCGGTTTTTTAATAGATGGCAAAGGGTTTATTGTTACCAATGCCCACGTGGTTAAGCGCCTCAAAACAATTTATGTTGAAAATAATAAAGGTGAATACTTTACTGCACAGGCAATTTATACAGATCAAAATACCGACCTGGCCATTTTAAAGATTACTGATACGGCTTTCAAAACCATAGTGAATCTCCCCTATTCTATCAATAAAACAAATTCAAACCTGGGCGAACAGATATTTACACTTGGTTATCCCCGCAATGAAATTGTATATGGCGAAGGATATGTAAGTGCCAAGTCGGGCAACGAAGGCGATTCTACCGCATATCAGGTTTCTGTATCGGTTAACCCCGGTAACAGCGGCGGCCCGGTATTAAACAAGTATGGCCAGATCATAGGTATCATCACATCAAAAAACCTGACTGCTGATGGTGTTGTGTTTGCCGCCAAATCGAAAAATATATTTAAGTTGATTGAAGCTGCAAAAAATGCAGGAGATACGGCAAATATCAAATTACCCTCCAATACAGCTCTGCGTGGATTGGACAGGGAACAACAGGTTAAAAAGATGGAAGAGTTTGTATTTATGGTAGTTGGAAACTAATTAACCCCGAAAACTATTAAAAGCTGTCTTGCTTTAAGCGAAACAGCTTTTTTAATGCCTCTGTGTTATTGCCAAAGCGATGGCGGATATATTTTATCAGCAACCAGTTTATCTACACTTGCCTTTACCACCGGTGCATCTTCTTTATAAGTTACCCCAAACCATTGAGATGAAGTTGGGATAACACTTATTTGCCCTCCCTGGTTCTCCATAAAATCTTCTGCAACGATTGGTATAAAAAATTCGGCTTTACTATTATCAGTATTCTTTTTTACAAAATCGATAAAAAGTGTTTCTGTTGCCCGAAACAATGAAGGAGCAAAACACCAGAAATTCATTGATACACTTGAGTCAGATGGCACGGCATGTTTTCCATCTTCATCTTCATAAGTTATAACGCCGTTTTCTTTATAAATTTTTGTTCTTTCCTTTATACTTATTAAGTTTTGTGCTGCATCAACCTGGCAAACACCACGACTTACAGATCCATGATCGCTCAAAGTTCTTTCAAGTTCGTAACCAATAATTGCATAATGCTTTTCATTGCATGTTGCATTTAAAAAATCAGCAGCTTTTACAAAAGCATCAACGCCATAATAATCATCGGCATTAATTACTGCAAATGGTTCATTAACTACCTCCCTACCGCAAAGCACAGCATGGGCAGTTCCCCATGGCTTGGTTCTGCCCATTGGTATTTCTAATCCATTCAGGTACGAATCCATTTCCTGGTAAACATATTCCGTTTTAATTTTGCCTGCCAATTTTGGTTCAAAGCTGGCTTTAAAACCTTCGGCAAAATCTTTACGAATAATAAAAACTACTTTGCCAAAACCCGCCCTGATGGCATCGTAAATAGAATAATCCATGATGGTTTCGCCAGTGGGGCCAAAGCCCTCGGTCTGTTTCATACTGCCGTAGCGGCTTGCCATTCCTGCGGCCAAAATTAAAAGCGTTGGTTGCATCTTTAATTAAATTGTCAATTGAAGAATTATTTACTCATTTTTGCCAAACAAAAGTAGTGCAAACCTTTAAGTTTTATCAAAATGCTTCTTGATATTTCAAAAGCCAATATAGAAGTTTTACATGATGAACTGTTTGTAGAGAAGCAAATTACATTATCTGTTTTGCGCCTCGATAAGATCCATCCATTAGTATCTGGTAACAAACTTTTTAAACTGCATTATTTTTTAGAAGAAGCACTTACAAGTAAACATAATACGATTGTAACTTTTGGAGGAGCTTACTCCAATCACCTGGCGGCAACTGCTTGTGCATGTAAACTATTGAAGTTAAAAAGCATTGGCATTGTAAGAGGCGAAAAACCTGAAAAAATTTCTTCAACCCTGCAACAATGCATGCAGGATGGCATGCAGCTAAAATTTATACCGCGGTTGCAATATGCCGATAAGGGAACCACTGATTTTATTAATGAATTAAAAAAAGAATTTGGCAACTGCATGATTATACCTGAAGGAGGATATGCCCCAACAGGTGCAAACGGGGCTGCGCTAATAATGGATTTGATAAAATATAACAGCTATACCCATATTTGCACAGCTTCTGGTACATCAACCACCACTGCAGGCCTGCTTATTGCTGCAAATCCAGGACAGATTATAGTTTCCTTACCGGTTTTAAAAGGAATTACAGACAATAAAACAAGCATAAAAGAGTTAACAGAAAGTAAGGAAGATTTTGAAAACCTGTTAATATTAGATAATTATCATTTTGGAGGATATGCTAAAAAAACAGACTGGTTAATTGGATTCATGAATGAATGCTGGATAAAATACAAGTTGCCCCTTGATTTTGTTTACACTGCCAAAATGTTATATGGTATTATTGACAGTATTAAAAAAGATACATTTGAAAAAGGAAGTGAAATTTTATGTCTGCATACCGGCGGTTTACAGGGAAATAAATCTTTACCTTTGAACTCATTATTGTTCTGAATCTGATTCAACCCATGCGTAGATTTTATTTTCTCTTCACTTTTTTTTGTGTTATATCCGCAGGCAGCCTTTTCGGACAGGCTACGCTTCCGGATTTTACTTTAAAAAATACCGATGGCAAAATCAGCGTTTTTTGGCTAAACAGTTATAAAAAACCCGTAAAAGGCATCAGTGTTCAACGCTCTTACGACAGTACAAAAAATTTCTTCAGTATTGCTTCTATTTTAAATCCGCAGAACTCCGTAAACGGATTCACAGATTCCATGCCGCCTTACAATAAAATGTTTTATCGCTTATTTATTGGCTTTGATACCGGTGTTTATTTACTTACGCCATCAAAAAGGCCCGAAGTAAATACGGTGATAGACTATACCAAGCTTATACAGGAAATAAATGCCCTGTACGAAAAAAACATTCAACTGCAGGAAGAAAAAATTAGACTGCAAAAAGAACTTGACATTGCCCGTGCTGCAAAAAACAAAAACAAACCAGCAGCTAAAAATGCGAAAGTCAAAGCCAAAAAAGCTGAGGTAACGGAAGTGTCCGAAGAAATAATCAGCCAGGTAATAACATATCCAAGCAAACGTATTTTTACAGACAGGGATAATAATATTGTAACTAAACTTTTTAATGTAAAGTCCAATAAGTATGTTATCAGGTTTTTAACGGAAGATTATAAACTACTCTTCGAAATAAAAAATCCTCCCGATAATTATTTTGTTATTGAAAAAGTACACTTCACCCATGGAGGCTGGTACCAGTTTGAGATATATAAAAATGAATTCTTACTGGAAGAGAATAAGTTCTACATCTCCAGCGAAGAAAAAAAATTTAAGTAACCACATCAATCAATCAGAACTGATTGAAATACTGTTTCAAAATTCCGCTTCAATTTTTCCTTTATTTCTGTATAATCAACTTTATAACCAAGTTCTTTTTCTACCGAAGTAACCTGTTTATTTTGAATACCGCATGGGATGATATTATTAAAGTAACCCAAATCGGTATTTACGTTCAGCGCAAAACCATGCATGGTTATCCACCGGCTGCATCGTACACCAATGGCACAAATTTTTCTTTCCCTGCCAGGTAAATCTTCATCAATCCAAACGCCTGTTTCGCCCTTGCTCCTGCCCCCTTTAATGCCATATTCAGCAATGGTTAATATAATAACTTCTTCCAGGTTACGCAGGTATTTGCCTATATCGGTATAATATTTTTCCAGGTCCAGAATGGGGTAACCTACAATCTGCTGCAGTCCATGAAAAGTAATATCTCCACCCCTGTTGGTATTAAAAAAAGCAATGTCATTTGCTTCTAACTCATCGTCGGTCATCAATACGTTTTCCTTTTTGCCGCTTTTGCCCAAGGTGTAAACCGAGGGATGCTCACATAAAAGAAAGTAGTTTGTAGTGGTGAGTGATAAATCGTAAGTCGTGAGTTGCGAGTTGTGAGAAATGGCAGCATTTCGTATCGCCGATTTGATTTGTACATTATTGTTAAGCAACAATTCCTGGTAATCCCAGGCTGCTTTATATTCAATAATCCCAAGGTCTTTAAATATCACTTTCTGCTTATCCACTGCAATGTTTTAATTTGCAAAGATAAATGAAAGCAGGTTGGAGTTTTGCGTTTGGGGTTTTGTGTTGTGAGTTAGCTGTAGTTTTGCAAAAATTAATTAAATTATCTGATGAGTAAAGAAATGATAGATATTGAAGATGAACAACCGGAGATTGAAGAGTTGTATGAAAAATTGGTAATTACCATTCCCAAGGGCCAGGAATCGCTGCGTATTGACAAATTTTTAATGTCCCGTATTGAAGGTGCCACCCGCAATAAAATTCAGCAGGGCATTGACAATGAAATGGTGCTGGTAAATGAGAAGCCCGTTAAAAGCAATTATAAAGTAAGGCCATTTGATATTATTGTAGTTTTTGATAACCGCTCACCGGAAAGTTCAGATATCCTTCCTGAAAATATTCCCCTTAATATTCAATACGAAGACGATAGCCTCATGATTATCAACAAACCTGCAGGCATGGTAGTGCATCCCGGCAGTGGTAATCCTAATGGTACTTTGGTTAATGCGGTAGCCTACCATTTAAAACAACAAAATCCCGGACTCAATGAAAGTGAACTCAACCGGTTTGGCCTTGTACATCGGATAGATAAAAACACTACTGGCCTTCTGGTAATGGCTAAAACTCAAAAAGCCATGAGCGATCTTGCCAAACAATTTTTTAATCACACGGTTCATCGCAGGTACATTGCGTTGGTTTGGGGCGATATGGAGAAAGATGAAGGAACCATCATTGCGCATGTAGGCAGGCATCAGCGTTTCCGTAAACTTTTCACCGCTTACCCCGATGGCGACCATGGCAAAGATGCCATTACCCATTACAAAGTGCTGGAGCGATATAACTATGTAACACTTGTAGAATGCAGATTGGAAACAGGCCGTACGCATCAGATACGGGTTCATATGCAACTAATAGGCCACCCGCTTTTTAACGATGATTTTTATGGTGGCGACAGAATTGTAAAAGGCACCGTATTTACCAAATACAAACAGTTTGTTGACAATTGTTTTGCTTTATGCAAGCGCCAGGCATTGCATGCAAAGGAACTTGGCTTTATACATCCAACAACTTTAAAGCAAGTACATTTTGAAAGTGAGTTGCCAGTTGATATGAAAGCGGTAATTGAAAAATGGAAAAACTATCTCGGGCATAAAGCAGATTAAATAATATAATTCCATCCATGTTCAACTGTATCAATTCCTAAACGTATCTGTTCCAGTTTATTTTTTAATTAGTTCATCAGCGTATTTTCATCATACTTTGGCAATGTAAAATCACTGCCATTAATATTAATTTTTTTGATGGGAGCTACTACTTCTGTTGCACCTGCATCAAAACATTTATTTATTTTGGAATTAACCAAGCCATTGAAAGCCTGAGTTTAAAATTGGTAGAGATTTCTATGCACACAATTACGGGAATTGATCGGGAGCATTTTCAAAAAGCCATCAAAAAATTTGAGGTTTAGGCCTGCGTGTTTGTGCTCAACTTTAATAATCCAGTGGGCAGTTTTATGCCCGATGAACATAAAAAGAATTACTCCCACTGTATATGCATAAGCTTTGGCAAGCCCTGGAATGATGATGTGGACTATAGTTTAATGATGCTGGGTAAATTGATAAAGAAAATGTTGTAAGAAAACAACATGCTGCCAATTAAGCGTTAATGATCTTGGATTTTTTCAGGTAAGCATTATTTTCACTAAAAATAAACAGGCAGCTTCCGTTCTTTATTTTATCAATGATTAGCTTATGCAGTTTTTCAGGCAAAGCAGGGCAACCCCAGCTACGTCCTATATAACCCTGTGATCTTATTAAAGATTCATCAACATAACCGGCGCCATGAATTACGATATCACGCCTTTCTGCATTGTCGTTAATCCCTTTTTCCAATCCTGCAAGCCTTAGTGAATAACCATTACCACCCAAATAAGTATTTTTAGTTTCATAAAAACCGAGACTGCTTTTATAACTTTCTGGTGTGTTTGAAAATTCATTCGCATATTCTTTACCGGAATTAACTCCATGTGCAACATAGGTGTTATACAGTACCCGAAAGTTATTTAAATCTATAACAAACAATCTTTTTCGGGAAGATGGCTGACTGAAATCCACAATGGATATAATATTATCTTTTGAAAGATTGCCTGTCTGCACCAGGTAATTAAATCCTTTCATGGCATAATTAAACACTGTTTTGGACAAGCCCAGATCATGGAGATGCATACTCTCATATTCAGCTTCTAAAACATCGATATCTGCGCTGTTGTTTGCCAGCAGGTTTGTAACTAAAGTATCCTTTTCTCTGGAAATATTTACAACTGATTCCTGAGCATGTACCCTTTTCCCTGCAAACGCAATAGGCATATGTAATAGAATGAGGCTGATAATCGGAAGGTAAATTAATTTACCTCTGAAGTTTTTGGTTTTCATGAGTTTTGTAATGAGCATACCGGATTTTTTAATCATGTAATAATTTAGTTATTCCTGCCATCATTTTTTTCAATAAACACTAACCCGTAAACCGATTGCCCGGCTTTACAGATCAATGAATACTTAAAATTGTTGGTTGGTGATAATAAAACCTTAGATGAATTGCTTGAACACCTAATGTACAGTCTGCAAAAATACTTTTTTAAACAGTAGTATAACTTGTGCAGCCATGTTTTAATAACGTTTTAACATAAAGAAAATTGCATTAATATTACGTTATTTGTGGTTAAACATGTTGTAAGGTAGAAAAAGGACAGCGGATACTGTAGCATTAAGCGTTTTTCTTAAAATATTTCTCTCCGGCTTTTTTTGTTAGTTTGCCGGCCAATAATTTAAGCCCAAAGTTCATAGCTTTTTTCAACAAACTGTCGTCATGCTTATTAGCATCTGTTCTTTTTTTAAAGATGCCCCCTATTATTTCTTTTGCAATTGCAGCAGGTCTTAAATTTTCTTTCACCTCGCCCCAACTGGTGTGGATACGCATTTCTATTTCTTCCTGTTGTTGCCTTATCTGTTTTTTCTCAGCCAGTAATTGTCGTATGCTTTTAATCTTGTTCATCTTCTTTCCCAAATAATTGTTTAATTAGCGCATTCATAATTGGTAAGCGTATTATTTTTTCCTTGCCTGACCACACAACCACACCAATCAAAAGATATAAACCAGATACAATTAAAAACCCTGCCCAGGTTCTTCCTATCCAATCGCCCAGAAATAATGATAGAGCAATACCTGCAAAAATGATGAAGAACATGAAAACAGTTGCAACAATCAACCCGGCTACCAAATTGGCTATTACTGCAGAAGTTTTTTCAGCAGCAGTTAATTTCATAGCATCGATTCTGTTATTTACGTAGTTTTTTATATTGCCTGCAAGTTCTTCAATTTTTTCAAAAGCCTTTTCCATTGCACTGGTTTTTAATTTTTATACCTGCTTATTTCAAAGTGCAGCATAAGCAATCTTCTCTGCTGCTTCCGCTACAGTTTTTTCAATCTCTTCCTTTAGATAATTTAATTTCCCCTTTTGTATCATGTCCTTTGCGTCATCGCCCAACTGTTTTCCTCTTTTGCTCATTTTTCGCCTGGTTTCACTCCCTATATCAGGCGCAAACAAAATGCCCAAAATAGCACCTGCTGCAATTCATGCCGCAACTGCCGCCAGTATTTTTCCACTTGATTTCATAAAATAAATTTTAATTGTTAAACCCCGGTATAAGGCAGAAAATTACCCACCTGAAACCGATGGCAGATTGTGATAAATTTACCTATACTCGTCAAAAATGCAAAAAAAATCTTAAGAGCAACAGCCTACTGATGTAGCGTGATAACCGGAATATGACTGTGCAGTACAAATTGTTTTGTATGACTTCTATGAAAAATACTGCCCAATAAAGTATGCCGCTTTGGTAACACTATCAATAGATCGATTTGATTTTTCTCTGCAAAATCCAAAATGCCTTCCTCTGTATTTTCATTACTGATAAAATGGAATGTTGGTTTTAAGGCCTTCATCATCTCCTGCATTATACCTGATTCAAAAATAATATCTGCATCAATGACTTCCTTTCTGCCGGTATTCAGAATATATAATTCGGCATTAAAATCTTTCACCAGCATACTGATTTCTTCAATGGGAGTAGTTTCAACTACTTTTGTTAAGTCACTCGCCAGTCCAATTTTTTTAATAGCCGAAAAAGACACTCCCGGAGGAACTGTTATTACCGGCCATGGCAAATGTATTACAGCATAAGTAGCATGAGCCCCAAAAAGCAAATGTTCTGCTGCTGTTTTGCCCTGGCTACCCATGACAACTGCATAGGGTTTAATTCGCTCACAAACATTTTTCAACTCATCAAAAAAGCCTCCCATGCCCAGTTCTACTTCTATATTTATTTTGCCGTTTACACGCCCTGATATTTCTGATTTCAGATTCTGCATATCATTTTCAGAAGTACGCATCATATCTTCCAGACTGATTACTATTGGCAAATCACTGTACCCGATGGGCGTTTGTACCACATGAAGCAGTAAAAGATCAGCATTCATTGCCGTAGCCATGTCGGCAGCATAATTAACAGCATTGTTTCCAGCCTGTGAGAAGTCTGTTGTTACTAATATCTTTTTCATAAAACTATTTTATCAGTATAAAATAAAGCTTTAGGTAAATTAACAAAATAAATCTTTAAACCAAATCAATTTCCTGAAGTAAAGTTACTTTTGATTGCAAGTATCCTGTATGATTTGCATTTGGACTGATTGTGATAATTGTCAGTTTTACAAAAACAATTGAATAATTCTTTTTTCTTTTACACTTTCAAACGAAGCCTCAATTACACGTGTCAACTGCATCCCGTCTATTGCTGAAACAGGTAATGGCTTGTTATTTCTTATTGCTTCATAAATAACATTGTAATAATCCATATAATTCCCTTTTTCCGAAGGAATATATTCTCTTATAACTTTGCCACCAATTTCGGTATGCAATAATCCTTGAGCCGTTTCTGGTTCTGTTCCCCAGTCTGCATCAGCAGGACTTTTTTCTTTTTGCAAATCTCTTTCCTGCACATCGGCCCTTGGCTTTAAAAAACTTCCTTTGGTACCATGAAAAATATATGCAGGCAACAATTCCCTTATCAGGTATCCAGCTTTCAGTCTCACCCTTAAATTTTTATAAAATAAAATCAATTCAAAATAATCCTCCACTTTTGAGATGGTCCTTAAATTGGTTGCATCTGCAAAAACAGCTTCGGGCATGCCAAACAATTGCAATGCCTGGTCAATCAAATGCTTACCAAGGTCAGGCAAAATACCTGCGCCTGACCTTGGCGTTTCTTTGTGCAGCTTGAGGCTTAGGTTTTCATTGTAACGGT
>Ga0209181_10001380_pt1 | contig 42688 bp, 39 predicted proteins | sample MAT05_FD_187208 | JGI IMG/M metagenome (GOLD analysis project Ga0209181, IMG submission 187208) | Freshwater microbial communities from Lake Fryxell liftoff mats and glacier meltwater in Antarctica - MAT-05 (SPAdes) (version 2) | ecosystem: Environmental > Aquatic > Freshwater > Ice > Liftoff... | reverse complement strand
GATGATGGTGCCGATCACGTATCCGGGCGTGAAGAAGGGCGAAGAGCGCCTGCGCGTCAACGTCACGCGCGGCCACACGCGGCAAGACATGGACATGGCGCTCGATCTGCTCGACAGCTACGGCCAAGCGTTCTTCGTGCAGAGCGGCGAAGAGCTCGGCGAGATGGTCGCCGACGGCTGAGCGGCTGCGCTGCGCGGCGACTCAGCTCTTGCTGAGTCCGAGCCGCGCCATGCGCGCATCGTCCGCGAGATATTGCTCGTACGTCATGTTCAGGTCGTACGACTTGCTGCCCGCGAGCTCGATGACGCGCGTCACCAGCGAGTCGACGAACTGCACGTCGTGGCTGCTCACGATCAGGCTGCCGGTGAACTTGAGCAGGCCATTGTTGAGCGCGGTGATCGACTCGAGATCGAGGTGATTGGTCGGCCCGTCGAGCAGCAGTACGTTCGGGTCGGCGAGCATCAGCTTGGCGAGCATGCAGCGCACCTTTTCGCCGCCGGAGAGGACGGTGGCCTGCTTCTTCGACTCTTCGCCGGTGAACAGCATGCGGCCGAGGAAGCTGCGCACGAAGTTCTCTTCTTGGTTCGTCGAGAACTGACGCATCCAGTCGATCAGGCTCAGCGGCGCCGAGAAATAGCGGTCGTTGTCCTTCGGGAAATAGCCGAGGTTCACGCTGCGGCCAAAGCGCACCTCGCCGCTGTCGGGCTTGGTCTCGCCGGCGAGCACGGAGATGAGCGTCGAGGTCGCGACGTCGTTGCCTGCGAACGCGATCCGCTCTCCGCGCGAGAGCGAGAACGTGAGGTTCTCGAACAACACCTCGCCATCGAGGCGCTTGCTGAGGCCCTCGACGAACAACACCTCACGCCCGAGCTCGCGCTCACTCGCGAATACGACATACGGATATTTGCGCGACGACGGCTTGATGTCCTCGAGCGTGATCTTCTCGAGCTGGCTCTTGCGTGAGCTCGCCTGCCGCGACTTGCTCGCGTTGGCGCTGAAGCGCTGCACGAACGCCTTCAGCTCCTTGATCTTGTCTTCCTTCTTCTTGTTCTGATCTTGGCGCTGGCGGAGCGCGAGCTGGCTCGACTCGTACCAGAACGTGTAGTTGCCGCTGTAGAGCGCGACCTTTTGGAAGTCGACGTCGGCGACGTGGGTGCAGACCTTGTCGAGGAAGTGGCGATCGTGCGAGACGACGACGACGGTGTTCTTGAAGTCGAGCAGGAAGTTCTCGAGCCAAAGGATCGAGTCGACGTCGAGGTGGTTGGTGGGCTCGTCGAGCAGCAAGATGTCCGGCTCGCCGAACAGCGCCTGCGCGAGCAACACGCGTACCTTCTCGCTGTCGTCGAGCTCTTTGACGAGCTTCTGGTGACGCGCCTCGGAGATATGCAGCGCGCTCAGCAGGCTCGCGGCCTCGGCCTCGGACGTGTAGCCGCCGAGCTCGCTGTATTCGCCCTCGAGCTCCGCCGTGCGCGCGCCGTCCTCGTCGCTGAAGTCGGGCTTCGCGTAGAGCGCTTCTTTCTCGGCCATCACCGCGAACAGCCGCTTGTGGCCCATCAGCACCGCGTCGAGCGTCCGCACCTCGTCATACGCGAAGTGGTCTTGGCGCAACATGCTGAGGCGCTGCCCTTTGCCGATGAGCACGCGCCCCGAGGTCGGATCTTGCTCGCCGGAGAGGCACTTCAGGAACGTCGACTTGCCGGCGCCGTTCGCGCCGATCAGCCCGTAGCAGTGCCCGGGCGTGAACTTGATGTCGACGTTCTCGAAGAGAATGCGACTGCCGAACGAGAGGGTGAGCTTTTCGGTCGAGATCATGGCGGCGGCTTTCCGAGGCCGCACGTGTAGCAGGTGAAACGGAACGCGCGACCGACACCAGGGCGTTCCGCCCCTCGTCGGCGACCAGTCGACCCGCGCCCGGACGCGGCGCTACCTCACAGGCAGGTCGCGCCGATGTCCTCTGAGTGGTCGCAGTTCTCCATGCCCCACGGCGAGCTCCCGCACTGACGCAGCGACGTCTCGCTGCCTCCGCACACGACGTCGTCGAGGTTAACGGCGCCGGTGCCATCCGTCGTCGCGATGTTGTCGAGATAGGAGCCTGGCGCGCGGCCCAGCTGGCGACACAGCACCTGCATGAGCTGCGCGCCGGTCGTGCTGGTCAGACCGTCGTCGCAGACGGTGCCCCAGGCGCCGGCCGCCCAGACCTCGACCCGTCCGCCCGGCGCGAGCCGTGCCGTACCGTCGTTGATGCAGTTGCGCTCGGTGCTGATGCGTAGCCCTTCGCCGAATGACGCGAGGACGAGCGTCGTGTGTGGATCGGTTCCGTTTGCCCCGGTCAGCGCGCCGCGTGCAAATGCTCCCGGCCCACCGATGCTCACCACCGGAACGCGCGGTGTCGTGAACGTCCCCGAGGTGAGGTTCCGCGAGCCGGTCGCCGAGATGAAGCCGGTGGGGCGACCCGCGAGGGTATTCGGCGGCTCGTAGGTGAGCGAGAGAGTCCCGCCCCAGCTGGAGCTGTCGTTGTTGAACGAGTGCAGCGTGCTGATCGGAATCGAGTTTAGAAACGTCGGCGCTGCTCCGCCGTTGAGTCGATAGACGCGGATCTCGTCGTTGGTGTTGCCGTCGAAGCTCCACATGGCGAAGACGCCTTGCCGCCCGATATTCACGCCGCCGAAGCTGGTCGTTCCGAAATCGATTCCCTCGTCCGTATACAGCGCGACCGCAAACGCACCGGTGCCGGGGAGGCCGGAGAACACGTTGTAATAGCCACTGACGGTGATGGGTCCGTACTGAATCGAGGGGCCGCTGCGCGCGGACATCGCGCCGACGTCGTTCGCGGTGTTCGAGAGGATCTGGTAGGCAAATCCGGTCGTGCCGGTCGTGCAGGTCGCCGGCGTACCGAGGCCGGAGAGACGCACCATCGAGCAGTTCGAGACGAACCACGTGTCGCGATCGAAGGCGACGAACTCGTCGTCGAGCGCGGTGCCATCGCCGTCGTCATCGCAGAAGTTGCACGTCTCGACGGCCGCGACGCACGGCGCCGTCGCAGCGCAGGTTCCGGTGCACACGCGCGTTCCCGGCGTGCCACACGGCGTCGTACACGCGAGGATCTGGCCCGGTGAGCAGGCGAAGTTGTCGTCGATGCGCCCGTCGCCGTCGTCATCGCACGCGTTGCACGTCCCAGTGAAGGCCGCGCCTTCGTCGTCGGTCGCGCAGTCGCCCTGCGTACACGCGCCGGTGCAAGTGCGCGTGCCGGCGGTACCGCACGTCGTCGTGCACGCGCTCGTCGCGCCGATGCGGCAGCCGAAGCCTTCGTCGATCATCAGATCACAGTCGTCATCGAGGTCATTGCACACCTCCGTGCTGCCGGGCCGCACGGCGGGATTCGCGTCGTTGCAATCACCCGCGCGCGTCGCAAAACCGGCGCTCGCCGCGCAGCTGACGACGCCGGTGCCGACACCGTACGTATCGCCGTCGGAGTCGCGATAGACGGTGACGGTCACGCCCTCGTCAGTGCCACCCAAACAGTTGTCATCGAGGCCGTTGCACGTCTCGACGGCGGGCTCGACGTTGCCCTCACACGGCAGCCACGCCCCGCTGACGCAGCGCTGCGTGCCGGAGCGGCAGATGCCGGTTCCGCCGCGCCCGCCGCCGCCGCAGCTCTGCACCGAGCCGTTCGCGCACGCGCAGCCCTCGTTGTTCGAGCCATTGCAGTTGTCATCGACGTTGCCGACGTCGCAGATCTCGGTGCCGCCCGGGCGCGCGCCCGAGTTCGCGTCGTTGCAGTCGCCGCCGACGTTCGAATAGCCGCTCGGACACGCGCCGAAAGTGGTCGCGCGCGCCGCGTCGCGGCACAGCGTCGTGAGCACCGCGCCCGAGCCATATCCGTCGCTGTCGGCGTCGGCCTGGCAGCTCGCCGCAAGCAGTGACTCGTCGGTCATTCCGTCGCAGTCATCATCGATTCCGTTGCACGTCTCGGTGAGCGTGCCTGGGTCGACGTTGCCAGTGCAGCCCGCCCATCTACCGGCGATGCAGCGCTGTACGCCCGCGCGACATGCGCCGCGCACGGGCGCTCCGCCGCCACACGCCTGGGACGCGCCGTCGACGCAAGTGCAGCCTTCGTTGGCGGTCGAGTCGCAGTCTTCGTCGAGCGGCGGCATTGCCGCGTCGCACACTTCGACGCCCACTGGCGATGTCCCAGCGCGCGTGTCGTCGCAGTCGCCGCTCGCCGGCACGAACCCAGCGGGCGCGCTGCACGCCATGATCAGCGTCGAGAGAAGTCCATATCCGTCGCGGTCGTCGTCGCGGTAATAGCTGCCTTGTGGCGCTCCCTCGTCGATCATCCCGTCGCAGTCATCGTCGATCGTGTTGCAGAGATCAGGCGCGCTCGGGCGCACGGTGGGCAGGGTGTCGTCGCAGTCGCCAGCGGCCGCCACGTAACCCATCGGCGGATTGCAGCGGTCCTCGATGAACATCGCAGTCTGGCCGTAGCCATCGCCGTCGACGTCGACGTAGAAGCGCGGAATCACGCCCTCGTCGATCATTCCATCGCAGTCGTCGTCGATTCCGTTGCACACCTCGCTCGCCGGGAGCACGTCTTCGAGGCATTCGCTGCCGAGCATTCCGCCGGCACAGATCGCCACGCCGTCGACGCAGAGTCCGACCCCGCGTGTGCCCGCCGGACCGCCATAACACGGGCGACGCTCGCCGTCGGCGCAGGGGCAGCCGACATCGGGCACTCCGTCGCAGTCGTCGTCGACGCCGTTGCAGTTCATCGTCGGTCCGTCGGCGATGCCAGGGCGCACGCTCGCGTTGCTGTCGTCGCAGTCCGTCGCGCACGCGCCGCCGTTGCAGCACGACGCAGCGCCTACGCCATCGCCGTCCGCATCGACGAAGCCGTACGTCGTGTCGTTGCAGTCTTCATCGTCGGCGTCACACACCTCGGCGCCGCCCGGAAAGCGGGTCGCGTCGGCGTCGTCGCAGTCGTCACCACCGCAGGCGACAGCGGTGCGACCGTCACCGTCGAGGTCGTCGCACGAAGTACGGCAGTCGTTCGTCACCTCGTCGCAAGTCTCCCCTGCGCTGCAGGGTGCGTCGCCGGGCACGCAGCCGCGCACGTCCGCGCTCGTCGACGCCGGCGCGCACATCTCGCGGCCATTGCAGAACAGCCCGTCGTTGCAGTCGACGTCAGCGCCGCAGATGACGCGCGCGTCGGAGTCGCGGCCGAGGTCATCGCCCACCGAGCCGTCGACCGCCGTGACGTCGTCGTCGCCGCACGCGCTGAGCGTCCATGCCGCGAGTGCGACGGCGAGCGCGCACCACTTCGACTGAAGGCCGACGAGACGTTTCGCCGAGAGAGAGATAGACGACTTGATGACGCGCATGGTGCCTTCTCGCGGTGTGTCGGTCGGCCAATGCCGCCTACCGGGAGCCGGTAATTGAACACGCTCTGCGCACGCTGGATATACGCAGCGTGTCTACGCACGACTACCTACGCGCTACCCCCGCCGCCTCGCCCTGGTCACCTCGATCGCGTGGTGCTCGTGCCCTCAGTGCACGAGCACGCCGAGGCTCACGCCGAGCAGCACCTCGCTCGTCGGTCCCTCGATCCACGCATCGATGATGGTGACGCTCGGCCGCAGCTCGAGCGCGAAGGAACTCGACACCGCCCACGCGATGGGGAACGACATGCGTGCGTAGAACGCGGTGTCGTCGCGTCGGAAGAACATGCCGAGCTCTGGCAGCAGCGCCGACAAGACGCTGGCGATGCGAAAGCGGCCGCCGTCCATCACGTTGGCGCCCGAGAAGGCGAAGCCGATCGACGTCGACACGCGGTCGTCGCCCTGCGCGTCGCTCAGACCTTGGAGGGCGATGCGCATCTCTAGCGCCCCCGAGTCACCCAACGCAGTGTCGAGGATCGACTGCTCGCCAGAGTCATAGCCATCGTCGGAGTCGATGTGAAAGTGGAGACGCATCGTGCCGACGAATTCGGCGCCGACGTAGCCGCCACCTTGCGTCGCGAGGCCGCCCGCGAGTAGGCCGACGCGCAGCTCGTAGCCGAGCTCGTCTTCGTCTACGTCGGTCGCCCACGCGACGGGCTCTTCCGCGTGATCGTCGGGGTGCGCGCCGACGTTGCCGAGCACCGGCGCGAGCGTGGGGTCGAGGCGCATCGCGGCGATCTCCTCTTTCCAGTCGTCGAGCGACTCGGGAAAGTCAGCGACGTCGTCGCGCACCGGCGTCGCGGTGAGCAGCAGCGTACCTGCACCAGGACAGCGCGGCGGCGTACACGTCTCTGAGCTCGCGATCGGAACGCAGCGGCGCCCGGGCGCACACACCGAGAGCGGCTGACCCGGCAGGATCGGCGCCCAAACCGCGGTTTCCGAGACGAGCACGGCGGGCGCGCCCGGCTGCATGAGAAACGTGACCTGTACGCTGCGCGGATGTGCGGGCGTCGCCGGCGCTGGCTGCGCGCGGGCGACGAGGCGCGGCCCGAGCACCAGCGCGATCAGTAGGAAAAGATGGGCGACGGTGCGTGGCGAGAGAGTCACGGGGGCGTCTGACGTGCGTCCGCGCCAGAGGGTCTGCGGCTCGCGCTCCGCTATTGCGCGCATGACGGCCGATCCCAGATACTCGCGGTCGGAGGCACTCCCCATGGCTGGTCCGACCAAGCACAAAGTTCTCACCTGCCCGCGCTGTCGTGTCCCGATGGAGGAGTTCCTCGAGGGCGGCACGTTCCTCGATCGCTGCCTGAAGTGCCAAGGCATCTTCTTCGATCAGGGCGAGATGTTCGCGACGCTCGGCACGCACGCAGACCCGTCGTATTGGGATCGTCCCGAGACCGGCGGGACGGCCATTCCAGGCGGCGTGCCGTGCCCGCGCTGCACCGCCGAGACGCTGCTGCAAGACGTCGCGTTCGGCGGCGAAAAAGTCGAGATCGATCGCTGCGGATCGTGCGGCGGCATCTTCCTCGACGGTGGCGAGTCGGCGAAGATCGTCGCCATCGGCAGCAAGATGGCCGAGGTCGTCGCGGCCGAGCGAGGCGCCGCGCAGAGCGAGCTCGACAAGATGGGTGATGTCGACTTCCGCTCTGGCGGGCTGATCTATCGGTTCCTGTCGATGTTCAAGTCGAAGAGGAGCTGAGCTGCGTGTAGGCACACACGCGGCTCCGAGGTGGCGATTGACGCGGAAGACCCTTTCCAGTTAGCTCGATCCTCGATGGCGATCGCGCGCACCCGTGCCCCTGCAGCGACACATCCTCGCGCGCCCAGCGCCGAGGATGTGCTGACGTTCGTCGAGCGTGCATACGACGTCGAAGCGAGCGATCAGGAGTGGGTGAGCGGCCTCGCGGCAGCGGCGCTTCCGCTCGTCGATTCCGGCGGCGGCGTGCATGCGTTTCGCTTCGACCTCAGCGCCGCGCTCAGCGGTGAAGCGACGCTGGCGGGTGGCACGGAGGCGTGGCAGCGCGATTGGCGCGCGGTGTGGTGGGACGGCTTCATCCGAAAGCTGCCGGGCCCGACGCTGCGCATGATGATCGAGTTTGGGCCGGTCTCGCACACCAGTGGCCTGTGGGCCGCAGTTGCGCAGCGGATTCCGACGTTCGAGCAGCTCCTCGCGGCGGGCGGGGGTCGGGCGGCGCTGAGATCGTCGGGCGCCGCGACCGCTGGGATGCCTTACCCCGACTCGCTCAACCTGGTCGGCGCCGATCCGAGCGGCATCGGTATTGCGCTCTGCGCGAATCGCGTCGAGGTCGAGTCGCGCGCGCCCAGCGTCCGCGCGCGCGCGATCTTCGGACGGCTCACCGGCCACATGACGGCGGCGGCGCGGCTGCGCGTGCGCGTTGGGCGCTCGGCGCTGCTGAACGCTGCCGATGCGGTCCTCGACGCGAAGGGCACGCTTCTGCACGCGGAGCCGGAGGTGAAGGCGAAGCTCACCCGGGAGGCGCTGCGCGCGGCTGCCCGCGACGTCACGCGCGCGCGCACCAAGCGCGGCCACGACGCCGACGCGATCTTGCAGATGTGGCGCGCGCTCTACGCCGGTGAGTTCTCCGTCGTCGACGTGTTCGACACCGACGGTCGCCGCTTCGTCGTCGCAAAGTCGAACCTTCCGAGCCCCGCGGGCGAGCGCGACGCGCGCTTCTCACTGCGTGAGCGGCAGATCCTCGCGCTCGTCGCCGCGGGCTGCTCGAACAAGCTGATCGGCTACCAGCTCGGGCTCGCTCCGTCGACCGTCGCGAGCCACGTGCAGCGATTGGTTCGCACCCTCGGCGCGCACGGCCCTGCCGACTTCGTCGAGCGTGCGCGCCAGATCGGAGCGGCGTTGCGATGAGCAAGCGTGGTCGCACGGTCAGCCCACCGTCCGGCCTCGGCGTCGCATCGCTGATCGTCGGCGAAGACGGACTCATCGTCTTCTCCTGGCCAATCACCACGCGCGCGCTGCCGAGCGACGTCGCGCTCACGCCGGCAGAGCGCGCGGTCGGGCAGCTCGCCCTCGATGGCTGCACCGACGCGATGATCGCCGCCGCGCGCGGCACGTCGATCCGCACCGTTGGCAAGCAGCTCGCCAGCCTCTATCAGAAGCTCGGCGTCGGCTCCCGCCGCGAGCTCTCCGCGCTGTGTGCGTCGCTTCCTGATCCGCGCTGACGGACCTCGCGGCGGCGCGCCGCCGCTCCACGAAGTGCTGCATGTCCGTACACACAGACACCGGCATCACCGCGCGCGAGGGTGATCGCGGGGCGCCCGCGATCGGCGCGGTGAATCGGCTTGTCTACTCGCTGCGTTTGGCGAGCGGGCGCGGCGGCGGCAGGCTGGCGGGCGGCGGTGGTAGCGAGGGGGACGGCGGCGGCGGTGCGATGCTGCCCGAGGCCGTCGCCTCGCCGAACAGCGCGAGGCCGTGGAACATCGCGCGGAACTTCGCTGGAAGGTGCTCGAGCAGCGAGCTCAGGTCCGACTTGCGCAGATAGATCTCTTCGCGCCGTCCATCGCTGCCCTCGACCTTCAGCGAGAGCTCGCTGCGGTTCGGGCTGCGCCGCTCGATCTCCGTCGCGAGCGGTGCGAAGCGCTGCGCTACGCGCGCGAATAGCGCCGGCACGAGCTGCTGTTCGAAGATGTCGTGGCCGTCGAGCTGCACCCAGAGCAGGCGTCGCTTGTGCGCGAGCAGCGACTGACACTGCTTGCGCGCGGCGTCGGCGAGCGACGAGAGGCGCGTGACGTCGTCGTCGGCGGACTCGTACGGCGCGCTGTCGTCGGTGCGCCCCTCGAAGCGCGTGATGCGCACGTCGACGCCCTCGACCAGCGCCGGATCGATCGCGATGACGAAGCTGTCGCGCGGCTGGTCGAGCTTGCGCCGCAGGTGGAGCTCCGCGGAGTCCGGGCCGAGCTCGAGCGCCGCGATCAAGAAGTCGTCGAGCACCGCGAGATCCGGGTTCAGCGAGCTGCGCAAGAACGCCTTCTTGTAGCCGACCTGCACGGCCATCCCCGACGCCACATCCCCGACGCGGCGCGGCCGTGCCCAGCTCGCATCGCGACCGACGTCGAGCGAGAACGCCGTGGTGATCTCGCCTGGATGCGTGAGGATCGCCTGACCTTGAGGCGCCGTCCCGGCGAGCTCGAGCGAGAGCGCCCACGAGGTCAGCGGCAGCGGATCGCTGACCAGCCACTCGGCGAGCACACGGCGGATCTCGTCGCGCTTGCCGCGGATGTCGTTGGTCACCTGCAGCGCGCTCGCGTCGAGCGCATTGCCACGCGCGGCGCGGGCCTGCTCCGCCATCTTCTCGACGGTGTCGGCGAGGCGGTTGGCGTAGGGCCCGACGATCTCCGGCGCGCCGGAGCGCATCGCGCGCTCGTCGATGACCTCGACGAGGCCGGCGAAGTAGACGCTCAGCGCCTCGAACGCGCGCAGGTTGTCCTGCGCCGCAGCGTCGAGCGAGTGCTCGAGCACGTCCGCTTCATCGACGAGCTGCAGGCATCGCGCCGCGCAGGTGACGAACGTACGCAGCGTCGCGAGGACATCGTGGGTCGCGGGGAAGGGCTCGAGATCGCCGTAGAGATAGCGTGTCATGCGCCGGCGACCATACGCCCCGACGCGGCTCGGCGTCGAGATGCGCGGACTCGCGTCATCGACGCGGTGCGGCAGCGCGCGCGCTCCAGCTCTGTCGCGCAGCCGGCATTCGACACACGTTCAGCTCACGCGCCGAGCCTCTGTGCGAGCGCGATGTAGGCCGCGCGCGCTGCATCCGCGGTCATGCCGCGACACTTCGCCCACGCGTCGAACTTCGCGCGGCCTCTCACGTCGAGCATCCCTGGACGGCTGCCGGTCGCGTCGCCGACATTGGCCTGCTTGAAGAAGCCATAGAGCGCGAGCATGTCGTCGGTGTTCGGCGACTTCGCGAGCGCGTTGACGCGGCGGGTGGCGGCCTCGAGCTCTTCGGGCGTGGGCATGGACAGAACCTCCGGTTGGCGAGGATGCCATGCGTCGTCGACGCGCCGCTACGTGCGACTGCTGGTCGCTACGCACGGCTGCGGGGCGCTACACGCGGCTGCGGCGCGCTACACGCGGCTGCGGGGCGCTACGCGTGGCTGCGGGGCGCGCCGGGATTGACTTCGCACGCGTCGTCGACGCAGCGGCCGGTGAGCCGCAGGCGGTTCTTCGCGAACACGAGGTAGCCGAGCCCGAGCAGCTGCGCGATGCCAGGAAGCCGCGTCAGCGCCACCAGCGGACCGAAGCCGACGGCGGTGTAAAGCTGACGGAACACCTCGACGCCCTCGACCAGCGTGCCATTTGGCATGCGGCCGTGGATGCTCTCCATCAGCGCGCTCCAGCTGAGCCCAACCGAGCGCGCGTCGAAGTCGCTCGCGGCGATGTCGGTGAAGCGGATGCGCGCGTGCCGGTCGAGCCGGCGCAGCATGCGGATCTCGCGCATGCAAAGCGGACAGTCGCCGTCGTAGAAGACCTCGAACGCGAAGTCGACCTCGTCTCGCTCTGAGCCTGTGCCGTGCGTGTCGATGTTCATATTCGCCCTCACGCGCTCTATCTGTGGTCGAACGCCGCGGACTTCAACCCTTGCGGCGGGCCGCGCGCCGTCTCCTGACCGCGCGGTCCACAGCGATTCGCCACAGCGATTCACCACAGCGATTCGCCACAGTGATTCGCGCCGAAACTCATGTCGGGAATGTGGCTGGACCATGACAGTGATTGCTGTCAACGTCCGGCACATGAGCGCAACGACTGGCTATGCGTACACGGAGGGCGAGGAGATCGCCCATGCCGTCACCCACGGTGTCGGCGCGGTGCTCGCGCTCGTCGGGCTCGCCGTGCTCGTCGCGTATGCGACCGCCTACGGCAGCGTGGTGCACATCGTCGGCTGCGGCGTGTTCGGCGCTTCGTTGTTCTTGCTCTATTTCGCGTCGACGCTCTATCACGCGATGCCGCTCAGCCGTCCGCGCGCCAAAGGCCTGCTCAAGCACTGCGATCACGCGGCAATCTACCTGCTGATCGCCGGCACCTACACGCCGGTCACGCTGTTCGCGCTGACCGGCCCGTGGGGCGCAAGCCTGTTCGGCGTCATCTGGGGGCTCGCGCTGGTCGGGCTGGTGTTCACCGCATCGCCGCTGCGCAAACATCGCCGCGTCGCGCTCGCACTCTATCTCGCGATGGGCTGGCTGATCGTCGTCGCGGCGAAGCCGATGTTCGAGGCGCTGCCGCCGATCGCGCTCGGCCTGTTCGTCGCCGGCGGCGTCGCGTACACGGTCGGCGTCGTGTTCTACGTGCGCAAGCGCAAGTGGGCGCACACCGTCTGGCACGGCTTCGTGCTCGCCGGCAGCGCGCTGCACTTCTTCGCGATCCTCTCGCTCGTCGTGCCCGCTGCGCGTGCGTGACGTTCCGCGCGCGCGTCGATCGGCGCCAGTCAGCGCGCGCGCCGACTCGAACCACGCGTGGGCTCGTCGACGGCGGCGATCTGCTGCGCCAGCTGCGCGAGGTGTCGGCGCGCCCCATCGGCCGAGTGCCCGTCGCGGCCGCCCTCGTCGAGATAGCGACGCCAGCTGCGCGCGGACGCTGTGAGGCAGCCGACGCGTAGACGCGCACGCGCTTCGGGTGGCGGTCCGCCATCCGGCGCTTCGTCGAGGTCGGAGTCGATCACGCGGAGCGGCGCAGCGGCGCGCGCGTCGCTGCGCGCACGCCGCCGCGCTTCGCTGCGCGTGAGCACGGTCTCGATGCTGAGCGCGAGCGCGCGGCCAGCGGCGAGCTCCGCGGAAGTCGTCTCGGTGGAGGGCAGTTCGGCGCTCGCGCGCAGCCAGGCGGCGAGCGCGAGATCGAGCTCGCGCAGCTCTTCGCGCGAGAGCGGTGACGCGAGCGCGCGCTCGACCGACGCGGACAGGCTCTCTGCGCGTGTGCCGCGAGCGCGCGCGGCGGCGAGCGGGACGCGCGTGCCATCGGCGCGTGACTCGTGTGCGAGCGCCTCGTAGTAGTGCACTTCGTAGGCTGGGACGAAGGAGACGCCGTCGCTGCGCAGGACGCGCATCGAGTCGTCGCTGCGATCGACGGCTTGGCGCGCGATGGTCAGCGCTTGGCTGTGCTCACCGAGCCGATCGAGCGCGGCGGCCAAGCCGAATTCCGAGAGCGCGAGCGCGCCGGTGTCGTCGACCTCGCGCGCGAACCGCGTCGCCAGCTCGTAGTGCGCGACCGCCGGGCGCAGCTCGCCCGTCATCATCAGCAGCTCCGCGAGGTTGCCGTGGGCCAGCACCGCGCGGCGCGGCGCGTGGGCGGTGAGCTCGACTAGCGCTTGGTACTCGCTGATCGCCGACTCGAGATCGCCGAGGCGCGTCTGCACCAGGGCGAGCTCGGTGCCGACGATCTCCGGCTCGAACGACGCGTCGACGCTGCGCAGCGCGCGCCACAGCGCGAGCGCGTCGGTGTCGCGCCGACTCACCGTGCAGCCGTGCTCTGGGCGCTCCCAGGCGCTGATCGCGAGCGCGAGCGTGAGCAGCACCTCGGTGTCATCGGGTGTGATCTCGCGCGCCAGCTCGAGCCGCGCGATCGCGTTTTCGGTCGCGACTGCGCGCTTGACGAGGCGCTCGCGCACGAGGCGCGCGGACGATCCGTCGAGCGTCGGACACGCCGTGGCCCAGCCGCCACCGGGCAGCTCCGCGCTCACGTCGAGCCAGCCGCGCGCCGCCTCGAGCAGCGCCGCCGCGCGCGCCGCGTCCGGCTGCGTGACCCGCCGCCAGAACACCGGTGACTCGTGACGCGCGCGCACGCCATCGTCCGCGTGCGCGGCGCGACACGGAGCGCATATCAGCGCGCCGCTGATCGCGAGGATCAGCACAGCGAGGCTGAGCGCAGCGATGCGCGCGTGAATCACGTCGCTCGGCGTCGTCATCGCGTGCCCTGCGTGCGCGGTGTCGTCACCCGCGGCGTCGTCACGCGTGGCGCCGCTGTGCGCGGTGCGGCCGCTGTGTGGGCGAGCGCGTCGAGCTCGCGGCGCGCGTGTGCCTGCCACGGGCCACCTTCGGCCGCCTGCGTCCAGCGCTCACGGGCGCCGTCGAGATCGCCGAGGGCCTCGAGCGCGATCGCGGCGCGCGCTGAGACTTCCGTCAGCGGCAGCAGCGCGCGATCGGCGCCGAGGGCGCTCTCCACCATGCCGCCTTGGACGAGCACCTCGCGCGCGACGATGCGCGCTTCGTCGAGCTCGCCTGCGCGGCGCAGCGCGAGCGCGAGGCCGAGTCGCGCGCGTACGCGGTCGTCGCCAGCCTGCCCGGCGCCCTCGCGAAACGCGAGCACCGCATCGCGCAGCTGCTCGGGGCCCGCTGCGAGCAACATGTCGCCGAGCAAGATGTAGAGCCTGCCGCGCGTGCGCTGCGTCGCGTCCATGCGCGAGACCGCGCGCGCGAGCACACGACTCGCGAGCCGATGATCGCCGGCGATCGCCGCGACTCGGGCGGCGGCTTCCGCGTCTCCCGGATCGTCGAGCGCCGCCGGATCGGCCGCGAGCGCCGCGCGCACCGACGTCACGGCGCGCGAATCACCGGCGCCGCTCGCCATCACCAGCGCGCGGGCGCGCAGCACATGCGCAGGCGCGCGCTCCGGCGCGAGCGCGATGGCGGCGTCCGCATCCTCGAGCGCAGCGTCACCGTGTCCCTCGTGCAGCGCCTCACGCCCGTGCTCGAGGCGCAGCCGATACGCGCGCACGTGCGGCGTGCGCACCTCGTCCCAGAAGTCTCCGGCGGACGCGCGCGGCGCCGACGCTGCGATCAGCAGCATCGCGAGCGTCACGCACACACAGAGCTTCGGAGCGGCGTTGCGCACCGCACCTTCGTAGCGCGTGCGGGCGTGCGCGTCAGCCGGCGAGCAGAAGTGTTCATCGCGCGCCGCGTCGGCTACCCTCCGCCGCCGATGAATCGCTCCCACGCCGTCCTCCTCATGACGTTCCTCCTCGCCTCGTGTGGCGGCTCCACCGCTACGCCCGAGAGCGAAGCCACGGCCACGACCGTCCCGCCCGCGAGCGGCGGCGAGCAAGGCGCGTCCGTTTCCCTCGCAGGCCGCGACTTCGACTCGCTCACGCAGGAGGAGAAGGGCCACTTCATGGCCGAGGTGGTGATGCCGGCGATGAAGCCGATGTTTCAGCAGTTCGATGGCGAAGAGTTCGCCAACTTCAGCTGCACCACATGCCACGGCGCGAACGCGGAGGAGGTCGGCTTTCACATGCCGAACGGCGTTCATCCGCTCGACCCCGCGAACATGCCGTCGATGGATGGCGCGGACGGTCGCTGGATGCACTTCATGTCCGAGCAGGTGAAGCCGAAGATGGCGGAGCTCCTCCACGAAGAGCCGTGGACGCCCGCGAATCAGCAAGGCTTCGGCTGCTTCCACTGCCACGGCATGATCGGCGGCGCGGCCGCGCACTGATCGCGTAGCGCTGCGCCACGAGCTCGGTTCACTCGGTGGAACCGCTCAGCGGATCTCGAAGCGGAGGCTCGTCGGCTGGCCACTACGCAGCACGGCGAGCGTCAGCTGGTCGGCATTGCGCAGGCGCGCATACGCCTCGAGCGCGGCGTCGGGTCGGCTCAGGTCAAAGCCGTTGAGCGTGCGCAGCACGTCGCCGTTGCGCAGCCCGAGCAGCCCGAGCGCGCCGCGCGGCGACACGCCGGAGAGTCGCAGCCCAACGACGCGCCCGGCCTCGGTGTGCGGCGCCACGCGCGCGCGGCTCAGTGCGCTGCGCGGATCGGCGAGCAGCTGATCGACGAGCGCGCGCTCGATGCGATGCTCGGTGGCGCTGACGCGGGTGATGCCGGCGGCGAGCTGCGCCGCGGACACGCCAGCGATGCCCTCGCCGCTCAGCTGGCCGCGCGCGGTGCCGTCGACGATCGAGTCGCTCGTCGGCAAGCGGCGCATCGGCGAGGCGCTGCCCAGCGCGTCGAACATCGTCAGCTCGCAGTCCGCCGCGCCGCTCGTCATGTGGACGCTGCGCGCGCCGATCGCTGCGACGACGCGGCCGTCGATCGACATGCCGCTGCGGTAAAGACGCACGCCGCCCGCGGCGCTGGTGAGCGCGACGAGCGAGCGCTCCGGGCGCTGCTCCGAGTAGAACGCGCCGACCAGGCGGATCGCGCCGTCGCACGCGCTCGCAGCTTGCAGCGCGACGTCTTCGTCCTCGGGCCGCGGCGCCGCGCGATGCTCGGGCGGTGCGAATAGGCCGCGTGCGAGGACGGCGCGTGCGCGAACAGAGAGTGTCTGTTCGTCGTGCGCCGGTGAGGCGAGGGTGGGTGCTGTGCGCGCGGTCGCGCGCGCGACGAGCGGTAGATACGTGGACGCCGCGAGTCGTGTGCTGCCCAACGCGACGAACATCGAGACCACGGCCGTCGTGACCAGCACGATGCCCGCGCGCAGTCGCGGCGCCGCTCTTTGAATCCGCATGTCTGGCCTCCAGTCCGGCTAGCGCCGGCTCGTGCGCACCGCAGAGCACAGCGCGTGCCCAACACGAAATGCGCGCGCGAACGGCGTGAGTCGCTGCGGCGCGCTGCGCGCTTGCGACAAGCTGGCAGCGCGGCTGCGCTTTCCGACGTCAGCGCTGACGAACTGTCGCGCGCGCTGGCGAGACTACGGCTCGCCGAGGCCGTAGCGCGTGATGCGCTCGCCGAGCGTCGTGCGGCTGATACCGAGCTCGCGCGCGAGCCGTGCGCGATTGCCCGCGGTGCGCTCGAGGCCACGCACGATCAGCGCGCGCTCGAGGCTCTCGACGGCCTCTGCGAGCGTCGCTTCGCCGGCTGCTGCGCGCGCCGCGAGCTCGCCATCGCGCTCGCCAGCGAAGCCGCCCGCGGCGCGAATCGCGGGTGAGAGATGTTCGGGGCCGAGCTCGGCTGCGCCGACGGCGCTGATCTGCCAGCGCGCCACTTCCGAAGCGAGCTCGCGGATGTTGCCGGGGAAGCGATAGCGCTCGAGACACGCGAGCGCTGCGGCCGAGATACGCGTCGGCACGCCGGGGCGCTGGGCGATCAGGTGCTGGACGAACAGCGGCAGATCGCCGGGTCGATCGCGCAGCGCGGGCAAATGAATCGTGATGACGTGCAGGCGGAAGTAGAGGTCCTGGCGGAACTCGCCGCGCTCGACCATCGCGCCGAGATCTTTGTGCGACGCCGCGATCAGCCGTACGTCCGCGCGGCGCGGCTCGACGCCACCGACGGGCAGATACGCGCCGTCCGACAGCACGCGCAGCAGCTTCACCTGCAGCGCGGGCGACATGTCGCCGACCTCGTCGAGAAAGAGCGTGCCGTGATCGGCCGCGCCGAACACGCCGAGCGTGCCGCGCACCGCGCCCGAGAACGCGCCTTTCACGTGGCCGAACAGCGTGCTCTCGAGCAGCTCGTCGGCCATCGCTGCGCAGTTCTGCGCGACGAACGGGCGGCGCGCGCGTGGCCCGTGGGCGTGCAGCGCGCGTGCGATCAGCTCCTTGCCGGTGCCGCTCTCGCCGGAGACGATCACGCTGCTCTCGCTGCGCGCGACCCGCTCGAGCAGTTGAAACACGTCGCGCATCCGCGGCGACGCGCCGATCATTCCCCACAGGCCGGGCAGGCCATCGCTGCCGATGCTGGCGGCCGCGCGGCGGCTGCGCATGCCGCTCTCGTGCGCGACGATCTCTCTCGCGGCGACGCGCAACACGCCGCGCACCGAGTCGACCGCGCTGCTGCGCAGCGGCTGCACGGCGCGCACGGGCGTCGCCGGATCGTCGAGGTGCGGATCGAGCGCGTGCAGCGCGTGCGCGAGCTTGGTCGGATCGTAGGGCGCTTTGCCGGGGCTCGGCAGCGACGGCGCGACGAAGCCCGACGCGATCACGTGCGCCTCCGTGACACCATCGATGACGACTGGCACCGACACCGCGCGCAGGCCGAGATGGCACTCCGCCGTGCGCGGCTCCGCGGCGTTCGCGAGCTCGCGATAGAACGCGTCGCAGCGATCGAATCCGTCACGCGAGAACAGCGAGACGCGACACGCCTCACACGAAGCCGTCATCACGCCGTCGCGCTGATGGGCGAGCGGACCCGCGCTCGTCGCGAGCAGCAGCTCGAGGCCGAACGCTTCGCGCAGCGCCTCGCGCGCGACGCGCACACCGTCGAGCCGTTCCCAGCGCTCGAGCGTCGCGACGTCCGCCGCGACCACGTTGCGCGCAGTGACGTCTGCCGTTGAGTCGGACGCGGGCTCGTCTGGCATCCGGGCGCAGTGTAGCCGATGGCCGTATCGCAGCAGAGCTGCGCTCGTCGGGCGCGCTCGACGATGCGGCGACGCCAACGGTGTCGTTCAGAACCGCGCGCGCAACGCCGACTCAGCGGCTTTGTTCACGAAAAGCATGCGGTTAACGCCGACTCAGCGCCTGGGCTCCCGAAAACCGCGTAAATGACAGCGGCCCGAGCGTCGGATTCACGAGTCGCGCGATCGCACTCAGCGAATCACCAAGATGTAGTGAAAGCGCACGGTCAGGCCGCGCACACGGACGCCGAGTCGGCCACCGAGCGGCGGAGTCACGCCGCTCACCGTGACTGGCACCAAGCGCAGCAGCGCGCCAGCGCGATCGCCGACGCTGCGGCGGTAGCGCAGCTGGTAGCGCTCTCCGGTCGCGAGCGCCGCGCCGATCGACGTGCTCTCGAGGCCGGTCATGGTGCGACCGCCGCGCAGCACGATCGCCTCGAGTGTCGCGTCGCCGAGCGTCTCGGCGTTCTGGATCAATCCGATGAACGTCGCGTCGTCGGCGCTCGGCAAGCCGCTCGAGTCGTCAACGACCGCGATCGTGCGGAACTGATAGCCGCTGACGAAGGGCGCGATCGCGTCGACGGTGAACGCCGTCTCCACGATGACCTGCGCGCCGTCGACAGTCGGCATCGTGAACAGGCTGACGTCGTCGCCGACCGCGGCGACGCTGAGCGCGTCGCCGCTCACCGACCACGGCGCGCCGGCTTCGACCTCGCCGGTCCAGCCCGCCGGTAGGGCGCCGCTTTCGAACGCGAGGAACGCGACGATCGCGTTGCCGGCGGTCACTGGCTCCGGATCGCAGGCGTCACCGACGCCATCGCGATCGCCGTCCGGCTGCGTCGCGTCGCCAAGGTGTGGGCAACGATCGCAGGCGTCGCCGACGCCGTCCGCGTCCTCGTCGTGCTGCGTGGGGTTGGCGCGCTCCGGGCAGTTGTCGGCGGCGTCTAGCACGCCGTCACCATCACGATCGGCGCCCGCATCGACCGTCGCGGCGTCGCTGATGCCGGCATCGCGCGCGCCGGCATCGTGCGCGGCGCCGGCGGTGGCAGCATCGAGCACCGCGGCGTCATGCCCGGCATCGCGCGGGTCGTCCACGCCGAGATCGTCGCCGCTCGCGTCCGTGCGCGTGTTCGCATCGAGGCCGATGCTGCCGTCCGGGGTGCCCACCGCGTAGCCGATGCGGCCGCACGCGCTCAGCGTGATCACCAGCGCCAGCGCGACTCGCCTCCGCACCCTCATCGCGCGTCGAGCCGCTCGAGCGCGGCAGCGTCGACGGCGTCGTAGCGCAGCACGGCGCGCCCGTTGTGCTCTTCGCGAAAGCGCTCGGCGCTCGGCTCGTCGCCGATCGGCACGAGGTCTGGCCCCATCGGCCCGGTCACATCACTGCCGACGACGTACCAGACGAACGCCGCTGGGCGCTTGCGCTGCGAGTAATATTCGGTGACCCACGGCGCCTCGGCGCCGCGACCCGCCGTCGATTGCAGCCACGCGAAGAAGCAACGCGGCGCGTCGAAGTGTACGTCGCGTCCACCGGCGGCGACGGCGCCGGCGCTCCAGCGGGGCTGTGCGTCGGTGAACATCCCGCAGCGCTCGCAGCGCGGACGCGCCTTGCCGCTGTCGCACGCGGCGAGGAGCGCGAGCACGAACGCCGCCACGGCGGACAGCAGCAGCGCGCGGCGGTGGATCATCGCGGAGCTCCGCAGCGCGCTGTCTTGCGAACGATCATCCGTGACCTCCGAACAGTGACACGCCGCCGCTCAGCACGAGGTAGCGAACCACTGGCGCGACTGCGAGGACGAGCGCGAGCACCCACGCGGCCGCGGCCCAGCGCGCGATGCCGCGCTGCATCTCGGCGGCCTCGAGCGCGGCGCCCGGTGTACGTTTTTGTGTCTCGATCACCGCGAGCGCGACGCCGAGCAAAGTGCCGACGAACAGCGCGGCGAACAACGGCCAGCCGAGCCCGCCGGCGTCCGCGCGAAGCAGACAAAACGGGCAGAGATGATGCGGCGACTCATAGACGTAAGGCGCGACGACCCAGAGCACGGCGGGTACGGCCGCGGCGGCCGCGACGAGCGACAGCGCGCCCGCTGCGTACGCCGCGCCGGCGGCGGGGCGTCGCCGTGTCAGCAGCGCCGCGAGCACCGCACCGATGGCCGCAGCGACCGCGACGCCGCTGGCGAGGTCACGCGCTGAGGCGGGTGCGGCGCGCGCGATCGCGGCGACTGTGCCGTCGAGCGAGGTCGAGCAGCACGACGCGACGACGGTGAAGTCGAGGTCGAGCACGAAGCGCAGCTGCGTCACCAGATCGGCGAGCACCACCGGCGCGATGAGCAGCAGCGCGACGAACTTGCGCCGTGTGAGCGCGGGTGTCGCGAGGCGCAGATCGAGCCGGTGCAGCACCACCCAGAGTGAGCACGCGGCGGCCGCGGCCGCGCTCGTCCAAAGTGCGTAGAACCCAGTCGGCGTCGAGCCGAACACGCCGTAAGCGCACATCGCACCGCGGATCGAGGGCGTGAGTCGGTCGGCGGCGAGCACCGTCAGCGCCAGCCCAGCGACTGTCATCACCAGCGCGCCTTGCACCAGCGTCGCGACCAACTCCGCGCGGCGCTCGAGCAACAGCTGCCCTTCGTTCGCGCGGCCGATCTGCCAGCGCACCAGCACCTGCCAAGCGACGCGCGTGCCGGCCAGCACGAGCACCGCCACGACGACCGCCGCGACGATGCGCAGCAGCAGCAGCGGATGCAGCAGGTTCGTCAGCATGCGTGTGCACCCAGCCTATTGATCGGCACCACCGGCGATCTTTACCACGCGCCGCTCGCTCAGCCCGCGACGACGCGCGCAGTCCGTGATGACGCGCTCAGTCCGCGACGACGTGCTCAGCCGGCGACCACGCGCCCGTCGGCGAGATCGAGCACGCGGTCGACGGCTGCGCTCTCGGCGAGGCGCGGATCGTGCGTCGTCGCGACGATCGTGCGGCCTTCATCGCGTAGCGCGGCGAGCATCGCGACGACGTCGATCACGCGGGCCGCGTCGAGGTGCGCCGTCGGCTCGTCGAGCAGCAGCACTGGCGGCTCGTTCACCAGCGCGCGGGCCACGGCGCCGCGCTGACGTTCGCCGCCCGAGAGGCGCTCGATGCGCGTCTCGGCGAACGCGCTCAGCCCAAAGCGCTCGAGCAGCGCCGCGGCGTGCGCGCGCTGTGCCGCCGTCGCGCCGCCGCTCGGCACCAGCGGCAGCAGGACGTTTTCCGTCAGCGTCATCCCTGGCACGAGCGCGAGCTCTTGGAATACGAAGCCGACCAAGCGCCGCCGCGCGCGCGTGCGGTGGTGATCGCGCAGCCGCGAGAGCGCCTCGCCACACACCAGCACCTCGCCGCTGGTCGGCGTGATCATCGCGCCGAGCAAGCCGAGCAGCGTCGTCTTGCCCGAGCCGCTCGGGCCGCGCAGCACCCATAGCGCGCCGCGCGGCACGACCAGCGACACCTCGCTGACGACCTCGCGTCGGCGCGTGCCATCCTCGTAGCGCTTGCTGATCGCGCGCGCCTCGATCGCGGGTGCGTCGTCGAGCACGCGCGCGCCGTCGCTCGGCGACTCTGCAATCGCTGCTGCTGCCTCGTGCGTCACGCACCACCTCGCAGCGCGCGATCCGGATCGAGCGTCGCTGCGCGCCACGCCGGCACCAAGCCGACCGCGACGAACGGCAGCGCGACACCAACGACGAGCGCCAGCGTCTGCGCGGCGTCGACCTGCGGCGTGAGACGCAGCGGCGGATAGAGCGCGCTCCAGCCGTAGAGCGCGCCCGCGAGGCCCGGCGCCTCGGCGAGAAAGACGTAGGCATACGCCGCGAGTACGCCTACCGCCGCGCCGACGAACGCGACGATCAGCGACTCCCAGATGCGCGCGCTGAGCACATCGCTCACCTCCCAGCCGATCGCCTTGAGCACGCCGATCTCGCGCCGCTCGGCCTCCGAAAGCCCGGTAAGTCGATCCCACGCGAGCAGCAACAGCGCCGCCAGCGCCGGCAGCAACATCGCGGTGAGGAGCCCGCCGCGCCCATCGAGCGTGAGCGCGTAGCTGCGCCGCAGCAGCAGCTTGTCGATGACGCGCGCACCCGGCACCAGCCGCGCGATCTTTTCGGTCGCGACGCGCGCTTCGTCGGGCGTCGTCAGCGTCACGGCGAGGTCCGTCGCGAAGCCCTCGGCGACGCCGAGCAGCGCGCGCGCGTTCGCGTCGCTGGTGACCAGCAGATCCGCCGTGCGCAGCGCGCTGCCATCGCGAAACGTGCCGACCACGCGCAGCACGAAGGTGCGGCTGCTCGCGCCGCCGACATCCGACGAGAGCGCGATCTCGTCGCCGGCGCGCACGCCGAGCGCGTCGGCGAGCACAGCGCCGAGCACACACGCGTCGCGCTCACCTGCGCGCATCGCGCGGCCGTCGACCAGCGTCGCGTGCACCAGTGCTTCGCGGCCGCTCGCGCCAATCACGGTGACGTTCGCCGAGATCGGCGGCACGTACAGATAGCCCCAGACGCGCGCCTGCACCGAGCGCACGCCGGGGATTCTGCGCACCGACGTTGTGATGTCTGTCGACAGCAGCGCGGGCCGTCCGGCGACGACGCGCTGCACCGAGAGATCAGGCACGTAGCGCGCGCCGGCTTCGACCTCGGCGCGCAGCGCGTCGCCGAGGAACAGCACCGACGCGAACAGTGCGACGACGAAGGCGAGCCCCGCGGCGACAGCGACGCTGCGCCCGCGCCGCCGCACGAGCGCTCCGAGCGCATAGGCGGCGAGCGCGCGCTGTCGCTTCAAGGCGCGGCGCTCCGGCGAACGTCGATCTGCATGCGCGATGCGCCGCGGTAGAGCGCGCGCGGCAGTGGCACAGCGGCCCCGGCCGGATCGGCGTCGAACATCGCGGGCGCGTCGCTGAACGCGGCGCCCGGCTCGCTCACCGAGGGATGCCGCAGCCAGCGCGACGACGACGAGACCGCGAGGTCGGTGACGCCGGCGAGGCGCACGATGGCGGCGCGATCGCGCACCGCGCCCGGCGTGTTCGCGGCGGCGCGCAGTCGACCTGCGTCAGCGAGCATCGCGATCAGCAACACGAGCAGCGTGGCGCCCACAGCGAGCGCACCGATGGCGACGGCGCGGCCGGTCGCTGTGGGGCGACGCTGCGCCTCGCTCATAGGCTCAAAAAGATCTGCGTGAGCAGCGCGTCGGCGATCAAGATCGCGACCGAGACGACGACGACCGCGGTGGTCGTGCTGCGGCCGACGCCCTCCGTGCCGCCGGTCGTGCTCATGCCGTAGTGGCAGCCGAGGACCGTCATCAAGAAGCCGAAGAACGGCGTCTTGCCGATGCCGGCCATGAAGTCCTTCAGCGAGATGGCGTCGAGCGCGGACGACAAGAAGAACGGCGCCGGGATGCCGAACGAGACGCGCGAGACGAGCAGCGCCGCGCCGATGCCGAGCACCAGCGCAAAGCACGTGATCAGCGGCGTGACGATGATCCCCGCGAGCACCCGCGGGATCACCAGCTTGCGAATCGGATCGGCGCCGAGCGCGCGGATGGCGTCGATCTGCTCGGTCACCGCCATCGAGCCGAGCTCGGCGGCGATGCCCGCGGCGACGCGGCTGCCGACGACGAGCGCGGTCAGCGACGGCGCGAGCTCGCGCACCTCGGACAGCCCGACGATGCGTCCGATCGTGTCCTTCGCGCCGAACTTCTCGAGCGAGAACGCGAACTGGATCGCCATGACGATGCCGACGAAGATCGCCGTCGCCGCGCCGATGCCGAGCGAGCGCACGCCGACCTGCTCGATCTGGTAGATGAAATTGCGAAACTCGAAGCGCGTGGTGAACAGCGCGCGAATCGCCCGCCCAGTGAGGATGCTGACCGCGCCGAACGTCTCGAAGAACGTACTCACGCGCGTGCCGAGCCCACCTTGCTTCCTGGCGGAGCTCATGATGCGCGCGTGCTCATCGTGACGCCGGTGCGCTGCTGCGCGCTTCTGCGCGGAAGCTCGCGATCAGCCGATCGAAGTCCGGGAGCGCGCGCGTGAACCGCTCGCCCGGAGGCGCGACCAGCGCGAAGTCGTAGACGCAGTCGTCTTTCTTCATCACGACGAGCAGCAGCTCGCGCGGCACGCCGTCGAGCTTGGCGACGAGGTGCGTGCGCTGCGCCTCGCGGCCGTCCATCGGGACCGTCTGCAGATCGTCGGCCTCGATCGGCGGGTACGTGTACGCGGTAAAACCGTTGAGAAGGTGGCGCGTGAGCGTCTGCAGCGGCACGTCTTGGTCGGGCTGATCGCAGGTCGCGTTGACCTGCGCTACCGCCGCGAGCTCCTCGTTCATCCAGGCGAGATCGTTCTGCTCGCCGATGCCGACCCGCTCCCACGGCGCGCCGAGCCCAGTCACGCGAAAGCCCACGGGCCCGTCGCGAAACACGCCGCTGCTGTACGTGGCGCCGCCGCCACAGCCGAGCGCACAGGCCGTGAGCGCGGCGAAGCCCAGCAGCTGCGCGAGGAGCGCCGGGCGTCGGCCGAGCGCGCGCGTGAGCGAGGGTCGTGGAGCGGCGCGGAGTCGTTGCAGCAAAGCGGGCAAAGGGTAGACACCACATCCGCATCAGGCAACTCGTCACGTCCGCATCAGCCAACTCGTCACGCGTCGAGCATCCGGGGAACCAACGAGAACTGGTCGCGCAGGGGCGCGCCAACCGCTGGGGAACTCTCCGTGCAAGCGCGCGCGTCCTGCTATGCTCGACGCACTGCCGTGGCTCGCCAACCCCCGCAAGGCCTGCGCGTCCTCGACCGTCTCCTTCAGGACAAGCGCATCTCGCCCGAGCAGTACGAGAGCGTCATCATGGCGGCGCATCGCAGCGGCGATCGCGCGGACGAAGCGCTGCTCGACACCGGCATCATGAGCGAGCCGGACTTCCTCAAGTGGGTCGCCACCACCTACAAGACGCGCTTCGTCTCGACTGAGAAGCTGTCGCGCGCGGACATCGATCGCACCACGCTCGAGCGCATCCCTCGGCGCGTCGCCGAGAAGCTGCTCGTCTTTCCGATCTTGTTCGACCCGCGCGCGCATTCGCTCAGCGTCGTCGCCGCCGATCTCGACGACGACATCGCCAAGCACGTGCAGATCGCCACCAACGTGCGCGACGTGAAGGTCTACGCCGGTCGGCCGGGCGCGATCCGCGCGGCGATCCTCAAGTTTTACGGCGGTGACGCGCACGCGTTCTCGCGCCTCGATCCGACGGGGATCTCGTTCAACGCGGGTCCGTCGACGCTCGACCCGTACGACCGCAACGGCGGGCCCGATCTCGGACGCCCGGATCTCGGCTCGTTCCGCGCGGACGCTCCCATCGGCGGCTCGGGCTACGCGCCCGCGCAAGGTCAGCCGCCAGCGCCGCCACCCGGCCGCGGGCCAGGCATCGTGCTGCGCCTCGATCCGGAGGCGGAGCGCGGCACGATGAAGAAGATCACCCACGTCACCACGACCGACGGTGGCGGCACGAGCAGCTCGCGCATCGGCAGCCTCGACGGAGCGATCGCCGCGACCGACTGGCTCGAGACGATCAACGTGCTCGTCGCCCTGCTCGAGAACGCGCGCGCAGAGCTGCGCGGACACTCGTCTCAGGTCGCGCGGATGATGCGCCGCGTGTGTGAGCGCATCGGCCTGCCGGAGCGCGAGGTCACGGGAATTCTCGGCGCTGCGTACCTGCACGATGTCGGCAAAGCGTCGAGCTACCACCTCACCGCGATGAACGTCGCGGAGTACGAGGGGCACCGCATGCAGGCGCAGAAGATGTACACAGCGCCGCTGCGCCTGTTCGAGTCGGTGAAGCTGCCGGAGAGCTGCACGCGCACGATCACCAGCCTCTACGAGCGCTTCGACGGCACCGGCTTTCCCGATCGGCTCGCCGGCAAGGACATCCCGATCGGCGCGCGCTTGCTGGCCATCGTCGAGACCTACGCGGACCTCGTGCAGAACGCGCGCAACCCGTTTCGCAAGACGCTCGGCGCCAAAGAAGCGTGCGACGTGCTCGCGACGAAGAAGGGCACGGTCTTTGATCCGAACCTCGTCGATCTGTTCTCGGCGGTGGTGCTCGGCGACGATCTGCGCAGGCGCCTCGAAGGCCGCGCGCGCGCGCTGATCATCGACGCGGATCCGGAGGACACCACGGTGCTCGAGCTGCGCCTGGTGGAGCACGGCTACGACGCGGTCATCGCGCGCAACGCGTCCGACGCGCGCAAGACGCTCGATACGCAGGACGTCGACATCATCTTCTCCGAGGTCGATCTCACGCCGCACGACGGCTTCACGCTGCTCGAGCAGCTGCGCAGCCTGCAGAAGACCGCGAGCATCCCGTTCGTGTTTCTCACGCGCCGCTCCGATCGCGAGAGCATTCAGCGCGGCTTCGCGCTCGGCGCCGCGGACTACCTGGTGAAGCCGACCAGCGCCGATGTGATCGTCGCCAAGGCGCGGCAGATCATCGAAGGCGCAGCCGCCCGCGGCGCGCCGACACCGAGCACCAGCAAGGGCGTGAGCGGCAGCCTCACCGAGATGGCGCTGCCCGACGTCGTGCAGATCCTCGCGCACGGCCGCAAGTCCGGCCAGCTGCGCATCAGCAGCAAAGGCCAGTCGGGCGAGGTCTTGTTCCTCGATGGCCAAATCCACCACGCGACCTTCGGCAGCGTCCGCGGCGACGACGCGTTCTACAAGATGCTCAACCTGACCTCGGGTGAGTTCGCGCTCGATCCAGACGTGAAGCCGACGGTGCGCACGATCAACGCGTCCGCCGAGACGCTGCTGCTCGAAGGCCTGCGCCGGCTCGACGAAGGGAAGTGACGCGCCGCGCGTCTCGCGCTGCAGGCAGCGCCTTTACCAGTCGATGATCGCCGAGCCCCAGGTGAAGCCGCTGCCGAACGCGACGCACGCGACCTTCATCCCCTTCTTCAGCCGGCCGGTCTCGACCGCTTCGTGCAGCAGGCTCGGGATCGTCGCTGCGGTGGTGTTTCCGTAGCGCTGAATGTTGTGGATGAACTTGCTGTCGGGCAGCTTCAGCACTTCGTTTTGGATGTACTGGTTGATGCGCAGGTTCGCCTGATGGAAGACGAACAAGTCGATGTCGTTGCCAGTGATCCCCGCCTCGATGCAGGTCTCCATCAGCACGGTGACCATGCGCTCGACCGCGTGGCGGAACACGAGCTTGCCGTCCATCTGCGCCCACATCGCCTCTGCGCTGACCTGACCGACGCCGTCGGCGTTGGTCGGGATGAACGGCATCTTGCGGATGTCCCAGACTTTCTGCGACAGCTTGTCGGCAAAGCGGCCATCGGCGCCGAGCTTCCACGCGCGCACGCCGCGATCTTCATCGGTCGCGCTGACCACGACGGCGCCCGCGGCATCACCGAACAGGCACGCCACCATGCGGCCACGCGTCGACAGATCGAGCGCGTGCGAGTGCACCTCGCCGCCGACCACGAGCACGTGCTTGCTCGCGCCCGACTTCACCATCGCCGTCGCGGTCGACAGGCCGTAGAGAAATCCCGAGCACTGGTTGCGCACGTCGAGGGCGGGGACGAACTTCGCCTTCGGTCCGTCGCAGAGCCCGAGCTTCTGCTGCAGATAGACGCCGGAGCCGGGGAAGCAGTGCTCGGGCGAGAGCGTCGCGAAGATGATCATGTCGAGGTCGTGCGCCTCGAGACCGGCGTTCTTGAGCGCCATGCGCGCGGCCTCGGCGCCGAGATCCGCCGAGCCGACGCCGTCCTCGGCGAAGTGGCGCTGCTCGATGCCGGTGCGCTGCACGATCCACTCGTGCGTCGTGTCGATGCCGTACTCCTTCACGAGATCGTCGTTCGTCACGACGCGCGGAGGAGCGAAGAAACCAGTCCCGGAGATGTAGGCGTTCGGCATGGGAATGAACGGCAGTTCATCCCCTCACACCGCGCGAGTCAAGACGCATTGCGTCGCTGAGCGCCGCTACGGCCTGCGCCAGGTGAAGCCGTCGGCGGCGAGCAGCTCGTCGGCCTCGTGGGGTCCCCACGAGCCTGCGGCGTAGGTGGCGATGTTCGTCTCGTTGCCATTCTCCCAGAGATGCAGCAGCGGATCGGTGAGCGCCCAGCCGGCCTCGACCTCGTCCGAGCGGGTGAACAGCGTCGCATCGCCGATCATCGCGTCGAGCAGCAGCGTCGCGTACGCGCTGTGCGCGCCTTCGCCGAACGCATCGGCGAACGCGAAGTCCATCTCGACCGGCGTGATCTCGATCCCCGGCGTGAGCGCGAGCGCGGCGCCAGGGATCTTCACCGAGATGCGCAGCGACATTCCGTCGTTCGGCTGGATGCGAAACACCAGCGCGTTCGGCTCGGGACGCTCGCCGACGCACGGCTCGTACATGATTCTCTTCGGCTCGCGAAACACCAGCGCGATCTCGGTGGCGCGCTTGGCCATTCGCTTGCCGCTGCGCAGATAGAACGGCACGCCGCGCCAGCGCTCGCTCTCGACGAAGACGCGCATCGCGGCGTACGTCGGCGTCATGCTCGCGGGTGACGCGCCGGGCTCTTCGCGGTAGCCGACCACCGCGAGATCGCCGACATGACCATCGCGGTATTGCGCGCGCACGGCGCTGGTGCGGCCATCGACGACGAGCGGCGGCACCGCCCGCAGCGCGCGCACTTTTTCGTCGCGGATGGCGTCCGCCGTCGGCGCGTCGGGCGGCTCCATCGCGACCAGCGCGAGCATCTGCAGCAGGTGGTTCTGGAACATGTCGCGCACGACGCCGGCGCGTTCGTAGTACTTCGCGCGGCCCTCGAGGCCGACGGTCTCGCCCGCGGTGATCTGCACGTGCGAGACGTGCTGCCGGCTCCACACCGCCTCGAACATCGTGTTCGCGCTGCGCGCGACGAGCAGGTTCTGCACCGTCTCTTTGCCGAGATAGTGATCGATGCGAAAGCACTGATGTTCGCCGAACAGCGAGAGCACGAGCGCGTTCAGCTGCCGCGCGCTGTCGAGATCATTGCCGAACGGCTTCTCGAGGATCAGCCGCCGCCACGGCGAGGCCTTGCGATCGTCGGTGCGCGGACACACGCCGCTCGCCGAGAGGTGCGTGACGATCGGCGTGAAGATGACCGGCGGCACGGCCATGTAAAAGAGCCGATTGCGCCGCGAAGGGATGCGCGTCGCCTCGAGCTCTTCGAGGTGGATGCGCAGCTCGGCGTAGACCGAGGCGTCGGTCAGATCACCGCTCACCCACGAGCTGCGCGCGCGCAGATCCGCCCAGGTCGTCTGATCGAGCCGCGCGATCTCGCTCGAGTGGCTCAGCGCGTCGTGGAACAGCGCGTGGAACTTCGCGTCGTCGAGCGGCTCGATGCCGACGCCGACGACGCGCGTCTCCTTCGCGAGCAGCCCTTGCTCCGCGAGGATGTAGATCGCCGGAAGCAGCTTCTTCCGCGCGAGATCGCCCGCCGCGCCGAACACCACGAGGGTGCAGACCTCGCCATGCGCGAACGGCGCGCTGATCGAGGCCGGCACGATCGAGCGCAGGATCGGCACCTCGCCGTGCGCGCCCGGCGCAAACATCGAGGTGCGCGGCGGGCGCTCGGAGCTCACCAGCCGACTCGCTGCTCGAGGTAGTGCGGGAGCATCGCGCGCCAAGTCGGCCAGTCGTGCGCCATGTCGGGCCCCCAGAGGTCGGTGTTGTGCCAGATCCCCTTGTCCCAGAGCAGCTGCGAGAAGCGTCGCGTCGCCTCCGGCAGCTCATATGGGCCGGTGCCGCAGAGAAGGTGGATCTGCGTGTGGTTGTTCACCAGATCGAGCTGCTGTCCGTGATAGTCGCGCAGGAACCACATCGGGTTGTTGTAGTAGATGTCTTCGTTCGAGTGGCCGTGCAGGTAGCTCCCCTCGAGATCGTAGAAGCCGCTCATCGCGATCAGCGTATCGAACAGATCTGGGCGGCGGAAGAACTGGTTGGCCGCGTGGAATGCGCCGAAGCTCGCGCCCGTCACGCCGATGCGCGCGCTGTCGTCCTGCACCGCGCGGCGGATGTGCGGCACCACTTCTTTCTCGACGTACGCGCTGTAGAGCGATTGGAGGTGGGCCTTCATCGGCACCGACACTTCCTTGTTCATCCAGGCGCGCGCGTTGATCGACTCGATCGAAAAAACGGTGACGCGACCTGCCTTGATCAGCGGCTCGATCGACTTGATGAGGAAGAAGCGCTCCGCGTCGAGCAGATCGCTCTGCGCCGTCGGATAGAGCAGCAGCGGTCGGCCATAGTTGCCGTAGCGGACGATCGGCATCCAAGAGTTCAAGTGCGGGCTGTGCCAGCCGAACATCTCGCGCGGCAGATTGGGATCGACGTACTGCATTCGGTGATGAGCTCCGTTTGGGATTAGTGCGCGTTCATCGCGGCGAGAGGCCCGCGTCTCATTGCTGCCACAAGCCGACGCTGGCGCCGACCCAGGTGAGGTCTCGGTTGTGATCGACGCCGAGCAGCTTGCCGCGCGACAGCCGCACCAGCGGCAGCACCGTACGCAGCCGATCTTCGCGCGGATCGCGGATCATCATCACGCGCACCTCGGCCTTGACGCCGAAGCCGCCGACCGACTCCGGCGCGCGGATCGCGTCGGCGTAGTTGATCTTCTCCTGTAGCAGCCAGCCGGCGCGGTCGGCTTCCGGGATCGCGTCGATCGCCTCGAGGGTCACGTCGACGAGGACGCCGGTGCCCGCGTACGAGTAGAGCGGCTTGAGCACGTAGCGCGAGAGATCGAGCGTGCGCGCGTCGAGCCCCGACACCAGGCGCGCGCGCGGCACCGTCGGATGATCGAGGAAGGGCAGCGCGTATTTCGACCAAATCCAATACCAGTTGGGGTGCGAGCACCAGGTGACGTCGGGCGGCTCGCGCCAGTCGAACGGCACGCGCACGTTCTTCGCCTCGAGCTCGTCGAACACCATGCGGTTGAAGATGCGCCGCACTTGGACGCGCTGACCGTCGACTCGCCGGTAGAGCTTGCGGCCGTCGAGCTCGAGCGCGGTGACGCACACGGAGTCGACGCCGAACAGCGCGCGCGTCGCGACGAAGTCGGGGACCGTCTTCTGTCGTTCAGGCGCGTAGTCGACGAGCACGACCTCGCGCGGATCTTCGTCGCCGAGGATCGCGCGGCGAACGCGATCGAGCGCGATCGCGCGATCGCCTTCGAAGAAGCAGGTCCACGGCCCAGCGAGTTCTGGCGCATCGCCGATCGTCTCGCTCCACACGTCGGCGAGCAGCGACTCGAACGCATAGAGCGACGGGAACGCCTGCAGCTCGACCAGGCGCGGCACGATGCGTCCTTCGCCGTCCTGCGCCAGCGCGAAGTCGACCTGGACGCAGTCGGGCAGCGGCGTGGTGCCGGGCACGTCGTAGCGCGACGGCACCGAGCCGCGCAGCGCGGCGAGCGTCTCTGGGACGAGCAGCTGCTGGGTCAGCGCTTCGGCGCCGGTGGAGAGCGCGTCGCGCAGCGCGGCGTCGAGGAACAGCGGCGTCTCGGCCACGCGAAACGGCACGACGCCGACGCGCGCCTCGAGGCGCTGCTGCAGCTGCGCGAACAGCGCCGCGTCAAAGCTGCGATTGAATGCGTCGCGGACGTGTGAATCCATGCGGAGACGGTCGCGCGCTCAGGCAGGAGGCGGCATCGAGCCGCCCGCCACGGGACCTGCGCCGCTCTTCGCCATGCGCAGATACATGTGTGCGGTCTTGTTGTCGGGATCGATGTGCGTCGCGGCTTCCCACTGCGCGACGGCGCCTACCTGGTCGCCGAGCGAGAGCAGCACGACGCCGAGCGCGATGCGCGCAGGCACGTAGTTCGGTCGCGCCTTCACCGCTTCATCGAGCTCGAAGCGGGCAGCGTCGGTGTCGCCTTGTTGGCGGTAGAGGCCAGCGAGCTTCACGCGCAGGTCGGAGAAGTGCGGACAGAGCAGGACCGCCTTGCGGTATTCGTGCATCGCCTCGGCGAACAGCCCCGCGTCCACGTAGGCCTGCGCGACATCGCCGTGGAGGTTCGCGATCTTGCCCTTCACGAACGGGTCGAGGTGCCCGGGCGAGTCCGCGCCCTTGGCGAGCGCGGCTTGGTAGATGCGCTTGGCCTCGTCGTAGCGGCCGAGGTCGTTGTAAGTCACCGCGAGGTTGAGCGCGGCCTCGGTGTAGTTCGGGTTGATCTGCAGCGCGGCCTCGAACGCGCCCTGCGCGTCTTCGAAGCGGCCGCGATCGTGATGGATGACGCCCATCATGTTTTGCACGTCGGCAAAGCCAGTGTCGCGCTCGAGGACTTGCCGCAGGTAGTGCTCGGCTTTCTCGAATTCGCGCTTCTCGTAGTGTTCTCGACCGAGTGCGAGGAGCTGCTTGGTGCGTTCGTCCATCGGCCGACGCATCGTATCTTGCTCGGCGCTCGCGGATCAAATGCGTCGTGCGGTCTGCCGAAATGGCCAGAGCCCCGCGGCGAACGCCACCAACGCCGCAAACACCAGCTGGAACGGCAAGCGCGCCCACAGCAGCCACGCTTCGCGCGGCATGTCCGGAAGGTAAATCTCGTTCACGGCCATGTAGATGTTCGCTGGATACACCGCCGCGAGCAGCAGCAGCAGGCCGATGCCGGCCGCTCTGCGCACACGCGGGACGAGTAAGCCGACGCCACCGAGCACCTCGAACGCGCCCGAGATGAGCACGAGCGCGAGCGGCGCAGGCAGCCAAGGCGGCACGATCGTCACGAATGGCGCTGGGTCCACGAAGTGCAAGATGCCGATGGCGGCAAAGGAGATCGCCGCGAGCACGCGCATTCCGCGGCGCAGCATCGACTCCGGCGCGATCGGAGCGCTCGGCCCGGTCCGAGGCACCGACGACATCAGCCGCCGGTCGCGGGCGCGGGGTCGACGACCTCTTCGAGAAAGCCGCGCGCCTGGGCCGCATAGCCTGAGCGCGGGAAGCGACGAATCAGCTCGGTGAACGCCGTCCGCGCTTGTTCTTGGTCGCGCATCTGCAGATACGTGCGACCGAGCAGCAGCAGCGCCTCGGGCTCGACCTCGCTGCCGCGATAGGCGCGCAGCAGCGTCTCGAGCCGACCGACGGCAGCGCGCGGCTTGTCGCGATCGAGATAGAAATTCGCGACGTAGAGCTCGTGGCGCGCGAGCAGGCTCAGCGCCTGCGCGGCCATCCGCGACGCGCGCGGAACGCGCTGATCTTCCGGGAAATCCAGGATGAAGCGGCGCAGCTGGCGTAGCGCATCGCGCGTCGGCGACTGATCGCGCTCGGCCGCGGGCGGCGAAAGGATGAAGTCGCTCGGCATCTGCTCGAAGTACGCCTCGGCCGTGCGGAAGCGCGCATAGGAGACCTGCGGATGCGACGGCCGGTAGCGCACGAACGCGCGATACGCGCCGATCGCTTCGACGTATTTGTCCTGCTGCATCATGCAATCGGCGAGGCGCAGCTCGGCGAGGCCGGCGTAGCGGCTGTACGAATATTCGCGCCGCACGCGGCGAAAGATCGGCTCGGCTTCCTGGCAGTTCTCGTCGCGGTAGTCGGAGAGCGCCAGCTCGTAGAGCTCGCGGGCGCTGTCGCCGTAGCTGAGGCTGCGCGCGCGCTGCGAGCCGCCACAGCCGAGCGCCGCCAAGACGAGCGCGCCGATCAACGCGCTAGAGAGCGCGCGTGCGGGCGTCGAGCCGGAGAGCATGGCGAGGGCAGGGCGCATCGGGCGCGGAAGCTAGTCGAGTGGGGCGGCAGGGGCAACCGGGAGAACCGGGAGTGCCGTGCGTGCGTTCCACGTCGGCGGCAACGGCCGATGCACAGGCCGCGCGGGCCCGCGCTGAATGGCCTGCGACCGTGTCCGTCTTCATGCTACCGCTCGCAGATCGCCTCGGACCTGGAGGGTCACCGTGCACGCTCGCTTCCTCGCTGCGCTCTTCGCTCTCGCCGCCGTCGTCGGCACGCTCTCGCTCGTCAACGGCGCACACGCGCAGGAGAACGAGCTCGCGGGGCTCCGCTCTGCGACGAAGGCCGCCCGCAACGATGTCGGCGCGGCGCGCGCGCTCGGCCGTGGCTTGCTGCGCGCCGGTCGCTACCGCGAGGCGGAGACGGAGCTGCGCCGCGCTGCACGGCTCGCACGCAACGCGCCCGAGGCGGTCTTCGCCGTCGCGAGCGTCGCGTTTGCGCAAGGTGACTATCGGCGCGCGCAGGCCGCATGCCGGCCGCTGAACAGCAGCGTGCGCGGCGCGACGCCGAGCGTCTGGGCGCGGCTCTGCAGCGCGCGCACGTTCCTCGTGTGGAACCGCAGTTCGCGCGCGTTCGAGGAGCTCGAGGCGGCGCTCGCGGTCGAGCCGCAGAACGTCGACGCGCTGCTCGCGCTCGGCGACGCGCACCGCTTGCGCGCCGACGTGCCCAACGCCGAGCAGGCGTATCGCCGCGCTGCGGAGGCCGCGCCCGGGCGCTCCGAGTCGCAGCTCGGTCTCGGGCGACTCTACGCGGCGGCGGGCCGGCGCGACGACGCGATCGCTGCGCTGCGCCGCGCGGTCGCCATCGACGCGAACGATCCCGAGGCCGACTTCGAGCTCGGCCGCTTGCTCGGCGGCACCGCCGAGGCGAACCAGCTGCTGCAGAAGGCCGTCGCTGGCCGTCCGACGTGGGCGGAGGCGCAGGCCGCGCTCGGCGACGCGTACCTCGCCGGCAACGACGCGGCGGCGGCAGAGGCTGCGTTCGTCGCCGCGCTGCGCATCAACGATCGATTGGCCGTCGCGCACACCGGGCTCGGCCGCGCGAAGGCTGCACGCGGCGATCTCGAGGGCGCCGAGGCCTCGCTGCGGCGCGCGCTCGAGCTCGTGCCGAACTCACCGGATGGCGCGCGCTCGCTCGCCGATCTGCTCGCGCAGAAGCAAGACTACGAGGGCGCCTTCGAGCAGTACCGCTTGGCTGCGGATCTCGACCCGCGGAGCCCGGCGGCGCTGCTCAGCGCGACGCGCCTCGCGTTGACGGTCAACCGCGACGTTCTCGCGGCCGGCTTCCTCGACCGCTTGCTCGAGGCGCACCCGGATCTCGCCGCGGGCCTCGCGCTCTACGGTGACGTGATGAAGGCGCGCTCCGATCGCAACGCCGCGCGTGAGTATTATCAGCGTGCGCTGCGCGGTCGCGGCGAGCTCAGCGATCGACCGCGGGTCGAAGCGGCGATCCGCGAGCTCGGGCCCGCGACGCCCGCTGTCCGCCCGCGGCCGCGCGCTCGGTAACGCGTGTGGCGCGGTTGATCGCGATAGCGCCGTTCCTGTAGAGTTCGGAACATGCGTATTCGCTTCTTCTACACCGCAGTCCTCTTTCTTTTGCTCGTCGTCGTGAGCAGCTGCGGCGGTGATGATCCCCCGTCGACCGTCACTGACTCGGGGACGCCTCGCGCGGACTCCGGCACCCGCACCGACGCGAGCGCTGAGGACGCTGGAGCAGCCGACGCCAGCATCGGGCCTGATTCGGGCGCCGACCTCGACTTGGGTGTCGCATTGGACGCGGGCACCGGGACCGATGCGGCCGCGGCGACGGACGCCGGTGTGGGCGCTGCGTGCGCCGCCGGCAGCGCGATCGACGATCGCTCCGCGGGTGTCTGCGATGGGCGTGGCCGCGCCATCTGCATCATGTGGGCGACGATGAGCGGCGGCGCTGGTGCGACGGCGGAGTGCACCCCGGGAGGCATGGGCCGCTGCGGGCGCGGCGACGCGTGCGGCTCGGCGGGCTGCACGTGTGGGGGCAGCCCCGAGTGCGCCGACGATCAGATGTGCGTGCTCGATCCGGCCGGCGGCCTGTACGCGTGCAGGTGCATCATCGCGGCGCCGACGCCCTGAGCGTCAGGCCCCTCTGGGAGGCCATGGACGAGGCCGATGAGCCGCCTTGCCACGTATCCGGCACGGTGACTGACCACGCGAAATCACAGCGCTAGACGCTGATCGCGCCCTTGCGGAAGTCGCTGCTGCTGATCTTCACGTTGACGACCGCCGGCTCCGGACACTCGAACGCCTGCTTCAGCGCGCTCTTCACCTGATCGGGCGTCTCCGCATAGAAGCCGCGCGCGCCGACCGCCTCGGCGACGAGGTCGTAGCGGGTGTACGCGAGCTTGGTCGCCGGCGTGCGCGCGTCGCCGAACATGTCGCGTTGACCGCGCAAAATCTGCGTCCAGCCGGCGTCGTTGCCGATCACCGCGACGACCTTGATGCCCTGTCGCGCCATCGCCTCGAACTCGAGGCCATGCAGGCCGAAGCTGCCGTCGCCGTACATCAAGATGACGCGCGCGTTCGGCCGCGCGAGCTTGGCGGCCATCGCGTAGCCGGGACCGACGCCGAGCGTGCCGAGCGGCCCCGGATCCATCCACACGCCAGGCCAGCGCACCGGCAGCGTGTACGCCGCCGTCGCCACGAAGTCGCCGCCATCACCGACGACGATGCTGTCTTCCTCGACGTACTTCGCGACCTCCGCGCAGACGCGCAGCGGGTTCGGCGGTGAGGTGTCGGACTCGAGCTCCGCGGTCATCTTGGCGAGCTGCTTGGTCTCGTCGGCGCGGATCAGCGCCAGCCAATCACCGCCGCTGCGCTTGCTCACCGACTGCTCGAGCGCGTCGAGCACTTGGCCAGTGTCGGCCGGGATGCCGACCTCGATCGCGCGGTTGCGGCCGAGCTCCTCGGCGTCGAGATCGACCTGGATCACCTTCACGTCGGCCGCCCATGTGCCGGTGCGGCCATAGTCGACGCGGAAGTCGAACGGCGTGCCGAAGACGAGCACGACGTCGGCCTGCTTGAGCGCGGCGCGGCGCGAGCGCGAGAAAAAACACGCGTGATCGAGCGGCAGCGCGCCGCGCGCCATGCCGTTGAGGTACGTCGGCAGCTCGTACTTGCTGAGGAAGCGCCGCAGCGCGTCTTTGTCGCGCGACCAGCGCAGCTGCGAGCCGACGATCGCCATCGGACGCTGCGCTCCGTCGAGCAATTTTGCGGCGGCCTCGATCGACTCCTTGCTCGCCGCCGGCGTGTACTCGCTGCGATAGTTCGTCGGTCGCACCAGCTGCGAATCGGTGCTGAAGTTCATCAGCACATCGAGCGGCATCTCGAGGAACACCGGGCCGGGCACCCCCGTCGTGGCGATGCGGAAAGCCATCGTCACGTATTCTTCGAGGCGTCGCACCTCGGTGACGGTCGCCGACCACTTGGTGATCGGCTTCATCAGCTCGACGTGATCCATGTCCTGCAGCGAGCCCATGTGCTTGTAAGAAGCCGGCCCCGCCCCGCCGATCACGATCATCGGCACGCCCGCGCGATACGCGTTCGCGACCGCGGTGACGACATCGGTGACGCCCGGACCCGCGGTGACCAGCGCGACACCAGGCTTGCCGGTGACGCGCGCCCAGCCATCGGCGGCGTGACCGGCGGTCTGCTCGTGGCGCACGTCGATGACGCGGATGCCCTCGTCGAGGCAGCCGTCGTAGATGTTGGCGATGTGCCCGCCGCACAGCGTGAACACGTGCGAGACGCCCTCTGCCTTGAATGCCCGCGCTACGATTCGGCCGCCGTGCATCATCGCTTCTTCTCCTCTGTTCGCTTGTTGCGTGCGAGCCGCGCGGCGCGCCGCTCTTCTGCTTCGCCCTGCCGCTGACGGCAGTCGTCATCGTCGAGCGTGATCGGCGGGACCAGCGTCGGCCGACGCGCGTCGTCGAGCGCGACGAACGTGAGCAGCGCCTCTACGCAGGTGGTGCGCGTCATCGTGCGCGTGTCCTCGCGCTCGACCCGAACTTCGACCTCGAGCGAGGTGCGGAACGCGCCATTCACGCGTCCAGTGAGGCACACGACATCACCGACCCGGAGCGCATCGCGAAAGACCAGATCGTCGACGGCCGCGGTCACGACGATGTGACCGGTGTGCCGCTGCGCTGCGATCGCCGCGCAGATGTCGATCCACGCCATCACCGTGCCGCCAAACACAGTGCCGAGCGCGTTCGCGTGCTGCGGCAGCACGAGCTCCGTCATCTCCGTGTGGGACAGCCGCGGCGAGCGCGACGTTTGCGCGGGGGCGTTCACGGGGCGCATCCGAGCACACCCGCGCGCGCCGGTGCAAGCCGCGAGTCGCGCGCCGTGTGCGAGCAGCGAGTCGCGTTTGGCTGATGACGGCGCGGCTGCGCAGCGACTACGCTCCCCGCCATGTCCGCGCTACCGCTCCTCTTCGGCCTGCAGCAGCGCGTGACGCGCGCTCCCTACGTCGGCGCTGGGCTGCTGCTCGCCGTGCTGAAATTCTCGATCGACTTCGCGATCGTCTACGGCTTCACCGGCCGCTCGTGGCACCCGCTCGGCTATCTGATCCCGAGCATGATTCTGCGCAATGACGATCTCGGCAGCGTGCCGGCGGCGATGCACTTCGTCATCGCTGCGGCCGCGATGCCGTTCCTCTGGGTGGGGCTGTCGATGAGCGTGCGCCGCGCCGCAGACGCCGGCGTCACGCCGTGGATCGGCGCGCTGTTCGTCGTGCCGCTGGTGAACTATTTGATCATCGTGATCTTGAGCGCACTGCCGACGAAGGCGTCCGCCGTGTGGAACGCGCCGAGCCTGCGCGCGCGCAGCGCCACCGATGGCCCGCCGCTCTCCTCGGGCGTTCGCGCGGCGCTCGTCGGCCTGCTCGCGAGCATCGGCATCGGCGTCGCGATGCTGTCGCTCACGGTGTTCGGCCTCGGCGTTTACGGCATGGCGCTGTTCTTCGCGACGCCGTTCACCATGGGCGCGGTCTCGGCGGCGTTCTACAACCGCCGCGAGTCACGATCGCTGTGGGCGACCATCGCCCTCGCGCTCGTCGGCACTGCAATGACCGGCTCGGTGGTGCTGATGTTCGCCATCGAGGGCGTGCTCTGCCTCGCCATGGCGTTCCCGATCGCAGCGGCGTTGTCGGTGGTCGGCGCGGTGGTCGCGTGGGCGATCGTCACGAGCGCGCGCGCTACGCCGCATGCCCCGCGCGCCGCTGCGCTGATCCTCTTGCTGCCCGCGCTCGCGCTCGGTGAGGCGCAGCTCGCGACGCCGACGCCGCGCCACGTGACCACGAGCATCGAGGTCGACGCGCCGCCAGAAGCCGTGTGGCCCAATGTGATCGGGTTCACAGAGCTCCCGCCGCCGCCCGAGTGGTTCTTCAAGCTCGGCATCGCCTATCCACAGCGGGCTCGAATCGAAGGCTCGGGCGTCGGCGCGATCCGCCACTGCGAGTTCTCGACCGGCCCGTTCGTCGAGCCGATCACCGTGTGGGACGCGCCGCATCACCTCGCCTTCGACGTCACCTCGCAGCCGCCGTCGATGACCGAGCTGAGCCCCTATCAGAACATCGACGCGCCGCATCTCGATGGCTACATGGTGTCGCGTGGCGGCGAGTTCCGCCTCGTGCCGCTGCCCGGTGGGCGCACGCGCATCGAGGGCACGACGCACTACGCGCTAGCGATCTATCCGGAGACGTATTGGGTCGGCTATGCAGAGGTCCTGCTGCACGCGATCCACTGGCGCGTGCTGACGCACATCCGCAATCTGAGCGAGACCGAAGCGCTCGCGCTCGCGCGCTGAGCGAGGCGCGATGCGCGTCGGGCTGCAGTCGTGGGGGACGGAGGGCGATCTGCGGCCCTTTCTCGCGCTCGGCGCCGAGCTCGCGCGACGCGGACACACCGTCGAACTCGTGTTCACCGGCGTCGAAGGCAAGGACTTCACCGCGCTCGCCGAGGCCGCCGGCGTGTCGACGCGGTTCGTCGACGACGGCTACTTCGTGGCGCACCGCGACATGCTCGCGCAGCGCGCCCGCGCGAGCTTGCAGCTCGGCAGTCCGCGCGAGCAGTTCGAGCAGATATTGCTCGACTTGATGGATCCGCTCGCCGCGTCGATGCTCGCCGCCGCGCGCACGCTCGCGCGGGACTCCGACATCGTCGTGGGTCACTTTCTCGCGCATACGGCGGCAGCCGCGGCAGCCGAGCACGGTAAGCCGTATGTGCTGCTCGCGCTGCAGCCGGTGTTCGCGTCGCGGCACTATCCGCCGGCGGGCGCGCCGCCGCTCTGGTGCCCGTTCAACCCGCTGCTGTGGAAGCTCGCCGAGCACGTCATGGATGCGGCGCTGCGGCCACGCGTCAACGACTCGCGCCGACGCTGCGGACTCGCGCCGATCCGCCGCTTCCTGCCGCGCACGCTCGGTGATGCGCGCGCGGTCCTCGTCGCAGTGTCGCCCTCGCTGTTTCCGCGCCCGAGCGACTGGGACGCGCGCCTCGAGGTGTGCGGCTCGCTCGACCTGGCCGAGATGACGAGCGGATGGACTCCCGACGATCACGTCGCGCGCTTCCTCGACGCGGGCGAGCCGGTGTATCTCTCGTTCGGCAGCATGTTCGGACTCGACGCGCGACAGACGTCGGAGTCGGTCGCCGTGTTCGCCGACGCGCTCCGGCTCGCCGACGCGCGCGGCCTGGTGCAGGCCCCGGCGAGCGCGATCGCGAGCGCGCCTCGCGACGCGCGCATCTGCTATCTCGAGCGCGCGCCGCATGCGCAGCTGTTCCCGCGCTGCGCCGCGATCGTGCATCACGGTGGCGCAGGAACGACGCAATCGGCGCTGCTCGCGGGGCGCGCTTCGGTCATCGTCCCGCACGCCGCCGATCAGTTCTATTGGGCAGATATGCTCTACGCGCGCGGCGTCGCAGCGAGGCCGCTGCGGCGCTCGAGGCTCGCTGCAAAGCCGCTCGCCGAGCGCATCCGCGCAGTGCTCGACGATGCGTCGATGCGCGCGCGTGCCGGCGCGCTCTCCGCTGCGCTTCGCACCGAGCGCGGTGCGAAGCGCGCGGCGGAGCTCATCGAGCGCGCCGGCGCGCAGGGTGTGCGCGCATGAGCGACGAGCTGCTGTTCACGCTGCTCAACTACGCGACGCTGCCGGGCTGGGCGCTGCTCTGCTTGCTGCCGCGGCACGCGATCACCCGCGCCGTCGTGCACTCGGGGGCCTACGCGGTGCTCCTCGGCGTGCCCTACGCGCTGCTCCTCTTCGGCGACCGGCCCGGTCCCCAAGGCGCCAATTTCTTCACGCTCGACGGCGTCAGCCACATCTTCACGACGCCACGCACGATCATCGCGTGCTGGGTGCATTACTTGATCTTCGATCTTTTCGTTGGGGCGTGGATCGGCCGCGACTGCGAGCGGCTCCGGCTGAAGTCGTGGGCCGCCGTTCCCTCACAGCTGCTCACGCTCTTCTTCGGCCCCATCGGGCTCATGTCGTGGCTCGCGATTCGCGCGGTGCGCAAGCGCGCGATGGGCGCTGCGGTGTTGCCTCCCGCGAAGTCGTAGGGCGAGCGCTTACACGGTCCGCTTCGCGCTGTAGCGCGGGCTCTCGCAGCGCAGCTCGCGCTCTCTATGGCGCGCTCTCACACAGCGCCGTGTAGCGGAGCTCGCACGCCTCGTCGGCCCAGCGCCCGCCCGTTGGAGTCCACAGCGTCAGACAATCCTCGCCGTCGCCGTCGCCGCTGTTGTTCGGCTCGACCGACCCCCAGTTCGTGTACACGCCGGGCGTCGAGACGCCGCTCTGCAGCCCGCGCCAGAAGACGGTGCCGTCGTCTGGCCAAAGCCAGACGCCTTCTTCCGCACGGTCTTCCCCCGCGAGCCACATCGTATTCGGCCGCGTCTGCGCCCACGCGAAGTCCTGCTCCGCCTCATCGTCGATGCGCGCGAGCCGCCCACCGAGCGCCGTGCACGCCGCTGCCGCGTCCGAGTAGGTTCGGGGGGTTTCCAGCCAGACGTAGTTGCGGCCGTCGTGCTCGGCCGGGACAGCGTCGCGCGGACATGCGGGATTGGCCGCATCACAGTCGAGCGTGCCCGCGCTAGCGTCGACGTCCGCATAGCCGATCCGCCCACACGCAGTGACTCCGAGCGCGAGCGCGAGCGCGAGCGTCACCATATTCGTGATTGTGAGCGCCCGCCTGCGATGCATCGACGGGCAGCGTATCGCAGTTCACCAGGGGAGACGCGCTCCAGATCGTGGTGTGCAGGGACGCGCCTCAGAGCAGCCGTAGCAGCCAAGCCCAGAGCGGCACCGTCACCAGCGAGAGCGGCACGCCGATGCCGACCATCAACGTCGCGAGCGGCGGGTCGAGCTTCTCCTCCACCGCGAGCACCGCGCCCGTCACCATCGGACCCATCGCGCTCTCGGCGACGATGACGTCCGCCGGCTCGCCGCGCAGTCCCGCTGCCCGCAGCACCAGCAGCACGACGAGCGGCGCGAGCGCGAGCCGCACAACCAGCCCCGCGCAAACCTTTAGGCCGTCGCGCGCGAGTGCGCTGCGATCAATCTGCAGCTGGTAGCCGACCGACAAGAGCGCGAGCGGCACCACCAGCGCCGCGAGCTTCTCCAGCACGACGACGACGATCGGCGGAAACACCACGCCGTGCAGCAGCAGCGCCGCGACGAACGCGAGGAACGGTGGGAACGCCGCGAGCCTGCGCGCGAACGCAGCCGCCGAAGGCCGCTCGCGACCCGCCGACAGCGCCGCGTACGCCACACCGGCAGTCGACAACACGAGGAACGAGCCCGCCTGATCGAGCACGATCGCCGTCCGCAATCCGTCGCTCCCATAGAGCGCCTCGATCATCGGAAACCCGACGAACGCCGTGTTCCCGAGCCCAGCCGTCAGCACCAGCGCGCCGAGCGTCCCGCGCGACCAGCCGCGCGCGCGCGCGAGCGGCCAGAGCAGCCCGAGCGCCACCCCAAACGTCAGCCAAGGAATGGCAGCCGCCGCGATCACCACCCCCAGCCCATCGCCACCGTCGATCGCAATGCGCGGCACGAACAACAACGTCATTGCCGGCAGCGCCACATCAATGACCACCCGCGAGAGCACCGTCGCCGTTTCCGCAGGAAAACGCCCGGTCTTCCGCGCGACGATTCCCATGAGCAGACAAGCGATGACCAGAAGAATATTGCCCAAT
>Ga0209181_10001379_pt1 | contig 42718 bp, 42 predicted proteins | sample MAT05_FD_187208 | JGI IMG/M metagenome (GOLD analysis project Ga0209181, IMG submission 187208) | Freshwater microbial communities from Lake Fryxell liftoff mats and glacier meltwater in Antarctica - MAT-05 (SPAdes) (version 2) | ecosystem: Environmental > Aquatic > Freshwater > Ice > Liftoff... | reverse complement strand
TGGCGGCGCGGGTTGTACAACGAAGCGCGCGCGGCGACGAGCATCGCGACGTCAGTCGGGGCGTGGCGCGTCGCCGCGATCGTCCTCGTTCGCTTCGTCCGCGGCGGAGTCATCCGCGACGAGGCCGTCCGCGTCGCGAAGGCGGTGCGCCGCTTCCTGTTCTTCGAGCTCCTCCTCTGCATCGAGCCGCTTGTTCGCCGAGCTGATCTCGCCAACGACACGACCACCGCAGCGCGGGCAGCGCGCGTGGGTCGCATCGAACAACGCCTGGCAGTCCGGCTCGGAGCAAAAATCGCAGCGGACGCGCCCACCGATCACGAGGCCGCCAAACACCGACACGATGACAACGACGATCATCGCGCTGGTGGGAAGGCCCGTGAACGCCGCCGCGACGAGGAGCACGAAGCCGACGAGCGCGCCGAGCGTGGCCCCCGAAGCCGCACGCGTATCGCGCACGCGCCACACCGGTCGGCGATGGTTCCACTTCTCCGCTTGGCGCGCTTCGGGCTCGTCAGCTTCGAGGTCCGCGTCTGCGAGTTCGTCGTCATCGATCGGCTCGACATGCGGCTCCCACTCCGCGGGCCAGTCGCGCGGAGCGCCGACGAGTCCAAGGCTCTCGCGCTGCGCCACCGCGTCAGGGCGCAGAATGGCGCTCCACTCGCGCACATCCGATGCCTGATTGGGCGCGAGCGCGCCGACGACGCTCGCGATGTAGGCGGCGTCGGCGTCTCGCACGACGAGCTGCAGCGCGAGCAGATAGCTCACGGCGCTCGCGTCGAGGCCGCCGATGTTGCCGTGCACCCACTCGGTCCTCGCCCAATATCCGTCTTGCGATCCGGCCGCGCGGTATTGATGCGCGGCATTCGCAGCCAGGATCCCGAATCCCAGATAGACGGCCGCGACCGTCGCGCGCTGCGCTTCGAGCGTCTCGTCGTCCGTGGCACTGCCCTCATCTTCCCCGCGATACGGCCCCGCGACCGCCACGCGATCGAGCGCGCGCTGCTCGCGATACGCCCGCCCGACGCAGTGCGCGACGCTCGGCACGACGTCCTCCGGCGCGCCGAGCTCCGTCAGCTCGAGGACGAGGAGATCGTCCGCGAGGCTGACGAACTCGATCGCGGTCTGCTGCAGGAGCGTGCCCGCTCGCCCCGCCTCCGGCGCGCGCCCATCGACGACGCGCACACGCACTTCGTCGAGCCCGGCGTGCCGCAATATCCGCCGAGCGACCGTGCGCACGCCCGCGGGCCCGTGAACGTAGCGATCGGGAAAAAACGAATCGCTCGCGCGGACCAGCGGCGCCAGCGCGAAAGTCTTCCAGCCGCTACGCGCGATCAGCTCGGCGAGCTGGTCCGTCAGCCACCGCCGGTCGCTCTCACTCGGATGTCGCGGCGTCATCGGGCTCACGAGCTACCGCGCCCACGCCGACTCTTCAAGCATCGCGGCCGATCTTCTCGCCGTCGCGCCGTCCGCGTACGCTCGGGCGATGCCACGCGCGCTGCCGCTCGTTCTCTCCCTGCTCGTTCTCCTAGTGACCGCGCGCGCGTCGGCCAACGGCGCGTACTCGCACGTGCACATGTCGCAGCTCGCGGTGATGCAGCTGCCGCCGGGCGAGCTGCGCAGTCTGTTCGACGATCCGGAGGTCTTCGCGGCGCTCGAGGCGGGCTCGATGTTTCCCGACTCGGGCTATGCGGCCGACGATCCGTATGGCGAAATCGCGCACTGGGAGCCCTTCCTTCACGCTTATCTCGAGGATATGCGGACGCGCTACGCCGGCGTCTACAGCTCCCGTGAAGCCAAGCTGCGCATCGCGTTCTTGCTCGGCTTCGCGGCGCACGGGCTCGAAGATCAGAGCTACGACACGACGCTGCTCGCGCGTGCGTTCGAGAGTGGTGACACCGAGGTCGACGGCCTCCCGTTCGACCAGCTCGCGGACTACTTCCTCACCATCGATCAGGGGATCAGCTTCACCGTCGACGATCCGTACGCGCCGTATGCCGATCTCCCGGCGGTGATCAGGAATGGTCCAGAGGCGCACGAGGTGACCGAGGCGATCGTGCGTGACGGAATGGACCGCATGGCGACTGTCATCCGGGTGCAAGGCAACGCGCGACTGGTGCGCACTTGGTACCTCACCGGCTGGGAGAATTATCCGTTTCTCGGCACGCACTACTACGACGATGCCGCCGTCGGCTCCGTGCCGTGGCTCGCGGCATTGTTGGAGACGTATTGGCGCGTGCTCTGGGATCGCCTGCACGACACCGCCCAGCCGACGCGGGACCTGCTGATCAAATCGGTCCCGGAAGACGGCGCGACCAACTGGAACGTCGATCTCGCCGAGTCGCGCGCGTGGGGACGAATCGCGCTCTTCTTCGGCTACGCGATCGATCGCGATGTGATCGGTCCGTCGATCACCCTGCGCGATTCGAGCGGCACGGCGGTGCCGACGACCTTCGAGACGGCCTACGGCGGCCGCGATCGGAATCTGCTCCACGTCGTGCCCTCGGCGACGCTCGCGTACGACTCCGACTACACCGTCGAGATCGCAGCGGGCGCGGCGACGCTCTTCGGCGAGACCACCGATGCCCCGATCAGCTTCTCGTTTCGCACGCGCTGCGCCCCTGACCGCCTGAGCGATTGCCCGCCGCTGGCGCCACCGCTCGTACCTGGGCCGATGCCGGTGCGTGACGCCGGTGTGCCGCGCGCCGATGCGGGCACGCCGCCCGACGACGCGGGAACGCCGCCGGGACCACCATCGAGCGACAACGGCTGCGGCTGCGCCGTGGTGCGCGCCGACGGCTCCGCGTCCGCCATGCTCACGTTGCTAGGACTGACTGCGCTCGCGCTGCGAAGCCGACGACGCCGGCACCGCTGATCTCGTCGGCGCAGCTAGGCCGGCCAGCCGGGGATCGCGCGCGTCGTGTAATCGCCGCTACGAAACGGTGCGCTCGCGAGGATCGTGAGATGCATTGCGATCGTCGTCGGCACGCCTTCGCACACCAGCCCGCCGAGCGCGCGGATCATCCGATCACAAGCCTCGTCGCGCGTCTCTCCCCAGGCGATCACTTTGCACAGCAAGGAATCGTAGAACGGCGGCACCTCGTAGCCAGTCACCACGTGCGTGTCGATGCGCACCTTGCCGCTCTCGAGATCCGGCAGCGTCCACTTCGTGATCGTGCCTGGCGCGGGACGGAATCCTTGCGACGGATCTTCGGCGTTGATGCGGCACTCGATCGCGTGACCGCGCAGCGCGATCTCGTCCTGAGTGAACGAGAGTCGATGACCCGCGGCGACGCGAATCTGCTCGATGACCAGGTCGCGGCCGGAGCGCATCTCCGAAACGCAGTGCTCGACCTGCAAGCGCGTGTTCATCTCCATGAAGCGCAGCGTGTCGCCGTCGAGCAAGAACTCCATCGTCCCTGCGCCGACGTAGCCGATCTCGCGGGTCGCGCGCACCGCCGCGTCGATGGTGCGCGCGCGCTCCGCGAGAGGCAGCACCGGTGACGGCGATTCTTCGATCAGCTTCTGATGATTGCGCTGCACGGTGCAGTCGCGCTCGCCGAGGTGAACGACGTTGCCGTGCTTGTCGGCGATCAGCTGAATCTCGATGTGGCGCCCGCCCTCGACGAGCTTCTCGAGATAGAGCCGACCGTCGCCGAAAGCCGCGACCGCCTCGGCCTGCGCGTCCTCGAACGCGCGCTCGATCTCGTCCGCTGAACGGGCGATGCGCATGCCGCGTCCACCGCCGCCGCTCTCCGCCTTGAGCAGCACCGGAAAGCCAGCGGACTCCGCGACCTCGCGCGCGTGCTGCACATCGCGGAGAACGCCGTCCGAGCCGGGGATGAGCGTGAGTCCGGCGCGCGCCATCGCCTTCTTTGCCGGGGTCTTCTTGCCCATCAGCTGCATCACGTGCGGCGGCGGCCCGATGAACGTCACGCCGTGTTGCGCGCAGAGCAGCGCGAGGCGCGGATCCTCCGACAAGAAGCCCCACCCCGGATGCAGCGCAGTGCAGCCGCTCTGCTTCGCGGCCTGCACGACACGCGCATGATCGAGATAGCTCTGCGCGCCGCGCCCTGGACCGAGCACGACGCTCTCGCGGTTCGCGACGTACGCCGCGCTCGCGTCGGCCTCCGAGAGAGCGAACACCGGAACGACACCGAGCGCGTCACAGGCGCGTGCGACGCGGACTGCGGCCTCGCCGCGATTGGCGATGAAGATTCGCTTGAACACGGCGCCGACGGTAGCACCGTGAGCGCTCGGAGGCCGTGATAACGTGCCCCCGGTGACTGCGCGCACGCACGCCTATCCCGACGATCTCGCGGCGTTCGTTCACGCACGCTGGGCGGAGGTCGACGCGGCCGGTCCATGGGCGGAGGGCTCGTTCCCCAACGAGCCGCCGCCGCGCGACGTCGTCGAGGCGTTGGTGTCGACCGCCTATCAGGCGAGCCTGCTGCGCGACGAAGAGCGGCCGGTCACGTTCCGCGCGGTGCTCGCCGCGCCGGACGTATTCGCGGCGCATCGCGGTCCTCCGTACGGCGTGCACCGCCTCATCTTCGCGCAGCCACGCCCGCTCGATGCGCACGAGCTGCGCCGGCTCTCGCAGGCGGCGAAGTACCACCGCGCGCTGCTCGGCGTGCAAACGAACGGCAGCGGTGATCTGCAGATTTGGGGGATTGTCTACACCGGGCCGCGCTGGCTCCAGGTGTCGCAAGGCGGACGCGGGGTACACGCCTCGTTGCCTCCGGTGCCGGTCGTCTCGGTGAGCGGGCCGGGTCGCGTGACGGTGTCAAAGGGACTCGCGCCGGTCGCGCGACTGGCCGGTGGGAGGCTGTCGGAGCCAGAGCACGATGTGTTCGACTCGCTGTGGCTGCCCGCGGTGTTCGCCGATACCCGTGGCGAGATCTGGGCGCAGCACGCGGCCGCGCGCGCCGCGGCGTCGTCGCCCTGGGCCGAGGTAGATCCGGAGTTCGTGCGACAGCTCGGCCAGCACTTCGTGCGCCGCATCGTCGCGACGATTCGCGCCGCGAAACACGGCGGGACCATCGTGATCGTGCCCCCGGCGGATGCCGCGCGCTTCACCGATGAAGAGACGTTCATCACGCTCAAGCACCGCTTTCTCGACGAAGAGCCGCGGCGGCGCTGCCGCTCGCTGATGGTGCGCACGGTGAACGCGCTCGCCGAGGTGTGCGCGCCGCTGGTCGCCCCGGGCGTGAAGGTCGGGTGGAACGAGCACGCCTCGCTCGCCGATCCGCTGATCTCCGAGCTCGACGAGGCGATCTACGAGGTCGCGCATCTGATCGCCGCGCTCGCCGACATCGACGGCGCGGTGGTGATGACACAGCGCTTCGAGATCCTCGGCTTCGGCGGCGTCATCGCGGGGGAGCTGCCCGACGTCGCGCGTGTCGCCCGCGCGCTCGACGTCGAAGGTGAACATCGCATTCGCGAGCGCACCGATCTCGTCGGCACGCGACACAACGCGGCCTATCGACTCTGCAGCGCCTATCACGACGCGCTCGCCGTCGTCGTCTCGCAGGACGGCGGCACGCGCTTCGTGCGCTGGAAGGGCGACGCCGTGACCTACTGGGATCAGGTCGGCGTCGCCGCCGTCGATACCTGAGGGCGCGCGCTCGGCGACGACAGCGGCAGCACGACCGAGAGCTCACTGCCGCGCCCAGGCGCGCTAGCACAGGAGTCAGAGTTGCACTTGCATGCCAATCTCGACGACGCGGTCGGGCGGAATGCGGAAGAACGTCGTCGCGGGGCGCGCGTTTCGGCTGAGGAACGCGAACAGCACTTTGCGCCACTTCATCATCCGAGAGTCACCGTCGGTGAGCAGGCTCTCGCGACCGAGGTAGAACGTAGTGTCCGCCGCGTCGTGGCACGGCACGCCGGCGCGCTTGGCACGCAGCAATATCTCTTTGACCGACGGAGACTGCATGAACCCATACGTCGCTTGCACGTGGTGCAGGCCGTGGCCAATCGGAGTGACACGGATGCGCTCGTCGCCCGGCACGACCGGCTCGTGCTCGAAGTTGATGCTGAGCAAGATCACGTTCTCGTGGAGCACCTTGTTGTGTCGCACGTGGTGCGTGAGCACCCACGGCGCGCCCTTCGGACTCTGCGTCATGAACACGGCAGTCCCGACGACGCGATGGAGCTTGCGGTGCTCGATCTCGGCGAGGAATTCGTCCATGTCGACCACGCGCTGCTTGATGAACTCGTAGAGCGCAGCGCGCCCGCGCTTCCAGGTCGTCATGATGCTGAAGATGACCGCGCCGAGCGCGAGCGGGAACCAGCCGCCAGCGGCGATCTTCACGACGTTGGCGAAGAAGAACGCGAGGTCGAAGGACAGAAAGAGCACAAGCAGCGGCAGCGTGCGCGCGAGTCCCCAGCGATGGCGCATCACCGCGAAGAACAAGATCGAGGTGATGGTCATCGCGCCGGTGACCGCGATGCCGTACGCGGCCGCGAGGTGCGTGGAGCTGCCGAAGCCGAGCACCAGCGCGATGCAGCAGACCATCAGGATCCAGTTGACCTCTGGGACGTAGATCTGGCCCTCGGCATCGCCTGCAGTGTGGACAATCGTGACGCGCGGGCAGTAGCCGAGCTGTACCGCCTGACTCGCGAGCGAGAATGCGCCGGAGATGAGCGCCTGCGAGGCGACGATCGTCGCGATCGTCGCGATGGCGACGAGCGGATAGCGCAGCCATCCCTCGACCAGGCCGAAGAACGGACTGGCGGCGGCGGCCTGCCCCTCGGAGAGAAGGCGCGCGCCTTGACCGAAGTAGTTGAGCAGCAGCGCCGGGTAAACCAGCGAGAACCAGGCGACGCGGATCGCGCTGCGGCCGAAGTGGCCCATGTCTGCGTAGAGCGCCTCGCCGCCAGTGATGCAGAGCACGACCGAGCCGAGCACGAAGAAGCCATGCAGCTTGTGCATGATGAAGAACTGCGCGCCGTAGAGCGGGTTCAGCGCCAGCAGCACGCCTGGCTCGCGCACGATCCACGGCAGGCCGATCGCGCCGATCGCTAGGAACCAGAGGATCGTCGCGGGTCCGAACAGCTTGGCGATCGTCTTCGTGCCGCGCTTCTGCACGGCGAACAGCGCGACGAGGATCAGGATCGTCGCCGGCAACACGTATGGCTTGAGCAGGCCCGGACTGTTCGGCGTGAGGACCTCGAGCCCCTCCATCGCCGAGAGCACCGAGATCGCGGGAGTGATGGTGCCTTCGCCGAACAGGAGTGAGGCGCCGACGAGCCCGAGCGCCAGCAGCGCGAGACCGCCGCGGCGCAGCGCCTGCCCAGGCTTGCCCTTCTCTTGGGTGCGCAGGAACAGCGCGAGCAGCGAGAGGATCCCGCCCTCCCCGTTGTTGTCCGCGCGCAGCACGAAGCCCAGATATTTCACCACGATGACGACGGTGAGCGACCAAAACACGAGCGACAGCACGCCGAGCACGTTCGCCTCGTTGACCGCGACGCCGTGGCTGCGCTCAGGGTGCAGCGGGTCGAACGCGAAGCACTCTTTGATGGCGTAGAGCGGCGACGTACCGATGTCCCCGTAGACGACGCCGACTGCGCCGAGGGACGCTGCGATCAGCGCGCGCCCGGTGGGGTTCTTTGCGTGCCCGACTCTCATGGGCGCCGGGCATACCACGACCGACGACGCGCGACGATGAACGACCAGCGCAGAACACGGACACGACCCCGCGCGCTTCTGCCGCGTGAGCATCTACGCGCGCGAGATCCGCGAGGGAATCTACTTGCGCTTCTTCCGCGTCAGCACGCCGAAGATTTCGCCGACGGTGGCGGGCGCCTCGATTGGGTGCCTCAGCGGCCGCTCGAGGTGAACCTCGTAGCGGTTGCGCCGCCCATCGCGCTCGCGCGTGAGGTAGCCGGCGGCCTCGAGCTCGCCGATGATGCGCTGCACGGCGCGCTCGGTGATGCCGACGCGGATCGCCACGTCGCGCAGCACTTGCTCGGGCTCGCGCGCGAGCAGCAGTAGCACGTGGCCGTGGTTCGTGAAGAACGTCCACGTGCTGACCGGATCGGCTGCGGGCGGCGGCATGGCGGGGTGAGCGATCATGGGCGCACGAGTCGCGAATTGCAATTGACGTTTTGCGAAGCCGGAATCAAAGTTCGTGCTGTGCGAGTCAGGAATCACGTATCGCTACACGCGCCGCTTGCCCGTGTCAGTATCCGCGGCGACGGCGACGGACGATGGTGCTCATCGGCGTCGACGTTCTTCTTCACCGATGTCTGATGCTGAGCCCGACGACGTGGAGAAGTCGGTACTGCCCGCCTCCACGAATAGCCCTCGATATCGCGCGGCGTTACCGCTCGAGTTGCAGCTACGCGCCTGTCTCCCGGCGGTGCGGGCGCTCTGCTCGGCGTTGGACCTCGCGCCCGATGCCCGCGCCGCGTTGCAGGCCCTCTCGGCGGCCGGCCGCCAAGTATCGAATCTCGCTGCGCGGGCGAGCGCCGGATCGTCGACAGACGACGTGCACCTGTCGGACGGCGGTCTGGCGGACGCGCCGCTGATCATGCGGGCGCTCGTGCGCGCCCTCCCGGAGATCGGCCTGCGTGCGCATCTCGTGCGCGGTAACGCTGCCGAGCTCGTCGCAGAGGCGCGCCGCTCCGGCGTCTGCGTGGCCATGGCGGTGTCTTCGGAGATCAACCTACTCGCCATCGTCCGTGCGCAACGCGGTGACGGTTCGGCGCGGGGACGTGTTGGACTGGGCGTCGTCGAGCTCGACCAAAACGACGCGGCACCGAGTGACGTCGAGGGCCAAGACGGGCCTACAGCGGAGGTGCGCGTCGAGGAGCTCGGGTCGGTGCTGGCGGCCCGGAGTGGTGCGCCGATGGACGGGGAGTTCGTCTGGATCACGGCGTCTGCGGCGATGCCCCTCGCCGCGATAGGGCCGCATGGGTCGGCGCGGGACGACGACGGAGAGGATGCACACGGCGCCGACGCTGCGGCAGATGCGGACCACCACGGTCACGGCCCAGCTCCGTTCGCGCGGCTGCGTGCGCTCGCGCGGCTCGAGCGCGACGACCTTTGGATCGTGCTGGTCTACGCGGTGGCTGTCGGCGTGCTCTCGCTCGCGACGCCGGTGGCCGTGCAGGCGCTGGTGAACACCGTGGCGTTTGGCGCGCTGGTGTTCCCGATCGTCGTGCTGTCGCTCTTGCTATTCGCCGTGCTGGCGATCGCTGGCGTGCTGCACGCGCTGCAGATGCGCGTGGTCGAGACGATCCAGCAGCGTGTCTTCACGCGTGTGTCGCTCGACCTGGCGCACCGTCTGCCGCGCGTGCAAACCGAGGCGCTCGACCGCGCCTACGGGCCCGAGCTCGTGAATCGCTTCTTCGACGTGCTCACCGTACAGAAGTCCGCGAGCATCTTCTTGCTCGACGGGCTCTCGCTCGTGCTGTCCGCTTGCATCGGGATGCTGGTGCTCGCGTTCTATCATCCGCTGCTGCTCGCCTTCGACGTGGTGCTCGTCCTCTCGGTCGTGACCGTGCTGCTCGGCCTCGGTTGGCATGGCCCGCAGACCGCGATCGCCGAGTCGAGGGCGAAGTACCGAGTCGCTGCTTGGCTCGAGGACCTCGCGCGGCATGGAGCGATGTTCCGTACGCCCCATGGCGCTGAGCTTGCGGCGGCGCGAGCCGATGAGCTTGCGCGCAGCTATCTCGGAACGCGGCGCGCCGCGTTCGTCGTGGTCTTCCGCCAATATGTGGGCGTGCTTGGGCTGCAAGCCGTCGCAACGGCCGCGCTGCTCGGCCTCGGCGGCTGGCTCGTCATCGATCGACAGCTGACGCTCGGGCAGCTCGTCGCGGCGGAGCTGATCGTCGCGACCGTGGTGTCCAATCTCTCGAAGCTCGGGCGCAAGATCGACGCCTACTACGACCTGCTCGCGGCGGTCGACAAGCTCGGACACCTGATCGATTTGCCGCTCGAACGAGCGCGTGGCGGAAGCTCGCTCGACGCGACCCACGGCCCGGCGACGCTGGCGGTGCGTGATGTCCGTTATGCCTACGACGGCGGCGAGACGGTGAGGGTGCCGACGTTCTCGCTTCTGGCTGGCGCGCGCGTCGCGCTCGCGGGTGGCGCTGGGAGCGGCAAGTCGACGATCGCCGACGTGCTCTTCGGTTTGCGTGCACCGCAAGCAGGCGTGGTCGAGATCGACGGCATCGATCTCCGCGAGCTCTCCCCACACGAGCTGCGCGCTCACATCGCGCTCGTGCGCGCGGTGGAGTCGCCTGTCCTCGAGGGGACGTTGGCGGACAACGTCACGCTTGGTCGTCCGGGGCTCGGGCACGCCGAGGCGAGGACCGCGCTCGACGCCGTGGGGCTTGGACCGCGCCTGCGTGCGCTGCCTCGCGGCATCGACACGGCGCTCGCCGCGACCGGGGCACCACTTGGCGCCTCGGATCTGCGCCGGCTGGACATCGCTCGGGCGATCGTCGGTTCGCCGCGCCTGCTGCTCGTCGACGGTGGGCTCGCTGGGCTCGACGCCGAGGCGCGATCGCACCTGCTCCGCACGCTCGTTGCGCCGGGCGTGCCCTGGTCACTCGTCGTGCTCGCGCCGCCCGACGACCCGCTGGTCGGCGCGTGTGATCGCGTGTTTCTCCTCGACGAGCGCCCCGGCGCTCAGCTCTCCAGTGGCGAGCCGGGCGTCGTCGGAGGTGTCGCGTGAGCGTACAAGATCCACGATCCGCGGCGGGCCCCTATCGTCTCGCCTCACCGCACGCAGACCGGGCTGCGAACTTACTGGTTCGAACGCCGCGCATGGCGCGCGTCGTCGCGCGGCTGATCCTGTCGCTCGCGGGTTTCTGCGCGCTCGCGATGTTCTCGCCGTGGCAGCAATCGGCTCCGGCATCAGGCAAGGTAGTGGCCTTCACGCCGCTCGAGCGCCGGCAAACCATCGAAGCGCCGATCGAAGGGCGCGTGACGCGCTGGCTCGTGCGCGAAGGCACGCGAGTCGAAGTAGGTGATGTGATGGTCGAGATCTCCGACAACGACCCGCTGATCTTGCAACGGCTCCGCGACGAGCGCTCCGGCATCCTCGCGCGGCTGGTGGCGGTGCGCGGGCGCGCCGACTCGCTCGAGGACCGCATCGAGTTCGTCACGGCTTCGCGGAGCAACGCGCTCGACGCCGCGGCTGCGCGCGTGCGCATGGCGGAGGACCGCGTTCGCGGCGCCGTGCAGTCCGTCGAGGCGAGCGAGGCGGCGCACGTGGCCGCCGAGCTGCAGGTCGAGCGGCAGCGCGCGCTCGAGGCCGATGGGCTCTCGTCGCGTCGTACACTCGAGCTCGCAGAGGTTGACCTCACCCGCACGCGCACCGATGTCGAGCGCGCCGAAGCGACGCTCTCCGCAGCGCGCTCGGAAGAGATCGCGCTCCGCGGTGACCAGCAGAAGATCGGCAACGACACGAGCGCCGCCATCGACGACGCGCGCGCCACACGCGCGGGCGCGCTCGGCGAGGCCGGCAGCGCCGAGGCGGAGCTCGCGCGCATCGATGTGCGTCTCGCCCGGCAAGAGACGATGATCGTGCGGGCGCCGGCGAAAGGCACGGTGCTGCGGCTCTCTGGGGGCGTCGGCGGCGAGATGGTGAAAGCGGGCGACGCGCTGATCGTGTTCGTACCGGACACCGAGCAGCGCGCGGTCGAGCTGTGGGTCGACGGAGTCGATGTGCCGCTGCTGGCCGAGGGGCGCGCGGTGCGCATCCAGTTCGAGGGCTGGCCCGCAGTGCAGTTCACCGGCTGGCCAAGCGTCGCCGTCGGCACGTTCGGCGGGCGCGTGACGCTCATCGACGCGACTGATGACGGCCAGGGCAAGTTCCGCATCGTCGTGCTCCCTGACCCGCGCGAGGAGCGCTGGCCGAGCGGCCGCTATCTGCGTCAAGGAGTCCGCGCGAATGCGTGGGTGTTGCTCGGTCAGGTCACGCTCGGCTACGAGCTGTGGCGACGTTTCAACGGTTTCCCACCGGTGGTCGCGATGCGCGAACCCGGAGCGGATAGCGCAAAAACAGGTGGCAAATGACGCGCTCGCGATTCCTTCGAGTCACACGGTCGACGGCGGCGGGCGACCCGTTCGAGGTCGTGGTGCTCGCCGTGGCGCTCACCTTGATTGCGCCTTTCGCTCGTCTCGCGCTCGCGCAAGATGGGCCTAGTGGCGATGCTCGGCGGGTGGAGCGCACTGCAACGCTCGCGGAGCGCGCTGCCCCGCTCACGCTCGGTGAGGTGCTCGCGAGCGTCGAGACCGTACACCCACTGCTCGACGCCGCGCGTCGCGACATCGACGCCGCCGCCGGCGAGCAGCTCGCCGCCGATGGAGCGTTCGATCCGCTGTGGCGCACTCGTGTTTCCGTGTTCGCCGGCGGCTACGACTACGCCCGCGTCGACTCGCTGATCGAAGAGCCGACGCCGCTGTGGGGAGCGAGCTTCTTCTTCGGCTATCGCTACGGACGCGGGAAGATTCAGGACTACTACCGAGAGCTCGCGACGCTGCGCTACGGCGAGGTGCGCGCTGGCGTGCAAGTGCCCCTTTGGCGCAATGGGCCGATCGATCGGCGTCGTGCCGCGATCGCTCGCGCAGAGTTCGGCTACGACATCGCGGAGCTCGGCGTCGTCGCGAGCCGCATCGACACCGTTCGCTTGGCTACCATCCGCTATGTCGAGTGGGTGGCCGCGGGAGCACGCGTCGAGGTCGCGCAGACGCTGCTGACCATCGCGGTCGCGCGCGACGCACAGGTCGCCGCCCGCGTGTCTCGCGGGGAAGTGCCGGCGATCGAGCGCATGGAGAACGAGCGCTTGGTGCTGCAGCGCGAGGCGGGCGTCGTGGCGGCCGACCGCGGGCTGGTGCAGGCCGCGCTCGAGCTCTCGCTGTACTACCGCGGCCGCGATGGCCGCCCTCGCGTCCCATCACCGGCGCGGCTGCCCGCGTCGATGCCCGAGCCGCGGGCGCTCGACGCGGCGAGCGTTGTCCGCGGACGGGCGCTCGCCGAGGCACGCAGGCCAGAGCTGCAGCGCTTCGAGGCCGCCCGGCAGCAGCTCGAGGTGGATCGCGATCTCGCTGACAATCAAGCGGCCCCCGCCATCGATCTCATGCTCTTCGCTTCTCAGGATATCGGCCCCAGCAACACCACGGACCCTACGCTGGAACGCGCGCACATCCCGCAAATCGAGGCCGCCGTGGTGGTCGAGATCCCGATACTGAACCGCGTCGCAAACGGGCGCTCGGCGGTGGCGAGCGCAGGGATGGCCCGCGTGGAGCTGCAGCGCGAGTTCGCGCTCGATCGCGTGCGCGCGGAGGTGCGCGACGCGGTCTCGGCGCTCGACGCTGCGCGCCGGCGCATTGCGCTCGTGCGCCGCGAGGTCGAGGTCGCCGGCCTGCTCGAGGCGGGCGAGCGGCAGCGCTTCGAAGAGGGCGACTCGACGCTCTTCGTCGTGAACCTGCGCGAGCAAGCGACCGCCGAAGCGCGGCTCCGCGAGGTCGACGCGGTCCTCGATTGGCACCGCGCCTCCGCTGCATTCCGCGCGGCCACTGCGGCCGACGCGGACCCCGTCATCAACCGCGGTCGCGTCTCGACGGGCAGCGCAGATGAAACCCTCTGACGTCCGGAGGTGAACGACAGGGGACCATCGTCGCTCCGCGGTCACCGGCTCGTCACGTTTCCGGTGTACGTTTGCGGACTCATGCGCACTTACTGCATCGCGTCCGTCGGTCTGCTCGCTGTGCTCTCGGGTGCTTGTTCGGCAGGCGCCGAGCGGACGCGCGGGGGCGACGGTGGCTTCGGCTTCGATTTCTCGTTCGACGCGGGCGTGCGCCCCGACGCGGGGAACGAGCCTGACCTCGGACGGACTGCGCTCGACGCGGCCCTGCCCGATGCAGGTCCGGATCGGCTGTGCATCACCGAGGTGTGCAGCAATGGACTCGATGATGACTGCAACGGTCTCGTCGACGACACTTGCGCGTGTGTGCCAGGCGACAGCATGGCGTGTTTCCGCGGGGCGCCGGTGCACCGCGCGCTCGGCGCGTGCAGAGACGGCACGATGCTCTGCGCGGGGCTCGAGTTCGGCCTGTGGGGACTCTGCGCCGGCGACGTGCTCGAGGGCGACGAAGTGTGCGACGCAGAGGGCGTCGACGAAGACTGCGACGGCGCGCCGAACGATGGCTGCGAATGCAGCGAAGGGGATCCGCCGCTGCCCTGCGGAAGCGATGTCGGCGAGTGTTCCGCAGGGATGCAGCGCTGCGAGAGCGGGATGCTGACTGCGTGTGTCGGCGCGGTGGGCGCGAGCGCGGAGCTGTGCGACGGGCTCGACAACGACTGCAACGGCGCGGTCGACGAGGGGCTCACACGGACGTGCGGAGTCAGCGTCGGGCGCTGTCGCTCGGGAATCGCGACATGCAGCGTGGGTGTCTGGGGCAGCTGCGTCGGCGAGGTCGCGCCGGGCATCGAGTCGTGTGACGGTACCGATGAAGACTGCGACGGCAGCACCGATGAGAGCACCGATCGACCGTGCGGCATCGACACCGGCGAGTGCGTGGCCGGCATCGAGCGCTGCACGAGCGGCGTTTACGCAGCCTGTGCAGGCGCGGTGGCGGCCACCATCGAGACCTGCAATGGGCGAGACGACGACTGCGATGGCGCAGTCGACGAGTCGCTGACGCGCAGCTGCGGGACGGATGTGGGCATCTGCGTCGCGGGCGCGCAGACGTGCAGCGCGGGCGCATGGCCGACCAGCTGCGCTGGCGAGACGACGGCGCGCACGGAGGTTTGCGACGGCGCCAATGACGACGACTGCGATGGCACGGTCGACGAAGGCTGCGGCTGCGTGACCGGCATGACGCGCTCGTGTGGCACGGCCGTCGGCGCGTGCGCGACGGGCTCGCAGATCTGCAATGCGAGCGGCGCGTGGGCCGCGTGCGTCGGCGCGATCGACCCGGTGACGGAGCGCTGCAACGGCAGCGATGACGACTGCGACGGCCTCACCGACGAGGGCTGCGACTGCATCACCGGCGCGAGTCGCACGTGCGGCAGCAACACCGGCGAGTGCGTCGCGGGCACCGAGACGTGCGACGCCGCAGGTCGTTGGGCGAGCTGCGCGGGATCCGTCGGCCCAGTGAGCGAGATCTGCAACACGCGCGACGACGACTGCGATGGCGCGAGTGACGAAGGCGGCGTGTGCCCGCGTTTCCCGCCGCTCGCGATGTGCCCCGCGCCGCGCACCACGACGACTGGCAGCGCGGTCTCGCTCACCGGCATGGGCTCCGATCCCGACGGCGGCGCGGTCAGCTTCGCGTGGACCGTCGTCGTGCGTCCCGGCGGCTCATCCGCGCTGCCGAGCCCAACTGCGGCGTCGAGCACGTCATTCACGCCCGACGCAGCCGGCGATTACACGCTGCGTCTCTGCGTCACCGACGACGAGCTCGTCGTGACTTGCTGTACGACGACAATCACCGCGATGCCGAGCTGCGCAGTGCCGAGCACGCCGGCGCCCACGGCGTGTGGCACCAGCTGGGACAGGCGCCCAATCGTCGAGGTGCCAATGCTGCCCGCCGGGATCGTCTATCAGCTCTTCCTCGACGCGAGCGCGACGCCATACGGCACCGTATCGACCGTCGGGCAAAACTACTTCCGTCCGGCCGCGGCGATCGGCGTTGGTGGCCCACCGCCCGGAACCAGCGCCAGCATCGGCGTGCGCGCGTGTCGTAGCGCCGATCTGACGTGCTGCTCACCGACCGCGAACGTCTCGGTGACGATGATCGAGGCCTGCACCACCGCGCGTGCGCCAGCGCCCGGCGAGCTCGTCTTCAGCGAATACGTGATCGACGGCGACGGCCCGTGTTCGGGCCCCGCGTGCGAGGCCGGCGAGGCGTTCGAGATCACCAACCTGACGAACTGCCCGCTCGCGCTCGCCGGTGAGCACTTCTCGTATTGTAATGGCTCCTGCGCGACGGGGAGCATCCGCTCGATGGACTTCGGCGCCGAGATCGTGCCGCCGCGTGGGGTGCTCGTCGCGATCCGCGAACGCACGATGTCCGCGTGCGGCTACCCCTTCTTCGGCGCCGACGATCCCGCGCTCTTCGGTCTGCGCGTCTCGACCCTCGCGATGGTCGGCAGCGGACTCGCGAGCGGCTGGTTCACCAACAGCGGCGGCGGGCAGCTGCGCATCGCCACCGGGCCATTCGTGAACATGACGAGCGGCACGACGCTCGACGCACTCACGTACTCCGGCGCAAACGCGATGTGCGGCTCGAATGGCTACGATGCGCTCGATCGCTGCGGCGACTTCACCGCGGTATCGACCTTCGGCGCGCTCGGCATGAACCAGCTCGGTCGGCTCTGGCATCCATGCGACGCAGTCACTGCGCCCCTACCATCCGCTTGCCGCTGAGGCGCACCCGAGCCGGCTACAGAGCTTCGAGCGATAGAAGCAACCGAGCGGCCCCCGATTGCGCCGCCGGTGAGCGGTGAACTGCGCCGCGGCCTTGGCGGTTCTGCCACGCGTCTCCCTTGAGCAACGCCACTTGACCTGCGGCTGCTCGTCGAACGACCGCTCCTTTACGCATGGCAGGATCGCATCGGTCCTCATCGACCAACGCGCGGAGGAGCCGACGATCGACGTCAGTCTCCGTCAGCCACTCGGTGCCTGGACCGGCGTAGGTACAGAGCAAGCGCAGCGGAACGCGATCGATATGAAAGCGTGGGCACATCGAGTGGTCGAGAGTCCGTAGCCGCAGTCCGACGTGCCGCGCGCCGACGAGATCCTCGAAGAGCTCGACCAGCATCGCGACGTCATCGACCAAGCGAGTGACGTCGGCGCCACAGAGAGCTTCTGCGGCGCTCAGCTCGACCCGCAAAGTGCGCGACCACGCTGTACCGACTTCGAGCGCAAACTCCGATTGAAAATTCGTCGCGGCGAGGCGCTCGCCGATCGCGACGAGTGGCGGCACGTCACGCGTCCACAGCGCCACCGTCGTGAGGTCGTCGAAAAATCCAGCGAGGCCCGCGGCGTCGTGGCAAACGTGCTCGTCTTCAGCTGCGCGCGCTCGGCCCGTTGCGGCGGGAAGCGCCTGCGGAAACCGCAATATCGCGCTCACGACGTCGTCTCCCCGAGCGAGAACGCGCGCATGGTCAGCGGCGCACCGTCGCGCACGCCATAGGCCTCGCGCAGCGTGCGCGCCAGCAATCGCGCGAGCTCCAGTCGCTGCTTCTCGTTGGCCACATCGACCGTCAGATGGTGATTCGCGCACGAGGCATTCGGCCCTCGCCAGCCGAGGAGCCGCAGTCGCGCGAGCGTGGCCCGATCGAAAGCGCGCCCCTCGAGGTGCCTTGCCGAAACTGCCTCTGCGTGCGCAGGGGCACCGCGATCGTTGGCAAACACCTGCACGAAGATCGCAGTATCGTCCTCGCTCTCGAGCAGAACGTAGGCGGGCGGTTCACCGCCGATCACAGTGAGCGCGTAGGCGACAGCCTCGTCGTCTCCCAATCGGACGCTCGCGCTGAGCTCAGGACCACGCGGGTCGAGCAACGCCAGGCCAGCCGCGCGGACGAGTTCCTCGAGCTCGAAGCGCGCTTCCATCGCGGCGTCCGCGCGCAAATGGAGCCGCAGCACGCGCCCCTCGCACGCGAGCGCTTGGCAGAGAGCACAGCGCAGCACAGCGCATTCCTCGATGCGGCGCGCGAGAGCAACGATCGACTCGGTCGGCGCTTTCCCGACGGACCGGGTCAGCAACTGCGCGGCGTCGCCGACGTGCATCAGGGTTTGAGGATCAAGCACCGCGAGCTCGTCATGGAGTCGTTCGGGCGCGATGGACGCCATCACTTCTTCCCGCCGGAAGAGATCTTCCCCTCGACGAAATGGGCGTGCTTCCGCGCCTTCGGGTCGTACTTCTTGATCGTGAGGCTTGCAAAGATCGTCACCATGCGCTCACTCGCTCTCCTTCTTTGGCCCGCTCGGGTACCGGCTCCTCGCCGAAGCCCGGACCCCAGTAGTCGAAGGGATCCGGATACCCGGACCAGACGCTCGGGCCGGTGCGCAGCTCCTCGTTGGTGAGAAGACACACCTCGAGCTGCGCGCGGATCCACGCCTCGTCCATGCGCATGCCGATGAACGCCAGCTCTTGGCGACGATCGCCCCAAGGCTCTTGCCACATCGCCTGGATGTCGTGGAGCGCGCCCGCGTCCGTGGGCCAATGTGCGCGCATGATGCCCGCCCAGAAGAAGCCGATACGTTGAGTGCGACACGCAGTATCCGCCTGCGACCAGACGCCGACATCGTCGTTGCGCGACGCCAGCCAGAAGAAGCCCTTCGACCGGAGCACACCAGGCCAGGGCTCTTCGAGGAACGCGTGGAATCGCGCAGGATGAAACGGCCTACGCGCTCGGAATACGAAGCTCGAGATTCCGTAAGCCTCGGTCTCTGGCATGTGGTCGCCCGCAAGTTCACGGGCCCAGCCGGCGCTCTCGGCCGCGCGCGTAGGGTTGAACAGCCCAGTGTCGAGCAGCTGTGTCACTGGAACGCGGCCGTGGTCTGCGTGAATGATCTTCGCCAACGGGTTGAGATGGCGCAGAATGCCCTCGAGCCGAGCGAGAGAATCGGCATCGACCAGGTCGAGCTTCGAGACGACCAACACATCGGCGAACTCCACCTGATCGACGAGAAGATCGACGATCGTCCGCTCATCAGCTGTCGAGAGCGCGAGCCCGCGGCCTTGAAGGCTCTGCGTCGAGGTGTAGTCGGAGAGAAACCGCGCGGCGTCGACGACGGTCGCCATCGTGTCGAGGCGCGCGACATCCGAGAGCGAGAATCCGTCCGAGTCGCGAAAGGAGAACGTAGCTGCGATTGGCATCGGCTCCGAGATGCCGGTCGACTCGATCAGCAGCGCATCGAAGCGTCCCTCCGCTGCGAGCTTTGCGACCTCACGGAGTAAATCCTCTCGGAGCGTGCAGCAGATGCAGCCATTCGAGAGTTCGACGAGCCGCTCCTCCGTCCGGTCGAGCCGCGCCTCGCCGCGCGCCACGAGCTGCGCATCAATGTTTACTTCGCTCATGTCGTTGACGATGACCGCTACCCGCCGTCCTTCGCGGTTCGCAAGGACGTGCCCGAGCAGGGTCGTCTTGCCCGCACCGAGGAAGCCAGAGAGAATGGTCACCGGCAGTTTGGATCGGACTTGCGTCGACATCTGCAAGGTCTATCGCACTCGTACTGCGGATGCAACTGTAACTGAGATGCAAATCCGCGTCGACCTTCACGAACGCACTCGTCGGCAGCCGCGCCGACCCGACCAGTGACGGCACTCAGCGAGGAAGCCGCAATACGGCGCTCATGAAGGCAACTCCGCGTCGCGGTCTTCATCGTCAGAGTCGTCCACGTCGACGATCGGATCGCTCCACATACGCCACAGGTCGGGACCCGCGGCGATCTCCGCGTCGTCGAGCAGCGCCCCCTCGAGAGCTTGGCGCACTGCACTCTCGTCCACGTTGCGTCCGATGACCACCAGCTCCTGCTGGCGGTCGCCGTGAATCGGATGCCAGTGCGCTCCGATGACGGCGAGCTCATCTGGATCCGTCGGCCACTCCGACGACGGCGTCGCCGCCCAGAAACGTGCGCCGGGCTCGAGGCGCACTCCATCGCCGGCCATCGACCACACTGCACACTCGTCGGGTCGCGAGGCAAGCCACACGAAACCCTTCGAACGCAACACTCCGCTAAACACCTCAGTCGCGAGAAGCGCCCAAAGCCGCTCAGGATGAAACGGCCGACGCGCACGGAACACGAACGACGAGATACCGTAGGTCGCGGATTCGGAGCGCTCCTCATGACGAAGCGCGGCCATCCATCCCGGACTCCGCTCGGCTTTGGCCATGCTGAAGAGGCCGGTGCCGAGCACCGATTCGAGTGGCACCCGAGAGCGCTCCGCGCGAATCACCCTGGCCTCCGGGTTCAGCTGACAGAGCGCTGCTTCGACGGCAGAGATCTCGTCTTCGGATGCCCTATCGATCTTGTTCAGCACGATGACGTCCGCCGTCTCCACTTGCTCTACGAGGAGGTCGGCGACAGTGCGGTCGTCCTCGTCCGAGAGACCGAGCGAACGCGTGCGCAGCCAGTCGGCCGCGGCCACCTCACGAAAGAACGTCGACGCGTCGACCACGGTGACCATCGTATCGAGCTGCGCCACGTCATCGAGCCGCACCCCGTCGCTCGTCTCGAACGAGAATGTCTCCGCGACGGGCATCGGCTCCGACACGCCGGTCGACTCCACGAGGATCTGATCGAAACGCCCCTCGCGCGCGAGCGCCGCAATCTCCGTCAAAAGGTCTTCGCGGAGCGTGCAGCAGATGCATCCGTTCGAGAGCTCGATGAGCTTCTCGTCGACCCGTGAGAGCTTGGTCTCCCCCTGCGCGATCAACCGCGCATCGACGTTGATCTCGCTCATGTCGTTGACGATCACGGCCACACGCCGCCCCTCGCGATTGGCGAGGATGTGCTCGAGGAGCGTCGTCTTGCCCGCGCCGAGGAAACCCGACAGCACCGTTACCGGCAAACGCGCGCTCACGAGAGCAACTCGACTTCATCGTCTTCGCCACATGCGAACGCGCGCATCGTGAGCACTGCACCGTCGGAGAGGCCGTACGCAATGGATTGATCGTCGTCGAGCTCCCGACACAACGCACACCGAATCGTCTCACTCTCCTCGATGCGCTGCGCGAGCGCGGCGAGTGAGGTCGTCGGGATCCCGCGCTCACTTCGTGCGACGAACTGCTCGAGCTCGCCGACGTTGAGCGGCGAGCCCGTGTCGAGCACGGCAAGCGCGTCGTGAAGCGACTGCGGCGATAGCGCTGACGTCACTTCTTGCCGCCCGAAGAAATCTTGGCCTCTACGAAATCGACGTGCTTGTTGGCCTTCGGATCGAACTTCTTGATCTTGAGCTTCTCGGTCATCGTCCGCTTGTTCTTGGACGTCACGTAGAAGTAGCCAGTGCCCGCAGTCGAGACGAGGCGGATGAGGTCACGCATGAGCGTTCTCTAACGCATTCGTTTTGCATTTGCAATCGTATTTGTTCTACAGCATTCTGCGCACCCCTGGAGGTCTCGATGGCACGGCTCGCGAAGATCGTCACGAACAACAAGCGCAAGAAGATGGTCGCCAAATACGCCAAGGTGCGCGCAGCGCTCAAGGCCGCGGCGCGTGATCCCCGCGCGACAGAGGCCGCGAAGCAGGAGGCTCGTGATCGATTGGACAAGCTTCCGCGCAACTCGTCGCCGGTCCGCGTGCGCAATCGCTGCGAGGTCACCGGTCGAGCGCGCGGGTTCTACCGCAAGTTCGGGCTGAGCCGCATTGCCCTCCGCCTCTATGCGCTGCGCGGCGACATCCCTGGCGTCACGAAGTCGAGCTGGTGAGAGGAGACTGCCATGGCACGGATCTGTGACGTCACCGGCAAGCGCGCGCTCGCGGGCAACAAGGTCTCCCACTCCAACCACAAGACGAAGAAGCGCTCTCAGCCCAACCTGCAGAAGCGACGCTTCTTTCTGGTGAGTGAGCGCCGGTGGATCAAGCTCCGCGTGTCTACCGCCGCGATTCGGACGATCGACAAGCGCGGCCTCCAGAAGGTTGTCGACGAGATGCGCGCCCGCGGCGTACCTATCTGAGGGAAGTTTCAGGGTCCGAAGTCACACCGAGAACTCTGAGTGCGAGTTAACGGAGCTGCGCAACGGTCATCCTGCAGTTCCGGCTTCTCCATAGGCCGCGTCCATCCTTCGCTGCATTTCTACGGGCGACACGTCCTCCTTCCGCGTGGCAAGGTGCCACTTGTGACCGAACGGATCCGTCAGCAGGGCAACCCGGTCACCGAAGAACTCGTCACGGAGAGGCTGCAGCAGTGTCGCACCTGCTTCCGTTGCGGCGGCGACAACTCGGTCGACGTCGGCGACGTAGAGGTGAATCGAAACCGGAGTGCCGCCCACCGTGACGGGGCCAACCGCGCCGAAGTCCGGATACTCGTCCGCCAGCATCAGGTGCGCGCCGCCCAGTTCGAGCTCAGCGTGACCGATCTTTCCGCTCGGGTCCTTGAGCCTGAAGAGTTCCTTCGCACCGAACGCATTCTGGTAGAACTCGATCGCTTGAGCTGCGCCCCGCACTATGATGTACGGGCACATGGGCTGATTCTCGTTGGGCACGGGTTTCACGGACACTGGGCTCTCCTGAGGCTTGCGACCTTCATTCATTATTCATTTACGTTGCATGACGCGATAGCAAATCGGTAGCGGCACGACAAGCGCGACGGGTGGCAGCGTGGGCACGCTCACCGCAATCGAGGCGGTCACGACGGACACCCGCGGCGTGCGCGTCTTTGCGGTCGCCCTCGTTCAACTCGGGGCGGACGCGGGTCAGCGCGCGTTCTCAGTGGCTTCCGCCTCAGTGGCTTCCGCGCCTGCGCAGTATCGGCCTTGGCTGCGACGGCAAACCAAGAGTGGCAAGCGGCGTTCGGACGCGTCACAGCAGCCCGCTCGCAGCAAGCTTGTCGGTCAGCTCGTGATTGAGCATACCCGCGGCGTGCGTCCCCGTGGCAGCTGCGACGATGGCAGCCTGCATACGGCTGGTGAGGTCCCCGGCAGCATAGACGCCGGGCACAGAGGTCTCACGCGTCATGGGGTCCACTCGGACGAAACCGTCGGCGTCGAGCGCGAGTGCGAGATCTCGAACGAGGTCGACCTGTCTCTGCGGTGGGTGGGCGAAGAGCGCCTCGCAGGGGACGCTGACGCCGTCCGCGAGCACCACACTATCAAGCGAGCCTCCGGGAGCGCTCAGCCGCGCGATGGCTCGCGTCTCCACTTGGATCCCTCTCGCGTCGAAACGAGCCAACGCTTCGGCGGGCACCTCGAACGCTCCGCTGGTGAAGACCACGACGTCGCGCGTCCAGCCGCGAAGGACGGGCACGAAGTGAAACGCCTCCACACTCCGCGCCAGGTAGCCCCAACGACGGTCGCGCACTTCCCATCCGTGACAGTACGGGCACTGGAAGATCGAGCGTCCCCACGACTCTTCAAATCCTTCGATCGACAGCATCTCGTCGACCATGCCGACGCAAAGAAGGATGCGTCTCGCTTCGACAACCCCGGACGACGTCGTGACGTGAAAGGCACCGCAGCTCCCGGCGACGGACTGCACACCAGCGTCGCGCACCTCGACGCTGGGGTACTGCTCGAGCTGTTGGCGCGCGACCTGGCGAAACGTGTCGGGCGGAGTGCCATCACGCGTGACGAAGTTGTGAATGTGAATGGCGGCCGTGTTTCGCCTCGGGCCGGAGTCGCACAGCAACACTCGCTTGCGGGCGCGACCGAGCGCGACGGCGGCGGAAAGACCCGCGGGGCCGCCTCCGATGATGAGGGCGTCATAGGGCATGTGGGATCTCCTTGCGGGCATGTAGCGCGGAAAGTACATGCCTGACAGAGCGAATCCCCGTGGCGGATCGGCGAAACCTCCGATTGGGAGCGGCGCTCCTTCACGGTCATCCAGCGAGAAGCGCACCATTAGATGCAACTTGGTTGCAACAGATTTGCGCCTGCGCTAGAAGGCTCGCGATGAGTTCCCTGCTAGATCCGTCAACGAGGCCTCCACGCGCACCGTGCCGCGCGCTCAGCGTCGGGGCCGTTCAGGCCGAATGGCTGCGCGCGACGTTCGCGCTATCGAGCAGGCCGTCGTGTTACGGGGTGGTGCGAGCCGAGAGCGAGCCGCCTATCGCTGGCTTCTGCGGGACGTGGCGGTCGAAGCCTCGGCTGACGCTGATCGGCGGGGATGCATGATTAAGCAAGCTCAGGGCGCCAGCGTCGCGCAGTCGCCAATGAAATCGGACGTCTGGCGAGACGAGCGCAGCGAAGGCGCGGCCAAGCGAGTGCTGCCGACCGAGGGCACCGGGCGTATTGCCGCGCTGGTGATCGCCAGCAACCTGGGCAAAGCGTGAGTGCGCCCCATCATCTCTTCGTCTGCACGTCGTGTCGAGTCGCGGGAGAGACAAATCAACAGGGGACACCCCGCTCGGGTTCAGTTCTCTTCGAGAATCTCGCCGAGCGCTATGCGAACTGGGCACGAAGAGAGTCATTCGTCATCCTGCCCTACGAGTGCTTGAGCGTCTGCAAGCGCGCGTGCGGCTTCGCGTTCCGCGCACCGGGCAAGTTCACCTACGTTTTCGGCGACGCCAAGCCGCGTGAGACGGAGAGCGCGATCATCGAGTGCGCCAAGCTCTATCGGCACGCGGCCACGGGGTTCCTCGCGCGCGAGGAGCGTCCACCCGCTCTTCGTGCCGGCATCCTCGCGCGCGTGCCGCCCGTGGAGACGCCGTGACGGAGCTGTCCGCATTGGCATACGTGATTGCGGACTAGTTGCGCTTGTCGTATACGACGTTCGAGAATGGTCTCCGCAGCCGGCCGCGAAACTCGACTCGGGACTTGGAAGATCCACATCCTCCATCACGCCGAGGCGCGTGAGGTCTGGGGGATGTCGATGCTCGACGAGCTCGAGCATAGGCACAGGCACAGGCACATCGCGCGGCGCGCCCTCGACCGCGGCCATTTTGCGAGGTTCACGGCGCAATGAAAACGTTACGTTCCCTTCTCGAACCTTCGGCTCCGCGTGCCGCCGTGTTGATTCGACTCGCCGTCGGAATCGTGTTCGCCTCCGAGGGCATCCAGAAGTTCCTGTACGCGGAGACTCAAGGGGCGGGGCGCTTCGCGAAGATCGGGATCCCGGCGCCGGAGGCGATGGGGCCATTCATCGGTGTGGTGGAGATCGCCTGTGGCTTCCTCATCCTCCTCGGCCTCGCGACGCGGGTCGCGGCGTTGCCACTCATCCTGAACATGCTCGTCGCGCTCGCTTCGACGAAGGTGCCGATCCTACTCGGACACGGCTACTGGATCTTCGCGCACACATTCGCGCCCAAGGCCGGGTTCTGGGCTTTCCTTCATGAGTCGAGGACGGACCTCTCCATGCTCTGCGGAGCGGCCTTCCTCGCCATCGTCGGTGCAGACAGATGGTCGGTCGATCGCTTTGTTGGCAGCCGTAGCACACCGACCGCAACCGTTGACGGAGGCGCGCCGTGAGCGTCATGACCGATCGCTGTACGGAGCTCTACGAGGACGTGGTCGATAGAGCGCGAGGCATCTCGCACAGGCGCTCTTCCCGTTGAGAAATCCGGCATTGTAGACGTGGTGCACCTGCCGTAGTCTCCGGGGGAGACCTCGATGACGAACTCGCGCTTCATGTCCTCGCTCATTCTTCGGAGGCTGCACTGGAAGTCTGTTGGGATGCAGTACTGCGCGCTCCTCCTTCTGACGGCAGGATGCCTTCTGCCTCCGCGCGCGAATGCATTTTGGTAGTGAACTTCGGGACGGCTGAACCTCTCCGTCGAGGGAAGGTCGGCGTCGCCGCAGGAATAGGTGGGCAGGCTGTGTTCGCAGGTGATCCCCCCGGTCGAATGCCTTCTTCCTGATTCCGCATGCCGGAATTCGCCTTGGCCTCCTCGATCGCCTGGATGGGGGTTTCCGCTTGGCTCCGGTGCCACTCCCATTCTCGACGGCGGGTCCGGGATTCGGCGCCGACATCGACCTCAAGCTGCGCCTCACGAACGCCAATTCGCACGTGGGCTTCGCGATCGTTGCAGGTGGTGGAGGAGCACATGTACTCGTTCTCGATGAGCACAAAGCCGCATTCAGCGCGAACGGCGCGCTCCTTCTCAGCTTCAAGACGAGTGACACGGTGACACTCACCACGATGGGTCGTTACGTGTACCTGGCGATCCCCACGGCGGACGGCGGCACTTCGGAGAACTTCGTGCACATCGCGGGCGCGTCGCTGGGACTCAAGATCCAAGTGCTTCCCTCCATCTCGGTTCTGCCCGAGATTGGCGCCTACTGGTACGAGGGCAGAATCTCGGACGTCCGCATCGCAGTGCCCGGGTTCCAGTACGGATTCATGCTTGCGACAACATTCTAAGGATAGATTCCTATACCTGATGGCCTCGCAGGGACCTCGTTCCGTTCCGCTCACATCGGCCCGTCATCGTCTTCACGTCTTCTGTTCGAGACGCGCCGTCACGGTGCGATCACCGCGACTTGAAGCGTGTACGACGCCTCGCGCGCATCGTATCCGTAGACGAGCAGGGCGTGGTCGCCGGCCGTGGTGGCGGTGAACGTGAGCATCTCGTCGTCGTCGGCAGATTCTCTTGCCGCGACCGGCTCGTCGTGCGTCGGATCGGCGCCCGGCGCCCAGAGGATTACGTCGATGTCCGAGTCCGCGTGGAGGAAGCGGACGTCGACAGTGACGGTCTCGTCCACGGCCAGTGTCACCCGCGACCAGTCTTCGTCGAGTACGCATGAATGGAGCGGAACAGGGCCCGACGACGGCGTCCACACCCTCGCCCTACCGATCGTGTCGTCTTCCTCACGCGCATCGTCCGGGCCGACACAGACCGGTGGCTCGGCACACACGCCCTCGCGCTCCACGTACCCCTCGTCGCAGTGACAGTGATCGCCGTGCAGCTCGCCGTGCGGACCGCAGCCGCGCACTCCAGCGTCGCCGAGAACGGCGGAGTCCACGCCTGTTCCACCATCGCCGAGGACCGCCGCGTCGCGCGGGCCCGCATCACCCCGCGCCACACAACGGGTGCCTTCGTCGCGATAGCCGGTGTCGCAGTCGCAGTGGTCGCCGTGGCGCTCACCGTTCGGCGCGCACGGGTCGGCCGAGGCCGCTCGACTGTCGTCTCCGCACGCGAGCAGGAGCACGAGACACGAGACGAGGTAGCGGCGGAGGGACCGCGGAGACACGACGGCTTGCACGAACTCTGTTCCTTCCGGCATCGACGAATCAGCTCGGCTTCACGCCGAGCGCCAACCAAGCGGGCATCTCCATCCGCTGCGGACCGTCGCCAACGGCGTCCCGCAGCGAAGTGCGGAGGCGGTCGAGAAAACTGTTGAAGACGAGGGGCTCGAGACTCTCCGCGAGCAGCGCAAGGCCTGCGTGGCCGCGGACGAGCGATGCGAGGAGGTCGTCGAGCGATCGCGCCTCCACCGCGTGCGTGATCGACGTGACTTGGACGCGGAACCCCGCTGCCTCCATCTCCGCTTCGAACACCGCGCGGTCGGCGAGCGAGGGCGTCGCGTCGGCTTGCGAGCGCACGGGGCCGCCCAGCGCCACGACGAGCTCGACTTGAAGGATGCTGAGCGGATTGCTGGGAGGTGGCATCTGCCAGCTCGACACTACCGCCCGACCGCCTGGCCGCAGCACGCGAAACAGCTCGGCGAAGCCACGCGCTCGATCAGGGAACATGAACAGACCGAACATGGAGAACGCGGCGTCGAACGAGCCTTCGTCGAACGGGAGTGACTGACCGTCGCCGTGTGTCACACGAATGCGCGAGATCCCCGCGCGCTCCGCTCGCGCTCGAAGACTCACCAGCATCTCTGCGGAAAAATCGAGCGCATCGACGTCGGCGATCCGAGCTGCTTCGAGCGCGAGCGTTCCGGGCCCGGTCGCGACGTCGAGGACGCGTTCGCCGTCGCAAACCTCCGCAAGGCGTAGCGCGTGCTTCGCATAGTGCACGAAGTGCTCGGTGAGCTCCGCCGTGTACCCTCGCGCTACGAGGTCCCACGGACGCGCCGTCGAATAAGGCGAGAGCGCGGCGGTCGGCTGCGTGGCGTCGCTGTCACGTCGCGACACGGCTCACCAACTCGCCGTGGTCACGCTGCGTGGGAGCGCGTCGAGCGCCCCACGATCAGTCGCGTACCGCGATTCCGTAGCGTCGCCGTTCGCGAGCACCGCCTTGCTATAAGTGCGTCGTTCGGCGTAGCGAGCGACCAACGCGTTGCGTTTCTCGTTGATCTTGATCTTTGCGAGGCTCGCCATGGTCGACTCCTCAGCGACTTATCGCACTCGAGATGTGTTTGCAATATGATCTCATCCTCAGAATCGGATGCGATAGCAAATGCGGGGTGCGAGTATGATGCCTGCGGCGCGCAATTCTGCGCCGACACGGTATCAGTCTAGCGCGCAGATGCAATTTGATTGCAACAGTCGACGAGTTCGGGTAGGTTCGCGCGCATGCATGTCAAACACGACTCTGGTGCCCATCCAACCGGCCCTTGCCGGGCTCGCAACCGTGGCGCGTGGTTGGCGCTGCTCCCGATGCTCACTCGCGGCGTGGCCAGGATGTGTCTGCTTGCCGCCGTTTCCGTGCTCGGCATGGGTTGCTCTGACGGCTCCGATAGCGATGTGAGGGACGCGGGGATTGGCATGACGGACGCCGGTCGCATGACCGACGCCGGTCACATGGCCGAGGCCGGCCCGCCGGATGCTGCTGTCTCGCAGGACGACCAGGCGACTACGACGCGCAACGTGACGGTCGAGATGGACGTAACAGCCAATGACGTTCCGCGGGAGGTGGTGTCGACCATCACCGCGCCCGCTCATGGCGCCGCCGAACTGACAGCTGACGGGCAGATCGACTACGCGCCCGACGGTACCTTCAGCGGCACCGATTCCTTTACGTATACGGCGGGGACCGCGACCCACACGGTGATGGTGAACGTGCTGCCCGAGCTTGGCACAGTCAGCGGGGGTCTTCTCTATCGTGTGGTGCAGAGCGCGAATCGCCCGACGGCCACCGTGTCGCAGGTGGACCGCGGATTTTTCTGGATTGATGCCAACGATAGCGGCGAGGCCATCGGGGACTACGGCGAGGAGGACGGCTCGGGGATGTTTCTGCGCACCGCCGATCGCACCTTTATTTCGATTCCGCCACCGGCCGACGCCCCGACTGGCGGGTTTGGTGATATCGGTCTTTCGGGACTAGACAACGCCGGTCGCGTGACCGGCTGGTACTTCAACGGTGATTACACGGTGGCAGGCACCTTCGTGTGGTCGCAAGCCACTGGTAGCGTGAATCAGACTGGCAGCGAGACAAACGATCTCATCGCCAACACCATCGACGACAGCGGACGCGTCGTGGGCTACACCGAAGACTATGACAGCGCGAACTGGCGCGGCTTCGTCGTCGAGGCCGGAGGCTCTTTCGCCACGCCGCGTTTCGTGTCCGTGCCTGACTACGCGCACGCCATGCTGTTCGAGGTGGATGCCGCCGGCGTCGCGCTCGGAACCGTGACCCGCTCGACCATCGACGGGTGGGACCACGGCGTGCCGAAGACGTGTTTCACCCTGGACCTCGACACGCCCGCGGCGATTCCCGTCGTGTGGGAGCGGCCGGCGGACGTGTTCTACGTCGACTGTCGCGGCCTGAACGCCGCGGGCCTCGCGGTGGGGCACTTCTTCCCGGGCGACATGGCGTCGCACTGGACCGTGCACTACGCGATGTCGTGGGGCCAGACCCAGGGATGGCATCGCGTCGACTTCCCACAGCCGAATCCCGTCGGCGTGGCGGAACGTCGTGAGGAACTGTTGGCTGTGACGGAGTCCGGCCGCCTCTTTGGGAACGTATTGTACGACACGTTTGGCGACCAACAGATCCTGCCGCTCGAGCTCGATCCTGTGGATGCATTGCCAAGCACGAGTTACGGGGACACGCCTTTCGATCACGTGGGCGCGCTCTGGCGCTTGGCCCATCCGTGACGGGACGGGGCGCTCGGGCCAGGATGGCTGTTTGCGCCTTCGTCCTTGGAGCTTGCGACCATCCAGCGACGCCTGTATCGCCGGTCGACTCAGGTGACGATTCGACCGGGTACTCCGACGCGCGGCGGCTTTCATCAGAGTCACTGCTCGAGATCGCCGCAGCACCGGCAGACTTCTTACCTGCAGATGCAAGCAGTGAGGGTGATGCCGATCTGAAGCTCGTGCGTGGGCCACAAGGCGGGTACCACGTCCTTTTGTCGTTGCGGCTCGGCGTGGAGATACCGGATGAGGTCCTGGCGGCCTTTCACGCTGAACGCGACGATGGCGAGGTCGTCGCCGAGGCGGAACTCGATCTCACCGGCCGCACCGAACCCCATGAGGACTACCGTGTCTACCCACGCTACGTGCTATTTCTCGACATTGAGGGACCGGCAGAACTGGCCGGACGCATGCTGACGGTTGGAGTGAAGGTGTCAGCACGCGGAAGGCCCCTGACGCAGACTGAACGACGCTTCTCCGTGAGGTTCCCTTGAGCCTTGAGCACTTACGCGACGATCGCGCGCTCATGCCCTTCCTCACACCGCTGAATCTCAATTGTGAGATGCGCGAGCTCGAAGCGAGCGAGCGCCTCGCGGTAGCTGTGGAGGTCGCGCGGAACTGCGGTGGCGAGAGTCACGACGCAGCTCTTGGCGCCACCGCCAAGCGACCACACATGAAGGTCCCGGACCCGGACGTCGTCGAGTGCTTCGAGCACCAAACGTATCTCGTCTTCGAGCGCTGATGACGGGGCCACGTCGAGCAGCTCGAACGCGGCGCTTCGCGAAAGACCTGCACCCCACTTCAGGATGACGAGTCCGCCGACGATGCCGGAGACCGCGTCGAGCCAGCTCCAGCCGAGGAACCTGCCAGCGAGCAGCGCCGCGATGGCGAGGGCGCTGGTGAACGTATCGGCGACCACATGCATGAAGGCGGCGCGATGATTGTGGTCGTGCTCGTGGTCGTGGTCGTGCTCCTCGTCGTGGTCATCGTCGTGGGAGTGCAGCAAGAAGACGCTTACGAGGTTCACGACGAGCCCCAGGGCCGCCACCGGGAGCGAGCTCACGAAGTCGATCGCGTGTGGACGCATCAGTCTCCCGAGCGACTCCACCACCATGGCGATGGCGACCAACCCCAGCGCCACAGCGCTCGTGTATCCCGCCAGCGCGGGGACCTTACCAGTGCCGAACGCGAAGGCGCGGTGTCTGGCGAATCGTCGAGACACCCAGTAGGCAGCGCTCGCAAGCCCCAGTGCTCCAACGTGCGTGGCCATGTGCCAACCGTCGGCGAGGAGCGCCATGGAGTTCGTCGCGTACCCGACGGCGATCTCGACGACCATCATCGCCGCGGTGAGGAGGACCACCAGCTGGACGCCTCGCTCTCTTCGCCGCGGGGCGAGATCCCTTCGAGCGGCGCATTCCTGCGGGTTCGCGATCTCGTCGTGCATGCTCGGCTACCTCACGAACTGGCGGACTACGCGCGCGAGTTCCGTAGCCGCGGCTTCGCGCTCGCTCTTTGAAAGGCGCGGCGCAGCCAGGTGGTCTTGCATGTGGTCGCAGAGCACCTCCGCGGCGAGTGCGTTGATTGCTCCGCGCGCCGCTGCAATCGTCCGCACCACCTCTTCGCACCCGCGTTCTTCGGTGAGCGCGCGCTCCACGGCTTCTATCTGACCTTTGACCCTGCGGATCCGCGCGACCAGCTTGTTCTTGTGCGGGACGGTGTGCATCGCGGGATGATACCCCCTGGGGTATCGACTGTCGAGCATTCCACCAGCGCGAACGCCGTTCGATCAAGATTACGCAGATCGCTGAATCATGATCACGCGTGTCGGCGCGGCGCGTCCACGCTCAAGAAGGCCCAGCGCCGTGAGCAGGCGGCAGCGCGAGATGGGCGGCGCGCACGAGCTCAGCGATCCACCACGCGAGGCGCGCATCCGCGCGACAGGCACCAACATTGCTCCGGGCAATGTGGGCCGCTGCTGCGGGCAGTCTGCCCTCGTAGACAGGGCTACCGGTGGGCGCGAGCCGGTAGCTGCGGTCGGCGCTCAGCGTTGGCTCCGGCGTGCACTCCGGCATGGCGTGAACCTCGCCGAGCAGGGTCACGAACTGTCGTCGTTGTTCGTCGGAGAGCTCTACGCGAGCCGAGGTCGCGCACACCTCTGCCTGCGTGTGCTGAACGCAGCCGACGATCGTCCAGGGCAGTCCGTCGAGGCTCACCGTCGCGAGCACTGACAGGTCCGGCTCATTCCCCGGGAGACCCACTCGGGCGTCGATGCGAGCGGGCAGCGCACGCGGTGCACCTGTCGTATCGGCTGCTTCGTGCGGTCGCTCTTCGGCCGAGGACGTCGCCTGTGATTGACGAGGATCGCGCGTGTCCGTGCGCGTTGGGGCAGGGGCTTCTCCGCATGCGCCGAGAAGCAGGACGGCGAGGACGCATCGGACGAGATGTACACATGTGGCGACGATTGCAAATGCGGCGCAGAATCGCGACATGGTCCACGACGCGTCCGCGGTGCCGCAGCACCCCGTTTACCGAGACGGGGAAACCGGCGACAAGCGATCCTGCGGATCGGCGCCCTGCTCCAAGCGCTCGACGAATCGGAACGTTTGGCTGGCGTGCTCCGCCATCCTCTGCGGAAGCTGCGGGGACGACGCGGACAGCGTACGCGAGCGCCTTCGCTATGCCTATTGCGCGCAGCTGCCGTTGACCGCAACGGAGGTGCGCGGGTCCATCGTCAAAGCGCAGGCGCTGGATGACATGACGGGCGCCGTCCCACAAGAGCGGGGACGCCTCTGCGCGGCCATGCTGTTCGAGCTGACAGCCGGGGAGGGGTCTCTCCGCTTGGCCGAAGCACGCGCGGCCTCGCTGGCTTTGGCGCGAGCCGAGGGGGTCGACGTCGCGCAGTCTGGAGCAACCGTGAATCTTCATTCGACCGAATGGCGAATCGCGACTCGCGAGGTGAGGGACGCGTGCCTGCGCGCCGACCGGGCCACGGTGGGGCGCAGCCTCCGCGAGCTCGATGGGCGCACCAACGAGCGCCTCGTCGAGGCCCAGCGAACCTGCGCCGCGTCCGGTTTCACCACCCCTGCCCCATCCCGTTGAACCGCGAAGCGCGCGCCGTCTGATGGTTCGTGCTCGACCCGGTTGGATCGTTTACCCAGCTTGACTGGACGGCGATGTCTTGATACGTCACTTCAACAGTCATTGAAATGAAGGATCGTTCTACATCGAAGCGCACGGAAGAGTGCGGCCCACATGCTGCGGAGCGCCCTCACGTCGCGGAGGTGAGCGACTCGGCGTTCGAGCGCGCTGCGGCGCTCTTTCGGGCTGCAGGCGACCTCGCTCGCCTCCGGCTGCTGCATCGGCTCGATGCGGGTGAGTGCTGCGTGACCGAGCTCGCCGACGCACGCGATACGAAGCTCTCGACGCTCTCACAGCAGCTTCGCGTGTTGCACGCCGAACGAATCGTGAAGCGCCGTCGCGACGGCAAGCACATCTACTACTCACTCGCGGACGATCACGTTCGCGAGCTCGTTCGGGCCGCGCTGGACCACGCCAGCGAGCCCGTCACTGTAGCCGAACCCTCCAAAGCAAAGAAGAAGTCATGAGCCACGACACCCATCCAAATCACGATCACGCACACGGCGCCGATTGCGGTCACCTCGCAGTCCAGCACGGCGACCACGTCGACTACCTGCACGACGGCCACCTTCACCACAGCCACGAAAGCCACGTGGACGAGTGCGTCCTCGAGGTCGGCACCGCCAACCCTGCAGTCTGCACCCCGTCGCACAGCTGCGGCGGTCACTCGCAGGAACATGTTCACGCGCAGGGCTGCGGGCACGAGGCCGTCCCGCACGGCGACCACGTCGACTACCTCGTCGCGGGCCACCTGCATCATCCCCACGGCGGCCATTGCGACGACCACGGCGCCGTGCTCATCGCATAGCATCGGGCCCCGAATAGCCGCTTCTGACATCGGCGGGAAATTGCGCTGACCCGCGCCTCGGTGCGCTTGAAGTCTAGGACTTGGCCGCAGAGGCAGTGAGGTCGCGCTGTCGAACTCTCCACGCCGCGGGCGTGCAGCCGTGTTCCCGCCGAAACAGTCGAATGAAGTGGGTGGGATCCGCGTAGCCGACACGCTCGGCGATCACGTCCACCATCTCGTCAGTGTGGATCAGCCGGTTCCGCGCCTCGGCGAGGCGACCAGTGATGATCCACCCGATCACCGACTTGCCTGTCGCGCGGCGTACCATCGTCGACACGTGAGACGGAGACCTGTTCACGTAGGTCGCCACTTCGTCGACACTCAGCGGTCCGAGGCAGCGACGCTCGATGAAGCGCAGCGCGTCGCTCACGAGCCCTGTGCGAACACCGGGGCTCGAAGCACAAGGCCCAGTACGAGCGACCTCCGCGAGGATGAGCCCGAGAAGGCTCTTCTGAACGAACTCTACGTGCGCAGATGGCGGACCGCCTGCGGTCTCTCGGCTGAGTTCCGCGCAGAGGTTCGCCAAATGCTCTTGCCGAACCGCCGGGATGCGGACGACTTTCGAAGCGCCGGAAGCCGCTCGCTCGAACGGGCCGAGCAGCGCCGCGAGCTCCGTTGGCGCATAGCACGCGGGGCAGAAGCTGATCCCCCACGCCTCGGGAGAACGAGCCGTGATCAGCCCGTGAGGCTCGCCAGCGGGCACAAGGTAGACGTCACCAACGTTCACATCGAACTGCCCGCGCTGCTCCACGACGGCGCTCCCGCCGGTGAAGAACGCAAGCACCATGGAGTCGTGGACGGCTAGAGCCCGCTGGGGAACCAGCGCGTCATTCGAGATGCGTCGCGCCCACACGGGTTGTAGATGACTGTTCCAGTTGGTGGGGTTCGCCATGCGACCCCAGCTCTACCTGGTACAGACTACAGCTGCAACGTGGATGCACCTGTTTCGCGAACTCACCGAGCTGGGAGAGACCCTGCAATCGCCGGCGCGGCCGCCTGGAATCTCTGCGCAAACCACGCACCGGTCGTGGTGGGAGTCCACACCGAAGGGTTCCAAGGGGGCGGGCGCAGACGACCGGCGGACGTCCCAGTGACGATATGGAAGTGGACCTCCCCGTCTTCCGGCAGTGGACCTGTAATGGAGACAGTCTCGTACGAACCGCAGTCTCCCGCCGTCTGCTCCACCAGCGCGAAATCGTAGTAGCTCTCAGGACCGGCCAGCAAGCCGCCATCGGGGCTTCCGGAATTTCTGTAGCGACCGGCGCAGACGACTGTGCCGCCATCGAGGAACGTCAGCGAGTCCAGCCCGACGCGAAGGGACGTGTAGTCGACGTCCGCCGTTCCGACGAACAGGGCTTCGATCTCGTCGGCGCTGTACTCGGGCCGCAGATCGTGGATCGCCTGGTAGGCAGCGTCGGCTGCATCGTCGAGGAACAGCGGCTCGGCGGCCTGCCACGTGCCTTGCCAAGTGGCGAGCGGAGCGTCGGGCTCCTCGGGCGAGCTGCTGCCGCACGCGGCGACGAGGAAGAGCGAGACGATCGAAAGCAGAGCACGACGGGCGGACATGAGGTTGGCTTCTCCTGGTTGCGAGAAATGCAACTTGATTGCAAGTATTGCTCTTGTGCTGGCCGACTCGGTAGTGCGGGATGCGGGGTGAAATCGGCGGATCCAGCGGTCGTGATGCGTGCCCCGTAAAGGTGGCGAGGAGGCGCGTGAAGCACCCTCCATGCGAAATCGAGTGGTTGCTTTTGCATCTTGTATGCGATAGCAATCCGCCATGTCCAGCCGATCGGCCTCGCGGAAGCCAAACGATCACGGTCGAGTCGATCAGCCGCGATACCAGCCTCGTCGGGCCGCAACGGCGATGCGGGCGCTCGTCCTCGTGACGCTCGCTGCCGCTGCAGGCTGCGGCAGCGGCAGCGAAGTCGCTACCGATGCGAGCCTTCCAAGCGACGCCTCGAACGATGCCGGGCGCGACGCCACAGTGCGCGACGCGGGACTCGCTGACGCGTCGGTGGATGCCGTCGTATTCGATTTGGCCTTCGATCTGGGCGAATACGATCTGGGCGAACCCGGCACGGATATATGCTCCGAGACTTGCGGCCACCGCTTCGAGAGCGGCGAGATCGTGCTGATCGAGCCGTATTACACCGCTGGCGAGCTGAAGTTCCGCCTGGCTCACGAGATCGCGGCTGGCTACGATCGCTACGACCTCGAAGACGCGTGCGTCGTGGTGAGCGAGCGCAACGCCTTCGCTGGTGACGTGCTCGACGGCGCGCTGACGGCGCCATGGTGGTCGCGTCTCGGCCGTGCTGCCGGAGAGCCCTACTGGATTCTCGATATGTCGAGCCCGTACGGATGGGAGCCCGGTAGCGGCAATCCGCCGTTTCTCGGCCTGATCATGCGCGAGGTCCCTACCGGAATCTTCTCTGCGATAACGCTCGACGTCTCGCTCGCGTCTGGGCCGCTGCACGCGCACGTGACCGCCTGGTACAATGCTGGCTCTGAGGTGGAAGAGCCCGAGTGGCTCGCTTCGAGCTTCGTTCCGGTGCCGCCACACCGATTCGCGTTCGCTCCGCCACCGCGGACGCCGATCGATGGCCACAAGTGGACGTGGGGCTTCACCCACCCGGGTGACTACTGCGTGAAGGTCGATGGGGCGATGGACGGTACCGATGGCCGACGCGTTATCGGCTCGGGAATCGTCCACGTGGTCGTCGAAGCCGTGCAGACTCCATGCGGTGCGTGTGAAATCCCGACCTCGGTCTGTGACGTGGACACTGAGACGTGCGTGCAGTGTGAGAGTGCGAGCGACTGTGCCATCTATCCCTGGGATCGCCCACCAGGGGGTGTCTACGAGGCGTGCTTCGAGGGGCGTTGCGTCGAATGCAACTCGAGCGCCGACTGTCCGAACACTTTCATTCCCGAATGTGATGTTCCCAGCCACACCTGCATCCCCTGCAGGTCGGACGACGTGTGCGCTACGGAGTGGCCCGGCAGGCCCGTATGCGGCGCGGGCGCTGGCGGTAGCTGCGGCGTCTGACCCAATGACACTTCGGCGACTCGACGATCACGATGGGCGGAGCACGACTGAGGCGTCGCTGCCGGGGACTTTCTGGCAGTCGCTCGAAACGCGGCGGCGTGGCGGCAGGCTCATCGCGCTGGTCCTGATGAGCGCCTTTGCGATGGTGATTGCGCCGGCGTCGGCTGCGGCAGAGCTACCCGAAGGCTGCTCGGAGCTGAACTTCGCGCTCACGGAGCACACCTGCTTTCACGCGCGCTTTGGCCCGTTCGAGGAGCGCACCGCGACGGACGGGGCGATCCCCACCGCGGGGACGCCGGACATCGACACCGTTCACACGCACTACCGCGTCGCACTCACCCCGGGTCGGACGCAGGTGGTCACGTATGCGCCAGCGCGCACGGCAAGCTGGGCGGTCTTCGTCGATCCGGCGGTGCCGTACAGCGTTCAACGCCCCGACGGCGTCACGCTCTCGCCTGTGCTCGAGCACGACGTCACGGACTGCCCGTTCCTGCCACGGGTGCGAGTGTACGAGTTCGAGGCCGGTGTTCGTTACCGATACGTGTTCGGACCGAGCCCGTCGAGCAGCCTGGTGGTGCTCAACGAGAAGGTCGATGATTTCGACGTCGCACGTGGGCGCGACGCGGATGGCGATGGTTACGGAGATCCGGCGCTTGCCGACTTCCGCGCGTGTGAGCCCCTTCCCGGCTTCGTCGAAAGCGACGACGACTGCAACGACGCGGATCCGGCCGTGCACCCAGGCGCGGTAGAAATCTGCGACGGCGTCGACCAGAACTGCAACGGCATTGCCGACGACATCGGCGACGTTTGCTTCGTCGGCAGCGGCGCTTGCGCGGCGCGGGGCGTGAACACGTGCCCCATCGAAGGCGCCGCGGCGGTGTGCGCAGGTACACCACTCCCGGCCGCGGGTCCGGAGACCTGCAACGGAGTAGACGACGACTGCGATGGCTTCACCGACGAGGGTGACCTCTGCCTGGATCCCGAGCGTCCTCTGTGCGTGTCGAGCGGACCTGGACGCCGCTTCTGCGGCTGCGAGCGCGACGCGGACTGCGGTGGCCCGGGCAGCGCGCGCCTGTGCTTTCTCATGGCCACGACGCAGCGCTGTGTCGATGGCTGCGTTGACGATTTCGGGCGCAATGACTGCGCGGCCGGGCTCGTGTGCACATCGTTCGATCCCGCAACGCCAGGTACCTGCGTACCCGGTTGCGCATCCGACATCGACTGCCTACCTCAGCGCTGCGATCCGCGCTCGCTGCGCTGCGTGGCCCCTGAGGTGGACGCCGGTCCTGCGGCGGAGGGAGACAGTGGCGCGCGCTTCGACGCAGGCGCGGATGACGGGGCTCCGCTTGGGGCCGCCGGATGTGGGTGTCACGTTAGCAAAGCCGACGCGCCGTCGGCTGGTTGGCTCGTGCTGCTGGTAATTGCGGCTGCGCTCGCTCGGCGAGCTCGAAGCGACCGCGCGTACGGCGCCCGATGGGTCGCTGCGGGAGTGTTCTACTTGACGAGCTGCACCGCGTCGCGCGTGACGCCGGAGGATGTCGACGGCGGTCCATGTGTTCCCCAGCTTGGGCGGATGCTTCTCGAGCATTCTTGCGTGCACGTAGACCGAGGACCCCTGCGCGAAGCGGATGCGACGACGAGTCCCGATGCTCTACCTCCAAACGTGAGCCGCTCGCACATTCCATATCTCGTCTTCGTTCCCGGGGACGGCACCCGCGAGGGCTTTGTCGGCTACCGGCCCTCGCGCGAAGGCGCCCACGTCGTGATGGGCGGCCCCGAGGTCGCGATAGACGTGCGCAATCCGAGTACAGGCGAACTCGTACCCGTCTCTCACAGCGAGGCCACGTCGACGTGCGCGGGCCTGCGGCGGGCGGACGTCGTATCGCTCGCGCGCGGACAGCTCTACCGGATCGCGCTCCGTCCAGCTGCGGGCGTCGCTTCCGTCGTGCTCTTCATCGAACACATCGGTGCCTTCGGCGACGACGCCTGGGCGCTGACCTGCAGATGATCTCAGATTCCGTTCACCCCTTAGCAAAGGCACGTAAGTGACATTTTTCTCGCTCTGCAAACGCACGCTCTTTGTCGCTCCGTCAGTTTGGCTACTCGCATCGTTGGCGGGCTGCCCGGACGACGAAGACCCGCCGCCGCCCGCGCCCGCCTGGCAGCTCGTCGGCGAGGCGCAGCCCGAGGCGTTCCTCTCGGTCAGCGGCACCTCCGCGACCGATGTGTGGGCGGTCGGCGGAGACGGCAGCGCCGGACCGGTCGTGCAGCACTTCGACGGGACGACCTGGGAGCGCCGCATCACGGGCTCACGCGGCGATCTCTGGTGGGTACACGCGGTTTCCGCGAGCTCGGTGTACTTCGGCGGCGAGAACGCTACCGTGCTGCATTGGGACGGCACGACGTTCACGCGCATGCGCACGCCAGGCGTCGCACGCAATACGGTGTTCGGCGTGTGGGCGAGCAGCGACTCCAACATCTACGCAGTCGGCAGCACCGCTGGACGCAGCGGCTTCGTGTGGCGCTTCGACGGCGCAGCGTGGTCAGAGCTGCGCTTGCCGAACGACATGCCGCGCTTGCCGAATGGCGAGGTCGCCGGGCTCTTCAAGGTGTGGGGCGATGGCGATGGCACCGTGTGGATCGTTGGCGCGCGCGGCGCTCTGCTGCGCTCTGCCGCCGGGGGCCCGCTCGAGCACGTGGAGAGCGGCACCGATCTCACGCTCTTCACCGTGCATGGCGCGGGCGCGAGCGTCGTCGCTGTCGGCGGTGCGGGCAATGGCGTCATCGTGAGCGGCGGTGCGAGCAGCGCGTTCAGCGAGCGAACGCCGGACGCCGCTCCGCTCTTTCAAGGTGTCTTTCTCACCGCGACGGGCGGCTTCGCGAGCGGCGCGCGCGGCGACGTCTACGAGCGCGCAGGCAACAACTGGACGCTGATCGACGATGGCCTCGACTTCAGGGCGGAGTCACTGCATGCGGTGTGGGTCGACCCGAGCGGCGGTGTCTGGTCGGTCGGAGGCAATGTGCTCGGCGCGGCGCTCGACGGCGGGGTGATTATTCACCGAGGGGCGACCGTGGCCGCGCTCGCGTCGGTCGCACCGCTCGACGGTGGCATGCCCGACATGAGCGTCGACGGTGGACCGCCGCCGGCACCGGTGTGCCCTGAAGAGGTCGTCATGCGCGCCGCGGACAAGTCGATCGCGCGGCAGTGGAACGAGCAGATGCTCGCCTCGATTCGCCGCGACACGCCGCGCCCGACGGTGCACGCGCGCAACTTGTTTCACGTGTCTGCAGCGATGTACGACGCGTGGGCGGCCTACGACGCGACAGCCGACGGCTACTTCGTGCGCGAGCGGCTCACCTCGACGAACGTCGACGCCGCCCGCACGGAGGCGATCAGCTACGCCGCGTATCGCGTGCTCGCGCACCGCTACACGCAGGCGATCGGCGGCGCGCTCTCGGTCGCGTGTTATCGCGCCGCGATGGACCGGCTCGGCTACGACCCGGACGACACCAACGTGACTGGCGACAGCCCGCGCGCGCTCGGTAACCGCATCGGCGCAGCGGTCATCGCCGCAGGCGCAGCCGACGGCGCCAACGAGACGATGAACTACGCCGATCTCACGCCGTGGATGTCGCCCAACACCGCGCTCGTCGTCGACGATCCGTTCACGCTCGCCACCGATCCTGCGCTCTGGCAGCCGCTCAACCTCGCGGTCGCCGTCACGCAAAACGGGATTCCGGAGGGCGGTGGTGTGCAAGGTTATATCGGCAGCGATTGGCGCGCGGTCACGCCGTTCGCCATGTCGCGCATCGGCCCCGGCATCCCGTATCATGACGCTGGTTTGCCGCCGGCGTTCGATGACGCGATCAAGTCGGAGGTGGTCGACGTGATCCGCCGCTCGAGTCAGCTCGATCCGAGCGACCCGACAATGATGGACACCTCGCCAGCCTCGCTCGGCAACAACTCGCTCGGGACCAACGGTGGTGTCGGGCGCGCGATGAACCCAGTTACATCTGCGCCGTACACGCCGCAGATGGTGCGGCGCGGCGACTTCGGGCGCGTCCTCGCCGAGTTCTGGGCGGACGGGCCGTTCTCGGAGACGCCGCCTGGCCACTGGAACGTGCTCGCCAACGAGGTCGCGGACGACGACGATCTGGTCCGCCAGCTCGGCGGCGTCGGGCCCATGCTCGGCCCGCTCGAGTGGGACATCAAGGTCTACTTCACGCTGAACGGCGCGGTGCACGACGCGGCGATCACCGCTTGGGAGGTCAAGCGGCAGTTCACCTGCTCGCGGCCGATCACTCTCGTCCGGCACATGGCCAAGCTCGGTCAGTCGACCGACACGACCGCGGACAACTACGACGCGAACGGCCTGCCGCTCATCCCCGATCTGATCGAGGTCGTCACCGCGGAGAGCTCGGCCGTCGGCGAGCGGCACGCGCGTCTCTCGCTGTACATCGGCGAGGTAGTGCTGCGCTCCTGGCGTGGTGAGCCCGGCGATCGCGTGAACGAGATCGGCGGCGTCGGCTGGGTGCGTGGCATCGAGTGGCAGCCGTATCAGCGCCGCACCTTCGTCTCGCCCGCGTTCCCGGGCTTCATCTCGGGGCACAGCACGTTCAGCCGCGCGGCCGCCGAGGCGATGACGCGGCTCACCGGCAGCGCGCTCTTCCCGGGCGGCCTGCACGAGTTCGTCGCACGCCAGAACGCGTACCTCGTCTTCGAGCGCGGCCCGACGACTGACGTACATCTGCAGTGGGCGAGCTACTACGACGCCGCCGATCAAGCAGGTCAGTCGCGCATCTGGGGCAGTATCCACATCTCGCCGGATGACTTCGTCGGGCGCCGCATCGGCAGCGATGTGGGCGCCGACGCGCACAGCCTCGCGCTCACGTACTTCGACGGCAGCGCCGTGCCGTGAAGGCCTGTCGCTGACTCCGCCGCATGGCGGAGGGCCGCGCAGTCATGTGGTCAGCAGGCGGTGGTGCCCCAGGCCGCGGGACCGCGCATCGCGCCGCGCGCCTCGGCGCCGGAGTCGTCCCGCACGAACACTTCGACACGCACCTCTTGGTCGAGCACGTCGGCCGGGTCCTCGATCACGGGCGTGAGTCCGGTGATCTGACGAACCCCGGGAGGCGCATCCGCATCGAACGGTAGGCGCAGCTCAAACGGCACCGACACCAACAGTCCGTCGGAGACCCTCACGATCCGCACGCCTACGGTGATTCGCGCGCCGGCCGCTCCGTTCACTCGAACTGAGGTGAACACGTGCTGAGAACCTTGGCAGCCGCGCTGCAGCCGCAGCGTCTGCCCATCCTCGTGAGGCACGAACTCGCCCAGGGCGCCCGTGCCGACCGTGACCGCGAGCCCGACCGTTCCTGCGTCGGGCGCGTCGCCGGGATCACTCCCCAGATCGTTTGGCGTGACGCCAGCATCCGCGGATGCATCAATGGTCGTCGCGTCTGCGGAATGGCCGCCAGCGTCGACTGCAGCGTCGCCGGCGTCGCTTTCACCGCACCCGACGACCAGGCTGGCGGCGATACCCGCCGCGAGCCACCACGCGCCGAGACTGGTCTCGCGAGCCGTACGGGTGTGAGGCGACATCATCGCATCAGCGGGGTGAGCGGTCGGGCCACGTAAGCGGCGTAGTCAGAGACGAAGCCGAGATCGCCACCCGAGACACACGGGGCATTCGGGAAGTAGAGGGTTGCGCCCGACAACGGCGTGTCGACGCCGGGCGGGTAGCCACCGTTACGCGACGGCGAGCCGAGCCAGGTCGACACGGTCATCGCGTCGAGGTCGACCAAGCGAATCGTGTGGTTCGATACATCGGCGACGAAGAGCGACCGACCGCCGGCAGCGAGCGTCAGGCCGCTCGGGCGGTTGAAGCGCGCCTCCGCAAGCGTCCCGTCGGCAGGTCCAGTCATGCCTGCGGCGCCGGCGAGCGTGGTGACCGTGCCAGCGCCCAGGTCGACGACGCGAAGCAGCGCGCGACGGGAGTCCGAAAAGTAGAGCAGCCCTCGCGCGGCATCGAGCGCCA
>Ga0209181_10001378_pt1 | contig 42722 bp, 39 predicted proteins | sample MAT05_FD_187208 | JGI IMG/M metagenome (GOLD analysis project Ga0209181, IMG submission 187208) | Freshwater microbial communities from Lake Fryxell liftoff mats and glacier meltwater in Antarctica - MAT-05 (SPAdes) (version 2) | ecosystem: Environmental > Aquatic > Freshwater > Ice > Liftoff... | reverse complement strand
TAACCATTGCTGGTCTTCTTCATGTACATTTTCATTTACAAAATACCGGTATATTTTTTTGCTGATGTAGTTAGCGGTTTGCTTGTTTTCCAAAAGCATATTCAGTATATCATCGCCATTAAAATTGCCCGTTTTTCCCAGGAAGGTTTTGTTACCATCATCATGCTGATTTTTTCTGAAAATAAATTCACCCTTCGGGTTAAAAGCCCAGCCAGTAAAAGCACGGGCGGCTTCTTTCACATCGTTCTCGGTATAATTTCCCCGTCCCATGGTAAATAGTTCCATCACTTCACGTGCAAAATTTTCGTTGGGCTTTTGTTTTCGATTTTGCTGGTTATTTAAAAACTGCAGCATGGCAGGCGATTTACTCACCGCCTTCAGCATATCGGCAAAACTGCCCAGTGCATTGGTACGTATTGTGTGTAAGAGTTCCTGAGCATAAAAACTGTTTAATGTACGGCATGCAAAATGCCCATGCCAGAACAGGCTCATTTTTTCTCTTAACTGGGCTTCGCTGTTAACCATGGTTTCCAGCCAGCGCAAGTTCATTACTTTCAGGTCGTCCCGTGATTTTTCCCTTAATTTTTTTCTTTGCTCGGGATCCTTTACAGCCTTTTGCGTTTCTTTTGCCTCAGCGCCGGCCATCATGTATTCATCCGCCGGGTTCTTTGTTACTTCAATTTTTTCAACCGGTTTGGCAGATGTTTTAACCAAAAGCGTCCAAAGGTCTTTTTGAGAAATAGTATCCAGGGATGCGGCGTTTTCGACCATGGGGCCAAAAGCACTGCGCCATAATAAATGTTGATTTTTTATACGGTTGGAGGCTGACATATCAGAGGCATGATTTTAACTGATCAATTGAGTTTTTGTATGACTACAATAATATAAGATGGTTTAAAGCACCATTAAAATTACCTGATTTTTATTGTGCCACCATAAATCAATTCGTTAAATCATATAACTGTTTAGGACTACAGTTTTTGCGCCGTTTTTTTTATCCCCGAAAAAACACTCTTCCACAACAGGTTAAAAAATGATTTGGTAATGTCCCGCTCGTATTCAATTTCACTTGAGCGCACAACGCCATTTTTAGGATTGGCATCTTTTATCAACGCATTGGTAAGGATACTCATAAATCCTTTTTTCTTCACTTCTGCAGAATCCATTTTTAAAAGTTCTACTTTAAGATCGCTGTATAAAAAAGTAATATTTCCCGTGGCTTTATAATCGTTGCCTTTTAACTTAAAATCAAGGTTATTTATTTTACCGCTTTTAATACTAGCCATACCCAACGGTTCTATCATGGGGTTAAGGTCGGGCCCGTTAAAGGGGTTAGCGGTTCCGGTTACTTCAAATGCACCGTTGTTGCTGTTTAACGGAAAACGCCATACTGAATGCAGTTTGCTTAAACCCATAAAACTTGCAGTAGCATCTAATTGCAGTATGTTATTACCGGCGGTTTTCATGTTAGTAACATTGTCAATGCTGCCATTTATATTCTTAAAAAATACGGTCCCTGCTTTTTTAGAAAGATCAGCTTTCTCTATATAAGTTGCCATTCCATCTTTAATAAAAATTTTTTTAATGCTGAAGGGAAATTTTATAGACTGCATTAACTGGTGTGGATATTTACCCACTTTGCTGCTATTATCGGGAGGTACAGTTCGGTCACGATAAGCCCTGAAAACCGGTTGCAGGGTTGCCGTTTCGGCCTCCAGTATTTTTTTTGTAATCAGTTTACGAGTGTCAATACCAGTTAAAGTAATATTGTTAATGTTGACGGTGTAGAGATCCTGCTGATAAGAAATACTCTTTGAAAAAGCAGCTTCGCTTATCATTGGAACCATGGTAAAACTTTTGATACGCATGGATGATGTGCCGTTGTCTATATCAAAAGAGCCAATATTCAGCTTATACCTTTTATTTTCTGTTATAAAAGAAAATCCGTCGCCCGATAAGGTCCATTTACTGTTGCTGATAAGGTTTTTTATGTGTGTGCCCGAATCAACTGTTTGAATAGCGGTGGCATTGAATTTTACATTGTCTATAATAAAAGGTTCTTCCTTAGGATTATTCCGGTTGTAAATTACTATCCTGGTATTTTTAATTGCTACGGAATTTAGAAGTGCCTCATCAAAATAATTATTATCAATTTCTAATTCATCGTTTGTGGTATCCTTATTGGTTTTTTGCTTACGAAAAAAAGTGAGTGCACCGCCGTCACTTGTAAGCGACCCTGCCTTTAACTGCTGCTGTAATATAAAAGCATCGGTTGAGATATTGTTGATGGATGTATTGTTAATATCAAATACAATTTTGTCCTCGCTGTTTTTTTGCTGAAACTTTTTAAGGCTGATGAACCTTCCGGGGGCATTGTATTCCACATCTGAAAAGGTTGCCTGGTTTTTATCGCCTTTAATATAAACTTCCCTCACTTTAGCCACCAAATCTTTTACAAAATAGCTGAGGATATTCTGATAATCCCTGCTGCTGTCTATCCTGAACTTATTTAACTGTATATTAATATCCCGAAAGGCGGTATGAGGGGCACCGGTTTTATCTGCAAAATTTAGAACTCCGTTTTCAATTACAATTTCCTTTGCGTTGATACTTTTAAATTTGCCCAACAGTTTTTCATAAATAGTCAGGCTATCTTTACTGTTCAATATTTTCTTTTCTTTTTTGCCCGAGCTGATAATGTATATAACCGGTTGTTTTATAAATATAGCATTGGCTTCGATGGATGTATTGCTGAGAAGCCCGGCGATATTTGCGCCACGAACAGACACTTCTTTAATCGCTATATTGTAAATTGTGGCCGAAGATGCGGTATCAAACAACTGCAATTGTTTTTGTAAAGAATCTGACTGCAGCGTAATGTTATAAAAAGAAGCATTTCCATTTACTTCATCAATAGAAGAACTGTCGTAGTGAATAAAATATAAACTATCAGTTCCTTTGCTTATGGCATTTTCAATCGAATTCTTAATAATGCCCTTTTTGTGCTGCTGCCAGTAGAACCAACCACCGACACCCGCAGTTGCTACGATTACGATAATTATCAAGAGGTATTTTTTCAAAATATTTTTTTAAATGGTAATTAAAAAGGCAAGCCAAGTGCTATGTTTAAAATAAGGTTTTCTCTTCTCCATGCCCCGCTGCCAAAATCAATTTGTTTAAAAACCCACCTGTTTCCATCGGGTAAATAAGGTTTTCTTAATGGTATGCCCAGGTCGGCCCGTATCACTAATACATTGGCATCAAAACGTATTCCAAACCCTGTTGCCACTGCTATTTCTTTAAGCCAGTTCTTACTCAGTTTTCCTGCGGGGCCAAAAAGTAGTGTGTCTTTGGTCCATATATTTCCGGCATCAACAAATATTGCGGTGCCGATATTGGATGTTATAGGTATCCTTATTTCGGTGTTCAGCAATAATTTATAATCGCCACCAATGATCTGGAAAAAACGTTGGTCATCTGCGGTTGGTTTATAAGTGCCCGGCCCCAAATTACGTGTTCTAAAACCCCGGATAGAGCTTGCCCCCCCTATAATGTATTGTTTTGCAAATGGAAGTAATGCAGAGTTACTGTATGGCATCCCTATACCTACCAGTAAGCGGTTTGCCCAATCCCATTTATTGGGCAATGCACGGGTATAATGCAGATCAAAATCTGTTTTTACATACTGTGCAAAAGGGGTATTGAATATTGTTTTTTCACGGAAGCGCTTTGCACCGGTTATGAGTCCCGCAATGTTTCCTGAGAGATCTATGCTTGCATTAAAATAAAACTTGTTTCTTCTAGGTGCCTGTGCATTGTTGTAAGTGTAAGAAAAAAAACTGCCAGGAATTGCTTCGGAATATACATTGATTAAAATACCCGGGTTAACAATAGCCTGCTTACTAAAACTGTCTGTTACATTGCTTGCATTTAAATAACTGATAGATAGCGGTGCAAGGGTAAATTCATTCCTTATATTTTTCTTCCAGGTAAAATCGTATTGCAGGCGAAACAAATTTTTGGTGTAAAACAATTGCTTTCGGTACAACTCGTACCCAAGCAATAAATTGGTGTTGGGCGGATAAAAATTATTTTCTTTTATTCTCAAAAAAGGCACAGCATACCTCGGAAACCTGATGCTGGCTTCGCCACCAATACGGTAACTGTTGTTATTACGCAGGGAATCAGTAATAGCGATTTCAAAACCAGCATAAGCTTTTATGGTAAGCAGCTCTGCTCCCTTGAAAAGATTCCTGTTTTTCCAGCTGGCACTTATCTGTGCCCCTACTGAATTATTTTCTTTTGTAAAGGCATCCACTTCACCCTGGAAAGATTTTCTTTTAGCCGAAGTAAGATAATAGTACACGTTCAGCCGGTGTACATCTCCGGAATCCTTAACAGCTTCAAAACGGTTTTTCACAAACTTAAAAGTACCCAGACTTATTAACCGGTTCAATGTGGTGTTCTGCGAAAGGCTGCTGTATAAACTGCCAGGCCTGTAGGTGATGGTTTGTGCAAACAATCTTGGTTTGTATTTTTTTGTAGAATCTTTTATAAGCAGCCCGTCAAATTTTTCAGCACCTATAACACTTGTATCCAGCGTTTTTGAAGCAAGCGAATAATTGGGAAACACTGTTATCTTATTAATATTGTAGGGAAATCGGGCTGCCTCAGGCATTGTTTTTTTTACATTTAAATAGAGATCTACTTCTCGTTTACCAATGGTACTATCGGCGTAGGCCATCAAATAATCGGGACTGAAAAAATAATATCCCATGGTTTTAAGATACAGATCAAGCTGGTCTCTTTCGGCACTGATATCACTTAACCGGTATGGCATTCCAACTTTCAATATGCCTGTTGTTTTCTGTCGCTCTTCCAGTAATTTTAAAAGTGCAGAGCTATCGTTTACCCAGGTTATGCTTTTAATAAGATATTGAGGCTGAACCTGCACCGTGTAAATAGCTTCTGTAAAATAACTTTTGTTAACTGTATCGCCCTGCGCTGTTGTATGAAAGTAACCGCTGTTTTCCATAAATCCCTGTATATTTTCTGCAGTAACTTTTGCATTTACTTTATTGCCCAGCACCGGTGGTTCGCCTAGCTTTCTTCGTAAAAAAGGCCTGAAGCCACGCTCGTTTTCCGATGGACCAATTACATACCACCACCATACTTTATAAGGTTGACCAAATAAAAATTTATTTCGCCGCGGACTTACAGCCTGCTTAATGAATTTTCTTAACTGCTTATTTGTTTGTTTTACATCTGGGTTTTTCTGAACAATAATATCCGACCCGTTATATAGTTTTTCTCCGGCGGGCAAAAAACGCCTTACGCTGCATGAAGATGCAGCCAGTAAAAAAATAAGTGCTATAAAATAATTTAATTTCATTCCTGCCAATCTATTTTTTTCTGTTTCGCCTGAACAGTTCGTTGAATTTTTCATAGTCGAGCGTTACCACAAAGCCCAGGCCTGTTTCTACCACATAACCATCCAGCACCACTTCAAACTGGTTTTTACGATAAGCCTTTAATAAATATTTTCCATCCTTGGTAAGTTTGTAACCGATGGTAACATCGGGTATAAAACTGCTGTTGGTCTTAGATGCTGCATCTTGCCCCTGTATGCCAAAATTTTTGCCCAGGCTTACGGTTAAACGGTCATCCAGAAAGGTTTTACTTAATGCTACATTTAAATCGGTTCGTTGCTGATTGCCGCCGTTGTTATAGTCCCGGTAAGAGTTCAGATTAAGGTCAATATCCACACCCTTCAATACGTTTGCGGCAATTTCATTTAAAGCAGATGATAAAAAGCGGCTTACACTCTGGCGGGCAAGATCATTAAAATCATTTCCGTTTCCTTTAAAGAAATCGCTGCTTTGTTCGCTCACAAAACGATTAAGCAGCAGTAAAGAAAAAACCTGTTTGTTGGTTGCAGCTTCATCGCCTCTTATTTGGTTAAGTTTATTTTCAATCGTTGTTCTAAGATCGCTATTGCCAACTGTGGTCTCTTCGGCGAGTTGTATATCAAATTTTATAGTGGGCTTACTAAGTGGCCCGGTTAAATGCAGCAATACCTGAAACGGAATTTTTTGATTAAAGGAATTGGCAAGCAACGGATCTATACTACTAACTTCATTATCCAGCAAATCTTTGGAAGATGTGTTGACTGTGTAAACAGCCGTGATATCCATTCTGGCATCCATCGGCTCGCCGGCAAACAAGATAGTGCTGCCTTTTTCAAGCTCAAATTTGCGGTGCAGAAACTGATAATTAAAAAGATAATGGCCTCTATTCAACTCATAGTTTCCTGCAAGTATGAGGCGGCCGCCGGGGCCCACGCCTGCATTTAGTTCAGCAGCACCTTGTACATTTATTTCATCGCCCGTAACCGGATCTATAACAATGGTTAAAGCTGCGTTTTTTTGAATTTCAATATTTAGATTATAATTGAGGTACTGAGCAAAATTTGACCTTACAACTTTTTCTTCCACAAAGGGTATTACCGGCGGGTTTATATCAAAAGTATCCCGATCAATAAAACGAACAATTGTTTTTCCATCATTTTTGCTATAGCTTTTTTCGGGTATTAGGATGGTAATTTTACTTCTGTCTTTTATTGCAATATCACCTTCTATATCCGGCGAAACTGAATTACCGGTTACTTTAATATCTACATCAACTACTCCATATCCATAAAACTCGCTGTTGATTGCTTTGGGTGCATTCAGTATAATAAAATCTTTTGTATTAATTGCCAGGTTTACATCGTAGCTTTTTATTTTGTTTACAGATACAGAGCCATCAATTTTAAGATTATGCCCAAGCGTATCGTTTATAATAAAGTTGCTGAAGGTTACAGAGGGATAATCAAAAACAATTTTTTGTTTATCTATTTTAAATGCAGTTCCTAATTGAGTAAGGGTAAACTTTGTTGTATCAAAATTCAAAACACCTTTCCATTGTGGGTCGGCAAATTTTCCATTAATTGTAAAATCGCCATAAAGGTTACCAGTTGCATTTTTCAATTGCCCGGCGGTAAAACCCTGCAAGGTTGCCATGCTTAGTTTTTTTATGTTGGCTGTTGCATCAAATTGCTGCTGCTCGTTGTCCAGATAATAATTTCCTTTTGCCGTAATCATATTCTCTTCACCACTCAATGTCATAAATGCAGTAACATTATTTTCAGATTTTTTTTGGGCAGATGCAATAAATGTCCCTAATGGCTGCTCCATAACAGCAAGCTTACTAACAACCATATCACCATTAAATGACGGAATTTTTTTCTCTAGATCTTTCACTTCAACTTTGGCATTCATAATGCCTGAGACAAAAACAGTATCATTATTAAGTATGGAGCTGATACTTTTCAGATTAAAATTTTCAATCTCAATATCAACAGGGCTGTTTACAATTTCCTGCCTGCTGGTGATGGCAATTTTTGCAGTGTCGCTTGTTACCACAAAATTATGAATGATGAGTCCCTGAGGTGAATAGCTGATGTAATTATCTGTTGCAACATTCCATCTTTCGTAGTTGAGCAGCAAACTATCTTTTAACCGAAACGAATAATTTTTATCTTTTGCATAGAAAGAAGCTTTTAATCCAAACCAGTCTTTTGCATTTTTATCTTGTGTCAGGGCATTTATCATAATACTGTCTTTGGCAGCACTGCCATTTAAGCGTGTACCATAAAAAATATTGGTGGCTATATTCAGCGTATCAAATTTTACATCATAATTTATACGCTCATTTTTTGATGCAATGTTAATGTTGCCGTTACTTATTATTTTATCCTGATAATTTAAATAAGGAACAGACATGATCAGATTTAAAGCGCTGTCTGTATCGGCAGAACTAAAACTTCCATTAAATTTTATATCATCATATGCCTTTAAGCCCGGAACAATTGCAGTAACTAAAGGATGCTTTTTTATGTTGCCTTTAAAAACCACCTGCTGATCTGGAATATTTTTATTTGTTACGGTATCTGTTATTTTATAATAATGATTCACATACTGAACAACGGCATTTCCAATTTTATCATAATCAAAAGCACCATTTGCCTGCAGGCTGGCAAAGGGTGCATAAAAATTAATGCTGTCTCTACCATTTGCCGATGTGGCAATTAATGACACACTATCCATCACATAAAAATTGGTGCCCAACTGCATTTGTATTGAATCAACGATGGTATTAACATCCAGGTTACGTGGGCGCAGGCTGTTAGCCTGTATGTTGGCTGTTAAAGAAAAATTCAACGTGTCTTTATACAAATTAAGTTGCTGCAGTTTTGCTGTATCAACCCTTACCAACCCATTTACAGATGGATATTCTCCCTGCACATTGGCTTTAATATCATACTGCAATTTCAGGTTTTCATCATCAATCGTGCCCTTACTGTCAATAATTCCGTTATTCAGATGTGCTTTAATTTTTGCGTTTTGATAATTGTATTTATTGTATTGCATTTGTTTTATTGAGGCGGTAATATCCGATTGCATGGTTTTGTAATTAAAGCCTCTGCCTTTTGCAATGAAGGTTCCGGTAACTTTCCCAAGGATACTATCCTGGCTTATGAGTTTACCAATTTCGTAATTAAACGTTTTTATCAGCAGGTCGTACGTTGCATTTTCTTTATCCTTTGCGTTTTTCATAAACCCTTTTACCGTTATCAGGCCATAACTTCCGCCCAATTGTAAATCAGCTACCAGGTCATCAATGGTTCCTTTTAATGTTCCTCTTACATAATTCTTTTCGGGCAAATTAATTTCGGGCGGTAATGTTCCGGGCGGTATCAGGCCCATTATAAAACTTTTATCAAAGCTGCTTTCCCTGATCGCAAAATCATACTTCATGTTTTTAGCGTCCGTAATATTCTTCAATGAAAATTTACCGTTGAAAGCCATGCCCTTTCCACTGGCTATGATATCAGAAACAAGGTCATTTTTATTACCGGTAATTCTCCCCCGCAGGTTAATAATATCCGGCAGGCTTGCCAGCGACGCCTGGTTTTGCGGCGGCACAAATTTTAAAATATCCGACTTTCTAAAACTACTTTGATCAATGTATAAATCGTAATAAAATTTATTGGCATCGGTAAGATTGTAAAGTGTGCCGTGCGCTCTTACACTGCTGCCGGAAAACCCAACGAGTTGCAGGTACGGCAAATAAATTTGTGCCAGGTTGCCCCGTAATTCTGTGTTGAAAAAAACCTTGTTGCCTGCAAATTGTTCAGGCGGAAAAGATTTTTTGAGGATGGGCACCAACAGGTACAAATCGTTAAAAGCAATGGTTGAGTTTTTAAGTGTTGCGGCAATTAAACTGTTGCGTGGATATTTGGTTATACCTGCAATACCGTCAAACTTAATTTCTATAAAGTTCTGCAGCAGTGAGCTGGGTGTTTTTACATATAATTCTCCGGCAGAGATAATTGAATCTGTCATTAAAAACTTTACATGCGTAGTATCTAAAGCAAAGCCACTAATATCCTTAAAAGTAAGTTGCTTTACCAAACCTTTGGTTTTGTTTGCCGAGTAAGTGAAATCAGCAATATCGGTTGTGAGTTTTGAAATATTAAAATGCCCAAAATCAAAACCATCTTTTTTGAGAAGATTGTTGTCGTCAAACTGTATCTGGTTGTTGTTAAGCGAAACCTGTTTGGCAATTATTTGCCAGGGTTGTGGTGTAACATCTCCCGGCAAAGCTTTAGGTGCAGAGTTCGCTGTTTTTTTGGGATTTACGTACTGAACAATGGAACTATCAAGCAACAGTTCGTCGGCAGTTGCTATAGATCCGGATAAATTTAATAATGCCTTGCTTAAACTTAGTTGAGTTACTTTATTGGAATAATACATGCCGGTTATTTTATTTTCCATAGTAACTGCAACATCCCGGATATTAAAATGAGCAGCAGCGATATTAAGTCCGTAACCCGGTTCTTTTATTTTATCGGATGCAACAGGCAGGTAAGGCTTAATTACTTTTTCTTTATAAATACGCATAAAAAAATTTACGCCGGATGCCTCAAAATCTTTTATACCAAAATCCACCCTGTCAGGCTGAAATTTATTTAAAGCAGCATCCATATTTTTTATACTTGCAAAAAAATCTGTTCCGCCATTTTTATCTTTAAACTGCAAAGCAACATTTTCTAAAATCAGCCTGCCCAGGTTTATTTTTAGGGCAGCAGTGTCTTTAGTAACAGGCGTGGATGATTTAGGCCCCCCAAAGGCATTGATGATAAACTGGTAATTGAATGATGAATCTTTTTCGCCGCGGTAAATATTAAGAAAAACATTTTTTAAAGATGCTTTTTTAATATCGGTGTTGCCCCATATCAATTTAAGCATACTCACATCTACCGCAATTTTTTGGCCGTACAGGAATGTATCTTTCTTCTCATCTTCAATGTAGATATTGTTAAGCTCTATTGAATTGGGCAGACTATAATTTACCGAGCCAATTTCAACTTTGGTTTTTAATTTTTGTTGTAGATAAGTTTGTGCTTTATTTTTTACAAACCTTTTTCCGGCAGGCATATTAATAAACACCAAAAAAAGGCATACCAATACCATTACACATACAAGTATGTACAACAGTATCTTTCCTGTTTTTTTAATTATTCTTTTATAAGACATTACTACTCCCAGATCTGGTAATTATATTGCTGAAGCAATCAATTACGATGCTTTATTCAGCTTCGCCCTTTAATGGCTAACCACCATAAACTTTTTTTGATTTCTTTTTATCCGTTCCAGCAAGTTTTTTTTCTGTTACCGTAACAGGTGTAATACTCTTTGTATCTGCCGGAAGATGAGGATAGCCTGGAAAATCCTGGTCAATATGCGGATCTGGATTTTTTTGTATCTCTTCTTTTTTTAAAGGACTGGATTTTTCGTTCATAAAAATATTTTTTCATTACCGTATTAATCACATTTAATACCGGATAAATGGCAGCTTCAAAGTTCCCCATTTTTTAATGTGCGGGTGTTATATAACTATGCAAAGAAGTTACATTATTCACATATTTACAGGTAGCATTACCTTTTCCGCTTCAATTCCATATGATTACTACCCCGTTTGAAATTCTCATCCATCCGTTGTAAATTGCAGCTATGCGACTACGAGCATTCAAATATTTATCGCCTTTGCTTATCTATTTTTTAGCCTGGCTGGCTTTTACCGGCAAGGGGTGGATTACCTGGAGCCCCATGATTTACGCCTGGTTATTAATGCCGATTGCTGAGCTTTTTGTAAAACCCGATGAAAAAAATCTTTCATCAGCTGAAGAAGAACTCGTTAAAAAAGACAGTATTTATGATTACCTGCTGTATGTAATTGTGATTTTACAGTTTGCTGCTTTGTCTGTTTTTTTAACTTCGATGAAATCTGTTGATTTGTTGTGGTGGGAAACCGCCGGACGCATTTGCAGCATGGGTTTACTCTGCGGTACTTTTGGCATTAATGTGGCGCATGAACTGGGCCACCGGATAAAAAAATATGAACAGGTTTTTGCCAAAGCCTTATTGCTTACTTCGCTTTACATGCACTTTTTTATTGAGCATAATAAAGGCCATCATAAAAATGTAGCTACTCCCGAAGACCCCAGCAGTGCACGCTATAACGAACCCGTGTTTAGTTTCTATTTCCGCACTATTATTTTCTCTTACATCTCTGCCTGGAAAATTGCAAACAACGAAATGAAGAAAAAAGGCCTGCCCGTTTTTCATTGGAAAAACGAAATGCTGCAGGCGCAGATCATTCAGCTTTTATTTGTAACAGCCATTGTTTTATTATTTGGCTGGATGATCACTCTCTATTTTTTAATAGCAGCAACCATTGGTTTTTTATTGCTTGAAACTGTGAATTATATTGAGCATTACGGCCTGCAACGCCAACAACGTGCAGATGGAAATTACGAACGGGCCATGCCACATCATAGCTGGAACAGTAATCACATCCTGGGCCGGCTGATGTTATTTGAATTGAGCCGCCACAGCGATCATCATTATTTAGCCAGCAGAAAATACCAGGTATTGCAGCACCACGATGATGCTCCTCAATTGCCAACCGGTTATCCCGGAAGTATGATACTTGCCTTGGTACCACCGCTGTGGTTTTATGTTATGAATAAAAAGATAAAGCAATTGCAGGCACAATCCTAAATCCCCATCCATCCTTTTTCCTGCGGAAAATTAACCCGAACCCGTTTTTTATTTTATATTGAGATTGATTTAATCAACTTCTCCATCTCACCAACTAAAACAACTGTTTTATGAAACTGCTGAAACTTATTTTTTGCTGTACCTTTTTATTGCTTGTTCAAAATTCATTTGCACAAACCATGTGGAAGTATTTTCAACCGGAAGATTTTGAGTCCCGCCGCAATAAAGTAATGGAAAAAATAGGAGATGGAGTTTTAATATTACAAGGAGCTGAGCTGCCAGAAGCTTATGTAAAATTCAGGCAGGATAATAATTTTTATTACCTCACCGGAGCAGAAATACCTGATGCTGTTTTGATCATTGATGGAAGAACCAAAGAGTCTGTTTTATTGGTACCCGACATAATTTCAAAAGATATAAAAACAGAAGCGGTCATAAAACCTGGCGATGATGCGGCTGCCCTTTATAAGTTTAACAAGGTACTCTCTAAAACGATGATGACTACAATTTTGAACAGATATTCAGCCACCGGTCAACCATTTTACCTGCAATCAACTCCCCAGGAAACAACCGAAATGAGCCGAGACAGATGTATGATGACCCGGGCCAACCGCATGAATGATCCATGGGATGGCAGGTTATCAAAAGAAGTAACGTTCTTTAATAAAATAAAAGAACGTTTTCCATCAACTACTATAAAAGATATCAGCCCCACATTGGACGATATGCGATGGGTAAAAGACAAAAAAGAGATTGCTGTTTTAAGAGAATGCGGCCGAATTGGTTGCCTCGGTATTAATGAAGCCATTAAAGTTACCAGGCCTGGTATTTACGAATATCAAACCGTGGCTGCTTGTAACTTTATTTATGAAGATATGGGTACTGCAGGCCCTGCATATTATGCCATTGCCGCTGCAGGAGACAGGGGCCTGATATGGCATTACAATGCAAACAATCATTTACTTGAAACCGGAACGGTTTTGCTGATTGATTACGCACCCGAAGTGAATTATTATGTTACCGACATCACCAGAACATGGCCTGTACAAGGCGAGTTTACTGCTTACCAACTTAAAATGTACGACTGTGTAAAAGAAGCCCGGGCCGAAATTATAAAAGTTATGAAACCCGGCGTTACAGTAAATGACCTGAAAAAGATTGGCAAGGAAGTATTTATAAAACACGGGTTTGAAAAAAACTGGGTTGGAGGCATCGGACATTTTGTTGGTATGGCCGTACATGATGTTGGCCCCTATGATAAACCTTTTGTAGAAGGAGTAGTTTTTAATGTTGAACCCATTTTAGAAGACAAAGAAAAAAAGATACACATCAGGCTGGAAGACACGATTGTAATAACCGCAACGGGTGCCGAAAACCTGACACCACAATCGCCGGTTGAACCTGCCGAAATTTATAAATTGATTAAAGAAAAGGGTGTGGGGGAAAAATAAATTTTTCTCAGATCGTAATTTTTCCCTTGCCAAAATAACTGTGCAGCACCGCTGGTAAATTAATGCCGTTTTCGGTCTGGTTATTTTCCAGCAAACAGGCTACAATCCTGGGCAGCGCTAAAGATGAGCCATTGAGTGAATGAGCCAATTGACTTTTGCCATCAGTATCCCTGCCTGCCGGCGAGGCAGGTTTAAATCTTATTTTTAACCGGTTGGTTTGAAAATTTTCGAAATTACTTACAGAACTTACTTCCAGCCATTTTTGCTGGGCAGCACTGTAAACTTCAAAATCGTAAGTTAGGGCAGATGCAAAACTCATGTCTCCACCGCAGAGGCGTAAGATGCGGTATGGCAATTCAAGTGCCTGTAATAATTTTTCAACATGGCTTACCATTTCTTCCAGCACTTCGTAACTTTTATCAGGGTGAACGATCTGCACCAGTTCAACCTTATCAAATTGGTGAACCCGGTTGAGCCCTCTCACATCGGCACCAAAACTTCCGGCTTCTCTTCTAAAACAAGGTGTGTAAGCCGTCATCTTTATTGGCAAATCAGATTCTTTTACAATTTCATCGCGGTAAATATTGGTAACCGGTACTTCGGCAGTGGGTATCAAATAAAAATTATCAGCCGTTGCATGGTACATCTGGCCTTCTTTATCAGGCAACTGGCCGGTTCCATAGGCCGATGCTTCGTTCACCAGCAATGGTGGTAAATATTCTGTATAACCAGCATCAGTATTGTAATCTAAAAAATACTGAATTAAAGCCCGTTGCAATTTGGCGCCCTTTCCTTTGTACAAAGGAAAACCGCTGCCGGCAATTTTTGCGCCGGTTTCAAAATCAACCAGGTCGTATGTTTTTATCAAATCCCAATGTGGCACTGCGGTTGCAGGCAATACCGGTTTAGTCCCAGCTTCTCTTACCACTTCATTCTCTTCAGGTGTTTTTCCTTTTGGTACAGATGTGTGGGGCAAATTAGGCAGTAATATCAACCCGTCGTGCAATGTTTTTTCAGCATCAGCCAATTGCTGTGCAAGATTTTGAAGCGTAGATTTATGATTGGCAACTTCTGCTTTTTTATTTTCCGCAGCTTCTTTTTCACCCTTACCCATCAGCATACCAATTTCTTTGCTGGCTGCATTCATACCAGCCTGCAATGTTTCAGATTCTGTTTTTAATTTACGAACCTGCTCATCTGTTTCCAGTATTTTATCTACAACCGACAGATCGCCAAAATGTTTAACCCCCAATTTTTCTTTTACCAATGCTGTGTTCTGCCTGATATAACTGATCTGTAACATCTGTTTTAAAAATTTTTGACAAAGGTAAGGTTTTGTGCAGGTGTCAGGCCACTGCTAACACTCTGAAAATTTAAAATTAATCGCAAAACAAATAGGTTTTAAAATTAAGACTCTGTGTAGTGGCCAGACAGCTTTACGGAGGGCTTTTTCCTATCTTTGCGCCATGCAACACCTTACAGAAGATTTACAGGTACGATGGCTTAAACTCCGCATTAAACTGAAAGAACGATTTGGCATTAAGCCCGATATGGATGGTATTCTTTTTCTCATTGGCATTCAGGAACTGGGCAGTGGCAAACAGGAATTTAGTAAAGAAGAAAAACAGGACCTGATGCATATCGCCGTTTGCACTGTACTTTCGCTAAGTGGTTATTATGCACCCGAAGGAAATGACGAAGAAGGCTGGCCGCATTTTAAGCAACTGAAACCCTTACCCGGATTCATTATGATTGAACAGGAAAATTTTTTAAAAGACCATATTCTCTTATATTTTCAAAATCAAAAATTCATTGACTAATTATTTTTTATGAACAAAATGAAAACTTTAATTACACTTACCTTAGTATGCTTTTTATCTGCCACGGTTAATGCACAGGTTAAAAAACCAGTTGTAAAACCTGCCTCTCCGATAGGGAGGAAACCTACCACAACAAAAGCTCCCATTAAAAAAACAACAACTGTAAAGAAAACTGCGCCTGTTGTAAAAAAAGAAGTTAAACTGCCCGGCACCCGTGTAAAGATCACTACCGATTCCGGCGTTATGGTTATCCGTCTGTATGATAAAACTCCACAGCACCGTGATAATTTTATCAAACTGGCCAACGAACATTTTTTCGACAGCCTTTTATTTCACCGCGTAATACAGGGATTTATGATACAGGGCGGCGATCCGCAAAGCAAGTATGCACAACCCGGACAGATGCTGGGCATGGGCGATGTTGGCTATACCATTCCCGCAGAATTTGATACGAGCTTATTTCATAAAAAAGGAGCGTTGTCTGCTGCCAGAACTCCCAATCCTGCAAAAGCAAGCAGTGGCTGCCAGTTTTATATTGTACAAGGCAATAAATTAACAGATGCTGATATAAACAATATGGAAATGGGCAAAGGGATAAAATACTCGGCAAAACAAAGAAATATTTATAAAACCATTGGCGGAACCCCTTTCCTGGATATGGATTACACCGTATTTGGCGAAGTGGAAAGCGGGCTTAATGTTATTGACAAAATTGCTTCGGTACCAAAAGCACCCGGCGACCGTCCATTGGGAGATGTACGCATGAAGATAGAAGTGATAAAATAATTCTCTCCCGATGGCTATCGGGGTAAATTCCTTATTTTGCATCAGATTCAATTAACATCAAATTATATCAAATGAATTTTCCCGAAAATCTTCGCTACACCAAAGACCATGAGTGGGTTTCTTTAGATGGCACAACAGCTACCATTGGCATTACCGATTTTGCACAACGTGAGCTGGGCGATATTGTGTATATAGATATTACAGCCAAAGGCAAACTTATTGCTGCTGAAGAAATATTTGGTACAGTAGAAGCAGTTAAAACTGTGAGCGATCTTTTCTCGCCGCTTGCAGGCACTATCATAGAAACAAACCCAGGGCTGGATACACAGCCAGAACTGGTAAACACCGATCCGTATGGCCAGGGCTGGATGGTAAAAATGACAATAACTGATGTGGCAGATTTTGAAAAGCTGATGGATTCGGCGGCATACTCAGCAACTGTTGCATAAGCCATAAATCTGTTATGCAAAATCCTGCAACAAAAAAACCGGCAGTAACAAAATTTATTCCAGGCATTGCCTGGTTTTTTCTTATACTAGTACTTATTTGCATTCCGGGGTCAAAAATGCCTGCCGTAGAAACATGGCTCAATGATATTTATTTCGACAAATGGGTTCATGCCGGGCTTTTTGGAATGTTGGTTTTCCTGTTTATTTACCCAATTTACAAAAAAATGATATTGCCTTCAGTGGTAAAAAAAAACTGGGCCATAAAAATTGCAGTAGCTGCTGTAATATTGGGTATAACAACCGAGTTTATTCAAAAATTCTTTATTCCCGGTCGCAGTTTTGACATATACGACCTGGCAGCCGATAGTTTTGGCATTTTGGTAGCTTATAACTGGTGCCGCATAAAATATTTATAAAAAACAGCTACAAACAACCCTGTTTTGCTTTTGGGCTTGAAAAGTGCAGTGGTTTAGCTTAACTTCGCAATATGCTAAATACCGAGAACATGGAGTACAATACCACTAGAAATTTTCTGGTGATGAGAGAATATGGAAGACATATTCAGAAAATGGTTGAATACCTGCTTAGTCTTGAAGACAAAGAAGAAAGACAGCGTAATTCTTATGCTGTAATTGAATTGATGGGTTTTTTAAATCCACATTTAAAAAATGTGGAGGATTTTCGCCACAAACTTTGGGATCATCTTTTCCTCATCAGCGATTTTAAACTGGATGTGGAAAGCCCCTATCCTATTCCTACACGGGAAACTTTAAAAGCCAAGCCAGAGCGTCTGCGTTATCCAAAAAGATATCCTAAATTTAACCATCTTGGTAAAAATATTGAGGTGGTTATTGATAAAGCACTGAAAGAAGAAAACCCCGAAAAGAAACAAGGGTTTGCCAATGCTGTTGCTTATTACATGAAACTTACGTATAGCAACTGGCATAAAGAACTGGTGCATGATGATAATATTCAAACGGAGTTATCTGCAATGACCAAAGGCGAACTGGAATTTAATAACCGCCCGTTTGTTAAACATCGTGTTGATACTCGTGATGACCGTGATGATTATGGCAAACGCAGTACCGGCGGATACCGTAAAAATTTTGGCAGCAGTGGTAGCAGAGATAACAGAAACACTGGTAGCAGAGATAACAGAAGCCCCGGAGGCGGAAGAGATAACAGAGGCGGTAACAGGGATAACAGAGGTGGTAACAACCCTGGCAATGGCGGCAATGGCGGCGACAACAGAAATAATAACAACCGTAATTTTAAGAAGCGGTATTAAATAATGTGCTGATTAGTCCTGATAGCTATCGGGATGATAATATGCTAATAAGACACCCTGATTATATTCAGGGTTTTTTATTTTCGGCAGCGAAAATTCGTGTAATTCAAGCAATTCATTTTAATTCGTGTAAAAATTCAACATGCAATCATTTGAAGTAAGAGGCGGAAAAAAGCTTTCTGGGGAAATAACTCCGCAAGGTGCAAAAAACGAGGCGCTGCAAATTATATCTGCTGTGCTGTTAAGCCCGGAGAAAATCACAGTTTCCAACATACCCGATATTGTAGATGTAAACCTGCTGATTGAGTTACTAGGCGAAATGAAAGTAAAAATTGACAGGCAAAGCCGTGATACCTGCGTTTTTCAGGCAGATGAGGTGGATGTGGATTACCTGCACAGCGAAGCGTATCACAAAAAAAGCGGCAAACTACGTGGCTCCGTAATGCTTGCCGGGCCACTGCTGGCAAGGTTTAAAAAAGCATACATACCTAAACCCGGCGGCGATAAAATAGGCAGAAGGAGATTAGACACACACATTATTGGTTTTGAAAAACTGGGGGCAAAATTCTCTTACGATAATGAAGATGGTTTCTTTCATTTAGAAACATCAGGCTTAAAAGGTTCCAATATTTTGCTGGATGAACCAAGTGTAACCGGCACAGCCAATATTTTAATGGCAGCATCTATGGCCGCTGGCACAACAACTATTTACAATGCCGCCTGTGAACCTTACCTGCAGCAACTTTGCAAAATGCTTAACCGGATGGGCGCAAAAATCAGCGGGATTGGCAGCAACATGCTCACCATAACCGGTGTTGATGCTTTGGGTGGAACTGAACACCGAATGTTGCCCGACATGATTGAGGTTGGATCTTTTATAGGCCTGGCAGCAATGACACAAAGTGACATCACCATTAAAAATGCCGGTATTGAACATTTGGGTGTTATCCCCGAAAGGTTTCAGCAACTGGGCATAAAAATGAATTTTATTGGCGATGATATTCATATCCCTGCACAGGAGTTTTATGAGATACAGAAGTACATGGATGGTGGCGTGTTAACCGTTTATGATCATCCCTGGCCGGGTTTTACACCCGATCTGTTAAGTATTGTTTTGGTAACAGCGATACAGGCAAAAGGCAGTGTGCTTATTCATCAAAAAATGTTTGAAAGCCGTTTGTTTTTTGTAGATAAGCTGATTGATATGGGTGCACAAATTATCCTTTGTGATCCGCACCGTGCCGTGGTTATTGGTTTGGAAAGAGAACAGCAATTACGTGGTATAACCATGAGCAGTCCGGATATACGGGCGGGTGTGGCATTGCTGATTGCTGCATTGAGTGCACAGGGCAAAAGCACTATTCAAAATATTGAACAGATAGACCGTGGTTACCAGAACATAGATGAACGCCTGATTAAACTAGGTGCCGATATAAAAAGGATTAATTAATTTTTTGTAAAATGAAAAAATTAATTTCACTGATTTTTTTATTTTTTGTACTGATTTTTTTCAGTGCCTGCCGCAACAAAACCGTTTTGCTGCTTGCCAAAAAATGGGATTGCATTCAGGTTGATAATATTGTTGCGCCCAATACAATAATGCATTCTGCAAAAGATTCAGCGGATTCGGAGCAACTAAAAATGCTGCTGCAATCAATAAACTGGACTTTTAAAAACAACATGAGCTACGAATGTGCCGTAGCTGACCGCATTACCGCACAGGGTAAATATGAGTTGCTGGAAAATGATAAATTTATCGTGTGCACACCTGAATCCGGAAACAGCAGCAACCGGTATATTATTAAATCATTAACTGCTGATGAGCTGGTTTTGGTGGGCAATGCTGAAAATACAAATGTAGTGTTGCATTTTAAACCACATTAATAAAAGGCAGTGATTATCTTAATTTAAAAAGCCTCGTAGAGGCGGCAGATTGGTAGAAAAAAGAAAAGACGTGGTAACAAAGTGCCTTAGGCACGATAGGTTTGCTGAATAATCTATCATGCCTATGGCATTTTATAATTGATTATTCTTAATTTCTTCCAATCTATTGTCCCCAAAAGGGACAAATAAAAAATAACCCGACCAATAGGTAAGTAAAAATTAAATGGTTTCTTTGCTCATGGTCATTCACAACAAACTCATCATTATTACAGCCCCTTCCGGTGCCGGTAAAACATCCATTACCCGTTACCTGATGAAGACTTTTTCGCAACTGGCTTTTTCCATTTCGGCAGCCACCCGCCAGCCCAGAGGAAACGAAAAAAACGGGGTGGATTATCATTTCATGAGTACCGATAAATTTAAAGACAAAATTCAGCATAACGAATTTGTGGAATGGGAAATGGTGTACGAAGGCAAATATTATGGCACTTTAAAAGCCGAGCTCGACCGCATCTGGCAGCAAGATAAAATTCCGGTATTGGATATTGATGTAAAAGGGGCCATTCATGTGCAGCAGCAATATCCACAAAGTTCACTCAGCCTTTTTATACAAACCCCATCGGTGAACGAGTTAAAGAAAAGGCTGGAAAGCCGGGGAACGGAAACGCCCGGATCTCTGGCGGCAAGGGTTAATAAAGCGGCGTATGAACTTTCATTTAAAGACCAATTTAATAAGCTCATCACCAACGATAACCTGCAGCGTGCCTGCAGCGAGGCAGAAGGGATTGTTGCCGAGTTTATCAAACAATAAAGCCGTTTAAAAACTCTTTCTTATTTTTATACCATGGATTGGATAGCTTTTATTGCCATTATTGCTTCGTTGCTGCTGATTGGTTTTTTTGCCGGTATAGAAATCGCTTTCATATCTGCCAACAAACTATCAATAGAACTTAACCGCAAACAGGGAACCAAAAGCGGAAAAGTGTGGGGTTTTTATGCCGACAGGCCTGCCCGCTTTATTGGTACCACACTGGTTGGTATTAATCTAGTTTTTGTGGTATATGGCTTATTGGTGGTAAATATGTTATCGCCTATCTGGCTCTGGATAAAAGCAAACCTGCCGGCCTATGCAAATAATTGGGTTGACTATATTAAACTTTTCGTAGAGACCATACTCTCAACCTTTATCGTGCTTTTTGTAGAATTTCTATTTAAAGCATTCTTCAAAGCCCGCAACAGCAGCATTCTCAGCTCAAATTTTATCAGCAGTGTTGTTCAGTTCTTTTACTGGATGTTTTCTTCTATAGGTATTTATTTTGTTAATGCAGCAGAGTGGATATTAAAATACATATTGAACGTAAAGGTCAATAACAAAAAAGACATGTTCAGCAAGGTTGACCTTGAGCATTTTATTCAACAAAGCAAAAGTCATGAGGAAGAACACAGCAGCGAATTAAATAAAGAACTTTTCGAAAATGCCTTATCACTCAGCGAAACAAGATTAAGGGAATGCCTGATACCACGCAAAGAAATTGAAGCGGTGAGTATCAAAGCTTCTGTTGAAGAAGTAAAGGCAAAATTCATCAGTACACATTTAAGTAAGCTGGTTGTTTACGACGAAAATATTGACAACATAACCGGCTATATTCACCAGCTCGACCTGTTTAAACACCCCGCAACCGTTAACGAAATTTTGTTACCCATACCTACTGTGCCAGAAAGCATGGCTGCCACCGACCTGATGAATAAATTCAGCAAGGAACGAAAAACCATTGCCTGGGTAATTGATGAATTTGGCGGTACGGCCGGCATAGTAACCATGGAAGATTTGCTGGAAGAAATTTTTGGCGAAATTCAGGATGAATATGATACCGATGAGTTTGTTGACAAACAATTATCGGCCAATGAATTTATTTTCAGCGGCCGGGTAGAGCTTGATTTGATCACCGAAAAATACAAACTGGTTTTTCCGGATGATGAGGAAACAGAAACGCTTTCGGGTTATATTATTAAGAATCACGAACAGATTCCGAAGTTAAAAGAGCATATCATTATTGGCAACTACGAGATTGATATTTTAAATGTAAGCGATACCCGTATTGAAATGGTGAAGCTGAAGGTTTTAAAATAGGTTGGCCAGCATAAAGTTTTAGCTTCTATTATTTTATTTACATGATCATTGCTGTAGACACCCGTTTGAATAAAGAAATGCAGCCGGAAGGCTATGAGAACTTCATGTTTTCAATGCTGAATCATCTAAGTGAAAAATTTCCAGAACATCATTTCCTATATATTTTCGATGGCCCTTATGACGGGAAAATGACCTTTCCAAAAAATGTACAGTCAATTATTTCAGGCTTTAAAACCAGTAACAGTCTGCTTTTACAATATTGGTTCAATTTTAAAATACCATCCCTGTTGCGCAAACATAAAGCAGATGTTTTTTTAAGTATGGACGGCATTTGCTCACTTCGTACTAAAATACCGCAGTGTTTGCTGATAAGCGATCTCAGTTTTTTGCAATCTCACAAAATCGTAAAAAAATCACAAGCCGGTTTTTATAAAAAAAATACAGCAGCTTTTTTAGCAAAGGCAAAAGCAATTGCATCGGTTTCTGAATTTTCAAAAAAATTAATTGCTGATCATTATAAAATCAATGCTGAAGATATTTCCATTATTCATCCCGGCATTGATGAAATTTTTAAACCGCTTGATTGGGAAGAGCAAGAAATCATCAAAGAAAAATATGCCGAAGGTAAAGCCTATTTTTTATGTAGCGAAAACAGCAACCTCATCAACCTGCTAAAAGCATTTTCCTTCTTTAAAAAAAGACAAAAAAGCAACATGTTGCTGCTGATTGCAGGAAATGCTGATGAAAACTTTAAAAAAGAATTGAAAACCTATAAATTCAGGAATGAAGTAAAACTGCTGGAAGACCTGGATAAAACTGATCTGGCAAAAATAACTGCATCGGCATATGCAATGCTGTATCCGGTTTTTTATAATGATATTGCATTGCCCGCTTTACAGGCATTGCAATGTAATGTACCTGTCATTACATCAGATACAGGAGCATTAACCTCTATTTTTGGCGAGGCGGCTTTATATATCAATCCCGAAAATTTTGAGGATATTGCTCAAAAAATGATGCTTGTATTTAAAGATGAAGACAAAGCAAAAAAACTTGTTAATGCCGGAAAAGAACTGATGCAGCATTATCAAACGGATAAAACTGCCGAATTGCTGATGCAATGCATTTTAAAATGTGCTAATTAGCTGATTTGCTAATTTTCCCTGATGTTATAATCTTCTTTTTACTAAAGCGGTTAACTTTGCTTATTAATTAGCACATTAGCTAATTAGCAAATCAGCTAATTTTTTTATGAATCAATCAACAATAAAAATTGACGTACTGCTCGACCCCAACAAAGTACCCGAGCAAATAAACTGGACCGCAACAGACAGTACAGCCAATATGGTACAAAAAGCCAAAGCCATGAGTATAGCTTTTTGGGATGGTGCCGATAAAACAGCCATGCGTATAGATCTTTGGACAAAAGATATGATGGTAGATGAAATGGGCGACTTTTATTACCAGATGCTGATGAGCATGGCCGATACTTTTAAACGTGCAACCCAGCAACAGGAGATGAGTGACGATATGAAAGCATTTGCCAAACAATTTTTTGATAAATTCAAGGCGATACAATTGAAAGAACAACCGTAGGATGGAATTGGGAATTGGGAATTGGGAATTTGGATATCGCACTCAATTGACTAAACTTCTAAACCCTAAACTTCTAAACCAAAAAAATAAAAAACTAGACTATATGCAATTAGAACAACAGATAATGACCGAAATGAAAGAGGCCATGAAAGCCAGGAACGAAGGCGTTTTACGTGCCCTGCGTGGTATTAAGGCCGAGATCATTAAAGCCAAGACAGACCCCGGCGCCGGCGGCGAAATTGATGAAGCCACCGAACAGAAATTTTTACAAAAGATGATGAAGCAGCGCAGAGATTCGATGGAGATTTTTGAAAAACAGGGACGTGAAGACCTGGCTGTAAAGGAAAGAGAAGAAATGGCAGTGATAGAAAAATTCTTACCAAAACAATTGGATGAAGCCGAAGTGAAAGAAATTATAAAAAATATAATTGTTGAAACCGGCGCAGCTTCTCCGGCCGACATGGGCAAGGTAATGGGCGTTGCCAGCAAGCAATTGGCTGGTAAAGCTGATGGAAAAATGATCAGTGGTATTGTAAAGGAATTGCTTGCCTCTTAAATTTTTAAGGAATTGGCAATTAGGATTTAGGAATTGGGGCCGTGCAAGATGCTTTTCTTTTATAATTAATCTCTTTATTGCATAATTCAGGTTTGCAAATTAGCATACAGCTATAATTTAAGGCTCCCCCTAATTCCAAACCTTGCCTGCCGGCAGGCAGGTTACCAATTACTAATTCCTCAAAAAATGCTGATAGATTTTGCTTTTGCTGCCCTCATCATCTTAGCCATCATAAAGGGCTATCAGAAAGGTTTAATCCTTGCCGTCTTTTCTATCATTGCATTCATCATTGGGTTGGCTGCTGCTTTAAAATTATCAACCGCAGTTGCCAATTATTTAAAAGACAGTATAAGTGTGTCTGCCAAATGGATGCCATTTATTGCTTTTGCCCTCGTATTTTTTGTTGTAGTCATTCTGGTAAGGCTGGGCGCCAAATTAATTGAAAAAACATTTCAGGCAGTAATGCTTGGCTGGCTTAACCGCATTGGCGGAATCCTGCTGTACGCAACATTGTACCTGATCATTCTCAGCATTTTTATTTTTTATGCCGAAAAGCTGCAATTGCTGCAACCAGAAGCCACAAAAAGTTCGCAGACTTATCATTTTATTCAACCCTGGGGGGCTATAGTTATGGATAATTTTGGCAGGCTGATACCGGCCTTTAAAGATATGTTTACTGAGCTGGGTGATTTTTTTTCTTCATTGGCAAACAAAATTCAGCATTAATTTCAACCATTATCTTATTTACCGTAATTTTAACCCTAGTCGCCGGTTTCATGTGCTGATATTAATTGACTTTAGCCACATGAAATTCGCCTTAGTCATTCCGGTTGATATAAAAACTTTGATTATGGCTCATTTAATAACTTTACAATTGAGATAGCGGTTTATATTAAACAATTTGCAATTACGGATGAGTTACGAAATTAAAATAGACGGAAAATTTAAATTTATAGAAGAAGGTGAAGGCGAACCTTTGATGCTGCTGCATGGTTTATTTGGAGCGCTGAGTAATTTTCAGTTCCTGATTGAGCATTTTCGTAAAACGAACAAAGTAATTGTTCCACTTTTGCCTTTGCTGGAACTTGATCTGTTGCACACATCTGTAGGCGGACTGCAAAAATTTGTGCATCGCTTTATTGAGCATCGTGATTTAAAAGAAATACACCTGCTGGGCAATTCACTTGGCGGCCATGTGGCACTGGTATATGTTTTAAAACAGCCTGAGCGTATCAAATCAATCACATTAACCGGTAGTTCGGGCTTATTTGAAAATGGCATGGGCGATACTTACCCCAAGCGTGGCGATAAGGAATACATCCGCAAAAAAACCGAACTTACTTTTTACGATCCTGCCATGGCAACCGAAGAACTGGTTAACGAAGTATTTGAAATTACCAATAACCGGATGAAGGTTATAAAAATTATTGCGCTTGCAAAAAGCGCCATCCGCAATAACCTGGGCGAAGAACTAAACCAGATCAAACAGCCGGCCTGCCTCATTTGGGGAAATAACGACACTATTACACCACCCTTCGTTGCCAAAGAATTTCACCGCCTGATGCCAACCAGCGAATTACATTTTGTTGACAAATGCGGCCATGCACCCATGATGGAGGTTCCCGAAGAGTTTAACAGGCTGCTGGATGCCTTCTTAACAAAATTAAAAACACCTGCTGCAACGCTTTAATGATAAATTTTGTCATTACCTTAAAAGCAGCGCTAAATGAACAGGCCATCATACTTTTACGCATCCGTTTTACGTTACTGCAATAGCTGTTACTAACCTAAACCAGTTATATGTTAACAATAGAACTTATCAACAACAATATTCCCCGGCTTCAGCTTAAAGACACGGTGAGTAAAGCACTGCGCCTTATCAGCGATTTCAGGGTAACGCACCTGCCGGTTGTTGAGGATGAAAAATTCCTTGGCCTCATTAGCGAAGACGACCTGCTTGACCAGGACGAACCTAAGATGCCCATGGAACTGTTGCAGGAGTTTTTTGTTGGTGCTGCTGTACATGATAACGAACATTTTTTAAATGCAGTAACCTGCAGCAACCAGTTTGACACTACAGTGGTTCCGGTAATCAATGAAGAAAATGACCTGGTAGGTGTTATAACCACCAATGACCTGCTGAAAACACTGGGCAATTTTGCAGGTACAAACGAAATAGGAGGCATTATTGTACTGGAAATGGAACGCAGCCAGTTTGCCATTTCAGAGATAAGCCGCATTGTGGAAAGTAATGATGCCACTATCCTCCACTTAAATACAACCGTGCATGCCGAAACCGGTATGCTTACCGTTACTCTGCACATCAATAAAAAAGAAATAGCTGCAATCGTTTCCACGTTTGAAAGGTATGAGTACGATGTTATCTACTATTTTGGTAACGAAAATTTTGAAAATGAAATTCACAGCAACTACCGCCACCTGATGAATTACCTTGACATTTAATGAATGAGCTTAAAAAAATAATTTACGCTGCTATCATCCTGGTTGTACCATTGAACGGTCTTGCTCAAAAATCAAAAACTCCCAATTTTAGTTTTGTTGATACAGCTTTATTGCAGTCAAATACCAGCAACAAAGTCTGTATAAAAGACCTGCAGGTATCAGGCACAAAAAAAACCAAAGTATATATTGTTTACAGGGAGATACAATTTAAAAAAGGCGATTCTATTACACTATCCAATCTGTATAAAGAGCTGGAACAGGCCAGGGTACAGGTTTACAATACCACCCTTTTTAATGAAGTTAAATTTGTGGTTACCGCAATTGATGCTTCTAACGTAACTATACATGTGCATGTTTTGGAGCGCTGGTACCTGTACCCTGTGCCGCAGTTTAAATGGGTTGACCGTAATTTTAATGAATGGTATAAAACCTACAAAGCCAGTTTAAGCCGCGTTAATTACGGAATAAAGTTTGTGCATTATAACCTCAGTGGCCGGCGGGATCAGCTGCGTATTTATTTCATCAACGGCTACACCAAAAATATTTCGTTCAGTTATACCGCTCCCTACAGCAATAAAAAACTTACCGAAGGTTTTACCGTTGGCGGCGGTTATTTACAAAAAAGAGAATTATCCATTAAAACAAACAGCAACGATTCATTGTTATTCTATCCTTCAGATTCTGCAACAAAAGTAAAAGCCGATTTTGTTTATAAAAGCTGGTATGTGAATGCCGGTTATACTATCCGCAGGGGATTTTTTACAAGACATATTTTTTCTGCCAGTTACACCTACATAAAAATAGCCGACTCTGTAATTGACAAGCGCTATAATCCAAACTATTTTAAAGATTCTGTTACTTCAAAAGGAATTTTTGATATTGCTTACAGATTACATTATACAAATGTTGATAACGGATCGTATCCCTTAAAAGGTAAAAACGCTTTTATCTCTTTACAAAAAAGAGGATTAGGTTTTACAGGCGGCGTAAATATGTTTTCGGTTGAAGCCGGCTGGAACCGGTATTATCATCTGGGTAAAAAATGGTACAGCATTATTCAGCTTGGCGCAAGCATAAAACTTCCTTTTGATCAGGCATACATAAATCAGCGTAGCCTCGGTTATGGCGAAAACTATTTGCGTGGCCTGGAATATTATGTGATAGATGGTGTGGCAACTGCGCTGGTAAAATCTACTCTCAAGAAAAAATTAATCGCCTTTGATATTCCCTTCCGGCTGTTTCCAAAAGTATTTACAAAAATTCCTGTAAACATCTTTGCAAAAACCTACGCCGATGTTGGATATTCCTACACCAAAAAGAAATACGACACTTACCTGAACAACCGGTTATTATATTCGGGTGGTTTTGGTATAGATATTCTTACCTTGTACGATATAAACCTTAGGTTCGAATACAGTTTTAACCAATTAGGCAAAAACGGTTTATTTTTACACAATCAATCTGGTTTTTAATTGACATCAAAAATTCAAACACTTCGGGGACTGGCTGAACTCAGGCACATGAAAATTGCCATCTACAGCCGTGGTATAGAAAATAACCAGCACAAGGATATCATTCAGTTGCTGGATGAGCTGGCGCTGAGCGGTGTGGAGCTCGTGTTTTACCAGGATTTCTTCAACCAGTTTTATTCTTCCATCAATGCCAAAGCAAAATATTCCACCTTTAATTCATCTGCTGATCTGGATAAAAGTATAGATTTTATTATAAGCCTCGGTGGCGATGGAACCATGCTTGATACCGTTACACTCGTTAAAGACAGTGGCATTCCGGTGGTGGGTATCAATTACGGGCGGCTTGGTTTTTTAGCCAATATTGGTAAAGAAGACCTGATACCTGCAGTAGAAGCGCTTGTAAACCGAACCTATGTTGTAGATAACAGAACGCTGCTGCATTTAGATTCCGACGTTCCTTTATTTGCTGGTGCGCCTTATGCCCTCAATGAATTTACCCTGCACAAAAAAGATACATCGCCCATGATAAAAATTCACACTTATTTAAACGGTGAGTTTTTAAATACCTATTGGGCCGATGGATTGATTGTGGCAACGCCAACCGGCAGCACAGGTTATTCGTTAAGCTGCAACGGGCCTGTTGTTTTTCCCGACAGTTGTAGTTTTGTAATCACACCAGTATCGCCGCATAATTTAAACATACGCCCTATTATTATACCTGATAACACCATTGTTTCTTTTGAAGTAGAAGGCCGCACCGATGGCTTTTTATGTACTTTAGACAGCCGCCGCGAAATAGTTACCAAAGACATTCAACTGGCAGTACGTAAAGAAAGTTTTGGCATCAACCTCATACGCCTTAACGAAAACAATTTTCTGCAAACGCTGCGCAATAAGCTGAGTTGGGGTTTGGATGTGAGGAATTAACCAAAAATCATATTTTTATACGTAAGATTTGGACAAATTTGCAATCGGATTGCAAATTTGTCCAAAATATTTTATAGCTTTATGTAATGTTACAAAGGCAACTTCAAAAAAAATTAAAGCAACTTTTCAGGTATTTTCCTGTGGTATCTTTAAACGGGCCCAGACAATCGGGCAAATCTACTTTACTAAAAAACACATTTCCCAAGCTTCCTTATGTAACGCTGGAGAACCCCGATGATTTACGGATTGCACTACATGACCCACGCCGTTTTTTACAAAATTATCCCAAAGGTGTAATTATTGATGAGGCACAAAATGCACCGCAAATATTTTCCTACATACAAGGTATTGTTGACAGCGACCCCAAAATAAAATTTGTGCTCAGCGGTTCACAAAATTTTTTAATGAACCAGCAAATATCACAAACACTGGCAGGTCGGGTTGGTGTGCTTACGCTGCTCCCTTTTTCTTTACTTGAATTGCAAAAAGGAAATTTAATAAATAAGGGATTTGAGCATATAGCATTCACCGGTTTTTATCCCCGTATTTATGATAAAAAAATACCAGCGGGCTTATTTTATCCATCTTATTTACAAACCTACGTGCAGCGGGATGTTTTGCAACTTATAAAACTCGCTGATGTTTCTTTGTTTACAAAATTTATACGGTTACTGGCCGGCAGGGTTGGGCAACTGGTCAATTTTTCCACCCTGGCTTCAGATGTAGGTGTTGCTGTAAACACCATCAAGGCATGGGTTTCGGTGCTGGAGGCCAGTTATATCATTTTTCTGCTTAAGCCGCATCATCAGAATTTTGCCAAGCGGCTGGTGCAGCAGCCAAAAATATATTTTTACGATACCGGGCTGTTATGCTATTTACTGGGTATAGAAAATCCCAAACAGGTAGATACACATTTTGCACGTGGGCAAATTTTTGAAAACCTGGTAATACTTGAACTGCTGAAAAACAAACTGAATAACGGGCAGCAAAGCAATTTATATTTCTGGAGGGATAAAAACGGGAAAGAAATTGATTGCATTATAGAAACAACCGGAAAACTTTCGCCGGTTGAAATAAAGAGCAGCCAAACAAAATCATTACATTTTTTTGATGCCGTAAACTACTATCGCAGCCTTGCGAAACAAAAAAGTAAAGAAAGTTATGTTGTATATGGTGGTAAAGAAAAATTAAAAACGAAGAACGGGTTGCTGGTGCCATGGAATGATTTGGGGGAACTGTATAAGCTTTAGAAAAGGAAAGTTATAAATAATAGCGACACTGATTTGTACTATTTCAAATCCTGCAGCTATCAAATGGCAAAGCCCTCAAACCTTACCGGCAGAAATATTAACACTTGCAGTAATTTAGTTCTACAATACATTTCAGTTCAATTCCTAAATTAACTTTCATGAAACTGCTGTTCTTCACCTGCAAGTTGCTTATACTGTCTGCAAATATTTTTGCGCAGGATTGCACCCCTGAAATTGCCAAGAACACGCCAACCATACTGGAGAAGGGTTGGGAGAAGAAACCTTTTGCTGTAAAAGATGGGTATGGTAAAAAGCCGGGTGATAATTTATATACTTTGTTTGCTTCCAGCATTCAGCAGAGTAAGGGCTTGCACGGCTACTTTAATATTACTGAAGCCAACGAACACGTGCGGGCACTTACAGGCTACCATGCTTACGCAGGTATGTTTTATGTTTACTGCCGTAAAGATAGCAAGCTTGACTGGAAGGGTTTATTTAACCTCAGCTTTAATTGTATTTCAAATAATATTCCCGAAGAAATAGGAAACCAATTACACAATGAACTGGTTGGCACGGGTGCTGATCATTTTGTTTACCAGGATAACAATATCATTTATTTGATGCAGCCGCATAAAGCTACCAGCGAATTAAATGGCTATCCATTTATTGAAGCCCCACGCAATAACGCAAATAATGCTGTGCTGATAACCAAAAAAAGCGTACCGCTTTTTTTACCGGTAAACCGCAGACAGTATCTTTTGCTGATGAAAAAAAGCACCGAAGCAGCGTTGGTTATTCAAAAGAAGATGCTGGCAGAATCTATAAAACAAAAAGCGAACCTGGAAAATACCATTGCAATTATTACCAACTACTACTTACATGATGCTAAAGAAATAGATGCATTTTTAGCAAGCCATGATGCAGATTACCTTAACAAGCCCTGCATTACCAATCATGAGCTGGAATCATTTTTCGGGAAAAGATTTTCCGATGATAAAGATTATTTTTTAGATGATGTCGCTGATGGAAAAGCATGGGTGATCATAAACCCTGGTTATATAAATAAAAAGCTACCCGCCAACATGCCGCAACTTTTTTCATTTACCTGGAGCCAGGGCGAAAAGGAAGTAGGGAAGAAAGCTGCCTTATTGTTTAAAGAAACGTTTGATTTTAAAAAACTAGAGACGCTTTTGCAGTAGTGTAGCAACATGGGCAGGTTACCTAGGGCGGCCCTTATAGATTTAACTGCGTACCTTTGCTCAACTTTTATCATGCCATTTAAACCAACAAAACTCCGTTATATATTTTTCATTTTCTGGTTTTTACTGGCCTATATACTTGCGGCATTAATCTGGTGGTTTATTGCACTTAACAGGCAAAATAAACTGATGACGAAGTACGAAATGGAACAGGTGCAAACAACCGATAAAAATTACCAGGCCAAGTTCAATCAAATAAAATCATTGGAAAAAAGAAAGACCGCACAATACCTGGGCGAGGGTATAACTTTTTTTCTGTTGATTATTGCCGGTGCCATTTTTGTTTTCAGGGCGGTGCGGCGTGAGTTAAGGATAAGCCGCCAGCAGCAGAATTTTATGATTGCCATTACGCATGAATTAAAAACCCCCATTGCTGTTGCCAAACTAAACCTGGAGACCATGCAGAAAAGAAAATTAGATGAACCCCAGCAGCAGCGGCTGATACAAACCACGCTGGAAGAAACCAATCGGTTAAATGCACTTTGCAATAATATGCTGCTTTCATCACAGATGGAAGCTGGCGGCTACCGCATAACCTACGAAGAAACAAATATCAGCGAACTGATAAATAATTGTATGCAGGATTTTGTAAGAAGGTATCCACAACAAAAAATAGAAACTGCAATAATGCCTGATATTTTTATCAGCGGCGACAGGTTATTATTACAGATACTCGCTAATAACCTGATGGATAATGCCATTAAATACGGTACTAAAGAATCACCAGTTACAGTTTTACTATCCGAAGAAAATAATAAAATATTTTTTAGTGTAATGGACCAGGGCAAAGGCATTGCTGCAGAAGAGAAAGAAAAGATATTCAGCAAATTTTACCGGGTGGGAAATGCCGCAACCAAAGCCGCCAAAGGAACCGGTTTGGGCCTTTATCTTTGTAAAAAAATAGCCGAACAGCACAATGCAAACATTTCCATGACAGACAATGCCCCAACCGGTGCTATTTTTACAGTAATATTAAATTCATCGTTAGAAAAAACATAACCCGAAATGTCCGATAAAAAATTCTCGATATTATTAGTTGAAGACGAAGAAAATTTACAGGAAGCCCTGAAGCTGAACCTGGAGCTGGAAGGCTATGAAATTACCGGGGCTTATGATGGTGCCGAAGCATTACAGGCGGTACAAAAGGAGTATTTTAACCTCATCATATTGGATGTAATGCTGCCCGAAATTGATGGCATTACCGTTTGCGAAACAATCAGGCTCAGCAACCCCGATATTCCCATTTTGATTTTGAGTGCAAAAAATAGCAGTGCCGACAGGGTTTTAGGTTTAAAGAAAGGTGCCGACGATTACCTCACCAAACCTTTTAACCTGGAGGAATTGCTGATAAGGGTTAACAATCTTATTAAAAAAAGCGAACGCCTCAGCAGTAAAGAGCCCATACCGGATGTGTATGATTTTGGTAAGAATAAAATTGATTTTAAAGCATCTGAAGCATTTACCAAAAGCGGCGAAAAAATAACACTTACCAAAAAAGAGATCATGTTGCTGAAGCTGCTGATCGAAAATAAAAATGAAGTGGTAACCCGTGAAAAAATTTTACAGGTGGTTTGGGGTTACAATGTTTACCCAACCACACGTACCATTGATAATTTTATCCTCAACTTTCGTAAATATTTTGAAGAAGAAAGCCGTGACCCGAAATACTTTCATTCGGTAAGAGGCGTTGGGTATAAATTCACTTTCGTTTAAACTAAACTTCTAAACCCCTAAACTAAATCCTGAGCGCAGCCAAAGGGCTAAACCCTGTAAGTATTCATTAGTTGTACCAGTTCATTCGCCCTTTCATGTATAGATTTCATCTTCTCATTATCGGCAAAGGGAGTATATAATTGCCACTCAATTTCATCAAGTAGTTTTTGCAGCTCTACCGATGTTTCTATACTGATACCTTTTGCATCGAGTTTTTCAGCAATATTTTTCCGGGTCAATTCTTCTGCAGACAGTGCCAGTTTTTTTGAGAGATAATTTTTAAAATCCATATTCAGCCGGGCGTAAAATAACGCAGCCTCATTGTGTTGCAGATATTCTTCTGCAGCAGCTAACGGATTTTGCTGTTCCATTAAAATTTCTTTAAGTGGTTTTAAGCTCTCAGTAATTTCGGCTGCTGCCTGTGTATCAGTTGCCGCCTGATTTTCTTTTTTCGTATCCCGTTTCAGCCAAACAATTAAGCCAATAATAATCAGCATAGCAACCAGGCTAACAACCCTAAGCCTGTTACTAAAAAACCGGGTAAGCAGGTTGTCCTTCTTTTTTTCGCTGCCTGCGGCAATTGTAGTTCTGGAGTTACCGTTTCCTTTGCCAACTGTAATTTCAATAGCTTTCGTTGAAACCGTTTTGTATTTCGCTTCCCTTATATCAAAATAACTGAAGTCAACAGCCCGTAAAATATAATTACCCGACTTTGAAACCGTAAACGGAAATTCAAATATTTTTCTTCCACTTACAGGCACGGTGCCTTTATACAGATCGTCTGTTGCTTTAGATTCAAATCCATCGATACCGGGTGGCCAGGCAATTTCAGGCGCATTTACCATTTGCAGGTTTCCTTCGCCGGCAATAATAATTGCCATTTTACCATCATCATCGGTTGTGAAATTATTTTTTTCAACCCTTGCTTCAATGCTGAATTTACCAACGGCACCTTTAAAGCCTGCCGGCTTTCCTGCATCGGGCAGCGGCTTAACTAAAATACTTATCGGCATACTTTGTAAAGTAACTTTTTGTATTTCTATACCTTCGGGAGGGATGGTTGCATTTGCAAAATCATCAAATATATCTGCCCGCTGGTTCAGGTATTCGGCTTTAATAAACTGCACATTGTTCTCTATTTCTGCAACGCCCAGTTCCAGATTACCGGCAAGCAGTGGATAAAGCTGCACTTTGCGAATAATATAAACATTGTAATCACGGCCCTCAAACTTTTCGGTATGGTAACTCATATCATTGGGTTGCTGCATATCCAGCACAGAAAATCCATTGAAGGATGGATTTTTTACCATATTGCTTTCGCTCTTGAGCCTTGTACAAAGTTTATAAGTAGCCACAACCGGCTCGCCCACATAAGCAGATTTTTTATCTGTTTCCAGTTTTACAAATATGTTTCTCTTTATTTTATCAGACGGATTTTCGCCCTTGCGTAAAATAAAATCGTTGAAGGTTGAACGGGGTGCCGGTTCGGCAAAAGGATCCATGCTGCTAAAGGGTGAACTGAATGCATTTGCAGTTGCATTGTTGCCGGTAGATTGATTGGTAACTTTTAATTTAACCGGATTACTTGTATAATCGCCTGCATCAGCCTTGGCCCTGGCCGGCATAATGGTAAAATTGCCCATTCCCTTTGGTTTCAAAATAAAGCTTAAAGCAATGTATTTTTTAACCGCTCCGTTAATCATAGTCATGCCACTCTCCTGGTTAGGACCGCTGATAATAATAAAATCCCTGAGATTTGGAGGAACGATCTGTTGCACTTCATTTGCATTTTCAACCATCAGTTTTAACTGGGTATAATCATTCTTACCAATTTCGGCAGGCGTTAAACTGGCAGAAAATTTTACCTGGGCATTTGCAAAATGTCCATGGAGTAAAAAAAGCAGAAAGATTATTTTTTGTAAAACTGATTTCATTTTCACGATAACAAAAATAACGGATTGGCGCTTGCTAACTAAAACCCAAAAGTATAAATGGTTGAAATTAATTGTTAAACTACGTAGGGCTGTCTCATTAGAGAGATTTTTTTGTTCCCACAAAGTCGCAAAGAACGCAAAGAAAATTTTAAATTGATTATTACTTTGTGACCTTCGTGTCTCTGTGGGAAATACTCCTCAAAATTCTTCAAAGTTTTATAAGTCGCCCAGCTGTGGCCGCAAAACAATTTCCTCTACACATGCCTGAGGAGATAGCTGCGCCGCCGCGTAAACCATTTGGGCAACATCTGCCGCTTCCATAATACGTTTGGGATCTATACCGCTGCCGCTCCAGCTATCGGTATAAGCCGCCCCCGGAAGCACATGCGTAACTTTTATGCCATGTGGTTTCATCTCTTCCCGGAGGTTTTTGCTAAATCCGTATAAGGCAAATTTGCTGATGCTGTATGCACCGCCATTGGGATAGGCCATTATAGAGGCAATGGAGCAAATATTAAAAATATGGCCACTCGCTGCGTTGATCATGCCGGGTACAATCATTCTTGTAAAATGATACGCACTGTACATGTTCACTTCCATCATTTTTTCCAGAATGCCATCATCTTCACCATAAGCACTTCCGGGTAAATAAATGCCGGCATTATTTACCAATATATCAACATGTGCAGCATGGCCATTTATCCATTCAACAAATTGTTGCAAGGATGTTTTGTCAGCTACATCGCAGGTTTTTGTGTAAATTTTATTTTGAGGAAAGCGCTCCTGCAGATCTTTACAAGTCTTTTCCAGGTCTGCAGCATTTCTGGCACAAAGAAAAAAAGCATGGCCCTGTTGGTCTTTTGCAAAAGCTTCTGCAATTGCTTTTCCCAATCCTTTTGATGCGCCGGTAATCACTATGTTCATGGTGTTTTTATAATTCAGTATCTTGCAATTTCGGTAAAAGTTAATATCTCTCATTATAAATTTTACATCAAAAAACAATGCCCCAGTATAAACATCTTTTTTTCGACCTTGACCATACCCTTTGGGACTTTGATACCAACGCAAAAGAATCGCTTGCCGATTTGTATACCCTTTTAAACCTGGATGAAAGAATAAAGATTGATTTTGAAGATTTTTATCCAAAATATTTGTTTCACAATGAAGTTTTGTGGAACCGCTATCACAAAGGCCTCATCAGCTCCGAAGACCTGAAGTGGAAACGTATGTGGCGCACTATGCTTGATTTTAAGATTGCCGATGAACCGCTGGCAAAGGAAATGAGCGGACATTTTTTAGAGATTCTACCTACAAAAAAAACACTCTTTCCACACACGATCGAAATCCTTGATTATCTGAAAGAAAAAAAATACAGCCTGCACCTGATTACAAACGGATTTGAAAAAACCCAGTGGAGCAAACTAAATAACAGCGGCATAAGCGGGTATTTTACCCATGTAATAACATCTGAAGCCAGCAACAGCCTGAAGCCTAAAAAAGAAATTTTTGATTTTGCCATGGCCAGCGCAAACGCATCTTTACCCGAAAGCATTATGATTGGCGATAACCTGGAAGCTGACATTCAAGGCGCTATGAATGCCGGAATGGATACCATTTTCGTAAACCATATTAATGCCATACCGGAAATAAAACCCACTTACACTGTTACACATTTACAGCAACTGGAAGGCATTTTTTAAATTTAAGGCATAAAAAAACCTTCCGCTAAGGAAGGTTGTAAATCAGTTTTTGCTAAGATTACATTTTGGCTGTTGTACTGCTTTTGTCTTTGCAGCATCCGGCTTTTGCTTTTTCGTCTTTTGCTTTGTCTTTTGTACAGCAGGTTTTTCCTTTAGCACATTTTTTCTTTTTTCCTTTGTCGGCTAAAGCAACACCGGTAACAAACATAAATGCTGTGGCTAATAAAAGTACTTTTTTCATGATTATATTTTTGTTTAATTAATTTATAAACGTAAAAATAGGGTAGAAATTGCAGTAAACCAACAGTCAATTGTTAATTTTATAATTTGGCTATTACTGTTACGCCTCCTTGTACAACCTGGTTAAGCGTTACATTTACCTTTGTACCAACGGGCAAAAGCAGGTCAACCCGGCTGCCAAACTTGATAAATCCCATTTCTTCGGTTTGCTTTACCTTTTGCCCCACCTGCAGGTAATTTACAATACGTTTTGCCAGGGCTCCGGCAATCTGCTTAACCAATATCTCTATATTCCCTTTTCTTATGACTACAGAATGGCGCTCATTGTCGGTTGATGACTTGGGATGCCAGGCCACCAGGTATTTGCCTTTATGGTATTGATTGTACACAACATCGCCATCAATGGGGTTGCGGTTTACATGTACATTTGCCGGACTCATAAAAATAGAAACCTGCAAACGCCTGTCCTTAAAATATTCCACATCGGTTGTTTCTTCAATTACCACCACTTTTCCATCGGCTGGGGCAACAATTAAATTTTCACCAATGGTGAGTGTACGGTTTGGTATACGGAAAAAAGATACCAGGAATAATAATACGCCCAGCGTTAAAAAAAAGATGATGGCACACAGCCACATGAAAGAGGCACTTAAGAAATAAAATACCGCCAGGTTAATTGCTCCAAAAATCAACGTGCCGATAGCTATGCTTTTATATCCTTCCCTGTGTATGGTCATTTTGTAAGATTAGGCTGCAAATATAAGGAGTTTAGGGTTTGGGGTTTTGAGTTATGTGCTGTGCGTTATAGTAAATCAGCCATAATAGTAAGAGAGGCAAACAGTAAAGCCTTGGAAAGGCGATAGTTTGGTAGACAAAAAAGGTAATTGAGTTTAGGAGCAACATTTTAAAACACCGCTCCTATGGAGCTTGTGAAAAACCTTGAGATATTAATTTTTTACCAAAATTTCGGCCCCATGGGCCTGTCCATAAATTTACAGAAACAATTTAAGGTACACCCATACGGCAGGCACAGCGACCAGCAAAGAATCAAACCTATCTAAAAAGCCACCATGACCCGGCATAAAGCTGCCGCTGTCTTTTACATCGGCCATGCGTTTTAATTTGCTTTCAAGCAGATCGCCGAGGGTGCCGAAGATGGCGCAGATGGCCGCAATAGCTGCCCAGTCTTTTACATCAATGACTTTTGCTACAGGGATATAATAACCTAATAGTGAAATGACAATTATACATAAAATCGCTCCTCCAATTGTTCCTTCCACTGTTTTTTTAGGAGAGACTTTTGAAAGCGGAGTTTTACCAATAAAAGAACCCACTAAATAAGCTGATGTATCATTTATCCATATTGAAAACATAATTGCACAAACATATAGTTTGCCCATATCAAGCATTTCAAAATCCTCATTTGTAAAAAAGATATTATCACGCAGGTTTAAAAAAAGTGCAAATGAAAGCGAAATATAAATCAACCCTGCAAAACTCATCCATTTTGCCTTAACAGGAATTTGCTTATTCTGCGTAAGAAAAATAAATAAACAAACTATTTCCAATATCCAGATAAACCATTTAGTACTAATTTCTATAGAAAAAAAATTAATAGAAAAATCGGCCCAATAATGTTTTAAGCCTAAAACTACCATCAACGTAAAACCGCAAATGGCAAAGAACCATTTAATAATTATATCAATCTTAGTATCGTAAATTTTCTCAACCAATTTTAAATATTCAAACCAGCACCCAAAATGTATTACCGTAAACAAAATCAAAAAACTCCAGAAATTCCATAGCAGGCCGGTAAGCATCACCACCACAAAAAGCAGTGCTGTTAAGGCTCTTGTTTTAAATGTTTGAATGTTTAATGCCAATATTTAATTGTTTTTATTTTCAGGAAAAGAATGTAAAATATCATTTTGCTCCAGCAGGTTCTGTTCTTTAAATGCAATTTGGGTACGGTTCTTTGCAGAAAATTTATCAAATAAAATAAACAACCCGATGGTAAATACCAAAGCTATTAAAGCTCCCCACCACGGCAGTTTAGGATCCAGTTTATCCAGTTCAATTTTTTGTGCATGTTTCGATATCCAGAACAACTGAATTACCGCAACCGTATTATTTAAAAAGTGTGCTACAATATTTACCCATAAATTTCTGCTTCGCTGGTACATCAGTCCCAACACAAAACCAAGCAGTGCCCTGCTTAAAAATAAAAATACCGACATGTGGATTAAACTGAAAAGCAATGAAGTAACCAGTATGGCCAACAACGGTTTTTTCCACCATCGCTCCAGTAAATTCTGTACCGCCCCTCTGAAAAATACTTCTTCGAACAGTGCCGGAAAAAAAGCCATGATAACCAGGGCCATAAAAAATTCGCCCCAGCTTTTTAAATTACTAAGTGCCATTACCTGCTCGGTATAAGCAGCTTCCATACGTATGCCCATGGCATTGATAGAAGGAAAATTGGTAAGTATTGCTTTACTCAGATCGGCCAAGGGGCTTGCAATAACGTTTGCTAAAAAAATAAGAAAGAAGCCCAGAACAATTTGCCTGGCATTAATGTGCTTATTAAAACCCAGCCAGAATTTATTTTTTCCGTGGCAAATAATCATGTAAGCAACTGCCGGCATAAATAACAGAAAAAAAGTACCAGATACCTGTGCAATTCTTGAATACGTAATATTTTCAGGCTGCAGCATAGCCTTTACCATGGCATCCCCTATTTTATCCATTGATGTCCCTTTGGGAACCAGCTGAAATCCTATAATTAACTGAATAACCCCTGCCAGTATAAATCCTGCACCTGTAAAAACCAGTAAAATGCCCAGTTGGCCCCACCCGGTCATACCTTTTACGCTCCTGTATTCCATAGCTATGCTGATTAGTTGTAAATTTGCCGTCGCAATATACAATGACTAATAGTTTTAAAAAATAAAATGCCAAATATAGGTCCTATACAATTACCCGATTTTCCACTCTTGCTTGCTCCCATGGAGGATGTAAGCGACCCGCCTTTTCGTGCCGTTTGCAAAGACCATGGCGCCGATCTGATGTACACCGAATTCATTAGCAGCGAAGGATTGATACGTGATGCCATTAAAAGCCGCCAGAAACTCGACATTTTTGACTACGAGAAACCGGTTGGCATACAGATTTTTGGTGGCGATGAAGAAAGTCTTTCGCTGGCAGCAAAAATTGTAGATGTTACCAATCCTGATTTGCTGGATATAAATTTTGGCTGCCCGGTAAAAAAAGTAGCCCTTAAAGGTGCCGGTGCCGGTGTATTGAAAGATATTGACCTGATGATGCGGCTTACCAGTGCGGTGGTAAAATCAACTTCGCTGCCGGTTACTGTAAAAACAAGATTGGGTTGGGATGATAATACAAAAAATATTGAAGAGGTAGCCGAACGCCTGCAGGATGTTGGCATAAAAGCCCTTGCCATACATGGCCGCACCCGTAGTCAAATGTACAAGGGACAGGCTGATTGGGAACTGATAGGGAAGGTTAAAAATAATCCCCGGATTACCATGCCCATTTTTGGTAATGGCGATATTGATAGCCCCGAAAAAGCATTGGAATACAAAAATAAATATGGCATTGATGGCATTATGATTGGCCGTGCTGCCATTGGCTACCCCTGGATATTTAATGAGATAAAACATTTTCTAAAAACCGGTGAGCATCTACCTTCACCATCTATTGAAGACAGGGTGGCCGTTTGCAAAAAACACCTGCATAAATCTTTTGATTGGAAAGGGCCCAAAGTTGGTATTTTTGAAATGCGCAGGCATTATACCAATTATTTAAAAGGATTGCCAGGCATAAAAGATTACCGCTTAAAATTAGTTACGCTTGAAACGGTAGAAGAGATTGATGCGGTACTGGATGAAATTAATATTAAGTATGCCGGTTACGAGTTTCAGAAAACACCGATTGAACTGATAAATTACCATGAGAAATGCCCCGTGTAATTAGCCGGACTTTTATAAAACTGATTTATGTACAAACTGCTTTATTCTTTCCTGATTCTTGTAACCTGTTTTTCCTGCAAGAAAAAAGATGCACCGGTTGAAGTTAAGACAGTGCCCTCTAAAAAAATGATAGACGCATATACTGAAGTGCAGTATGGTAATATGCCGCTTGTAATAAGTGTGCCGCATGGCGGAACCACAGTACCGGCAAGCATACCAGACAGAACGTGCCCTGGTATTACCACCGCAACAGATATTTATACTATTGAAATGCTAAAGGCCATAGACAGTGTTTGCTATGCCGATTATCAGTTAAAGCCCTATTACGTTTTTACCAATTTAAAAAGAATAAAGATTGACCAGAACAGGGAGATTGTTGAAGCAACCTGTAGCAATCCCGCACTTGCAATTTACTGGAGCAATTATCATTTAAGCCTGGATACCTGCATTAACATGATTGCTGCAAAATACCCGCAATGCCTGTTTATAGATCTGCATGGGCACGGCCATACCAAACAGCGGCTGGAGTTAGGGTATTTAATTACTGCATCTCAATTAAGGAATACATCTACTATAAATATATCCTCCACGTCTGTCTTTAGCCTTTTACAACAAAACAGCTTGCTAAATATTAACCAGGTTCTTTCCGGTACAAATGCGTTTGGCACTTTGATGGCAAATAAAAACTTCCCTGCAGTTCCTTCGCAACAGGATGTGGCTCCCCTGGTGGGTGATCTTTTTTTTGATGGTGGATATAATACACAACGATATTGCTCTTCTCTTTACCCTAAAGTATTTGGCTGGCAAATTGAAAGTAATTATCCAGGTGTAAGGGATAACATAGCAAACCGTGATGTTTTTGCAAAAGCATTTTTACAATCTGTAATGCAGTATTATACCGCAAACACATCCATGCAGCCTTCAACATTTGGTAAGTAACTTTATCAGGACTTTTCAATGTTCTTCAATGCCGTTACATATACTTTTCCTCTTTTTTCTGCAAAATAATCTGCACCCAGCATGATAATTGCCTGCAAAGCCAAAGCAACCCCAAAGCCATACCAGAAAGATTTTTCAGGGTTTGATTTGAAAAGAAAAATTAAAACAAGCCCAGTAATTATAAACGCAATCTCTACCCACCGGTAAATAATAAAATTATTCATTACAGTTTTCATCCTTGGCAGTTCGGTTTGTTTAACATATTTAACCGGATCCATGCCAATGTTGTAGGCGATATCAGCTTTTTGTTTATCGGTACGGCTATACACCGAGTAGCCAACAACAATCTGTATCAGCCCAATTGCGAGTAAGGGAATAGCTGCGCCTTTAAAAAAAGAAGGATTGCTTTTTATTAAGAACCAAAATATTACAGCCAGCAAAACGGCAGCAATACCAAGAATTAAAAACAACAGGCTTTCCTGTTTTTCGGCAATAAAGTATTTGTAAATAAAGCTGAAGTCTCTTTGTTCGAACATAAAATAATTTTATTGGTTTAAAGCGGCTTTTACTTCCTGGCCCAAAGGTTCAATGGTGGAGCCGAAAAAGTTGGTGAGCCTGCCTTCTTCATCTACTATAAACTTACAAAAATTCCATGAGGGTTGCTGATTGTTCCAGCCGTTTTTGGCTGGGTCGGTAAGCCATTCAAAT
>Ga0209181_10001375_pt1 | contig 42773 bp, 36 predicted proteins | sample MAT05_FD_187208 | JGI IMG/M metagenome (GOLD analysis project Ga0209181, IMG submission 187208) | Freshwater microbial communities from Lake Fryxell liftoff mats and glacier meltwater in Antarctica - MAT-05 (SPAdes) (version 2) | ecosystem: Environmental > Aquatic > Freshwater > Ice > Liftoff... | reverse complement strand
TCGCACTATCCATTAGCGGGCTTCACCGATTTCACTGCCGGCGGAGAACATATCGCAGGTCAGATATTTGCCGTCGGGTGAAGCCAGCACGTCTCTGACGCTGTAATTTGTTCGGGTGGAAGCGATTTTATCGAGGTGCGCCCTCCAATTTTTCTTCCTGGCCTTGAAATCGTACATGCGATTGTTTTTTTCATCGCGTGCCTGCTCGTCGGCGCTGCGCACCACTGGGCCGCTGGCAACGCGATATTCATCAAAGGATTTGGCATCACCGCTGACTAAAAAACTCCCCTCGTAGCGCTGTAGCCTCGGCAGGTCTTGCGCCTTCGCGCTATCGCTGGTGGGAAAGCTTGCATGGGCGTGCACGGCGCTTACCGGCAAAATGCCAATGAAAAGCTCGGCAGAAAGGCCAGATAAAACTCGCGCGTCAGCTAACAGCCATGCACTGCTAATAGCAGTGCCGGCGTCTGGATTTGGCGTATTTTTGTTTAGTATTTTCATTAGCCGTTGATCAAAACCCCATCGCTGAGACGCAGTTTCATCACCAAATAATCGATGTCTACGGTGCCGATCGGCACCTGCCCAACGATATAGATCGCGCTATTGTCTTATGTTGCGGCCGTGACAATATCAAAGCCTGAAGCGATACGGTCCACGGGATAAAGCTGGCAGCCTATGCCGCCCACGCCAAAGGTCTCATCCCGAGTTCCATTGGCTAAGAAGCGGCAGACGTAAGGATCTAAATCGAAAAGTGCAGTCCCGGGCTTTTAGCTATTGCCAATTACCCAGACTTTGCCCGCACCGTCGGTCAAGCAAAAAATGCGCTTTTGAGCTACGAACGCAAGGCTTCTCTTAGGTTATTTTGACGACGCAGTTTGTAACTCCGTGATGGTGTCGCACCCGTGCTCTCATTCCCGCGAAGGCGGGAATCTAGTTTCTTTCTTGGTGCTTAGAGCGAAGCGCCGAGAAAAGCGCTGGAGCCCCGCCGTCGCGGGGATGACCCCCGCCGTCGCGGGGATGACCATCAGCCGTCGCGGGGGCCTCATCGGCAGACGGAGAAAGCCCTTCAGATCCGCACCCCAGCCCCGCTCTTGGCTTCACCAGTCCAGCCGTTGCTAAAAGCAGCCCCGCCCTACTTGCTCGCCAACGCCCGCGCCTGATCCAATTCAAACGGCCAATCCAAGCGCTCGCCACCTGCGTTGGCGATGACCGGGATACGCAAGCCAAACTCGATACCCAAGGACAAGTCATCGTCGATATCGACTAAACGCAGACCTTTCGCCAATCCACCCGCGCTGAGCATCGCCAATGCCTGCTCGCATAAGTGGCAGCCGTCGCGGTGGTAGAAGATCAAGCTCATCGCTTTCCTGAAGATGGGTTTGTTAAGCTCACTTTGGCGCCATCGCGACACGCATAATTGCGCAATTCTAGTGTCCGCCGAGTGGGAGTCATTGTGGCCGTCAGTGTCTTTGATTTGTTCAAGATCGGTATCGGTCCTTCGTCCTCGCATACGGTCGGACCCATGCGTGCCGCCGTCAGATTTGCGCATCGTTTGGAAGAACGCGCAGTCCTTGCGCGGACCACGCGCATACGTGCGGAATTGTTCGGCTCACTCGCGCACACAGGGCGCGGTCACGGCACCGATAAAGCGCTGTTGCTGGGATTTGAAGGTTCGGAACCCGATCAGATTGATCCTGATCAGATCCCGATGGTGCTGGCGCGGATTCGTGCGGAGAAGACGCTTCGGCTCTTGGGCACGCACAATATTTCCTTCGACGAAAAAGCCGACCTGGTGTTTAACAAGCGGCAGAAGTTGCCCTATCACTCCAACGGTATGCGCTTCACCGCATTCGATGCGAGTGATGAGGTGCTGTTCACGCGCGACTATTACTCCGTGGGCGGCGGATTTGTGGTCAACCACGATGAAGCTGCGGCGGATCGGATCGTGCCCGATGCCACGCCGATGCCGCATTCCTTTTCCAGTGGTGATGAACTGCTCGCGCGCTGCGCGGAATCGGGCCTGAGCATCGCCAGCGTCATGCGCGAAAACGAATCCACATGGCGCACACCGGAAGAAGTGCGCTCAGGTCTATTGCGCATTTGGAAAGCGATGCAAGATTGCATGGAGCGCGGTTTGCGCGAGTCGGGGGTGTTGCCGGGCGGACTAAAAGTCGCGCGGAGGGCGCCAGCCATGTATCGCGAACTCACGTATCGCCCTGAAACGAATATGCGCGACCCGCTGACCGTGCTGGACTGGGTCAATCTGTACGCGCTGGCAGTGAACGAGGAAAATGCCGCAGGCGGCCGCGTGGTCACTGCACCCACTAACGGCGCGGCCGGCATTGTGCCGGCAGTCTTGCACTACTACGCGCGCTTCTGCCCTGGCGCAAACGACGACGGCATCATCGATTTCATGCTGACGGCTGGCGCGATCGGCATTCTGTACAAAGAAAACGCCTCGATTTCAGGCGCGGAAGTTGGCTGCCAGGGCGAAGTCGGCGTCGCCTGCTCGATGGCGGCTGGCGGCCTGACTGCGGCACTCGGCGGCAGCATCTATCAGGTCGAAAACGCCGCCGAAATCGGCATGGAACACAACCTTGGGCTGACTTGTGACCCGATCGGCGGTCTGGTGCAAATCCCGTGCATCGAACGCAATGCCATGGGCGCGGTAAAGGCGATCAACGCCTCGCGTATGGCCATGCGTGGCGATGGTAAACATCGCGTGTCGCTGGACAAAGTGATTAAGACCATGCGCGACACCGGCCGCGATATGCAGGACAAATACAAAGAAACCAGCCGCGGCGGATTGGCCGTGAACGTCATCGAATGCTGAAGCGCATGGTTGCCGGCCTGGGACAGGCTTGGATCATTCTCGGGATCACGCTGCTGCTGCTCGTCGTCGTTGATCAGTTGTTGCGATTGGCGTTGCCAAAGCCGGCGGCGGATCAGCCATTCGACGCCAGTGTGCCTGCCGCCCCTGATCGCGAACACGCCGACGCGGTCAAAGCCGACACATGGATTCATGATTATTGGTCTGAGCACGCGGATGCGCGCGGAACCGACTGGCGCAGCTATGTGTATTGGCGACGGCAGCCCTTTGTGGGCGAACTCGTCAACGTCGATGCGCATGGATTTCGGGTCACGCCGACATCGGCCATCTCACACCAACGCAGCGTCTGGCTCTTTGGTGGCTCGGTTGTTTGGGGTACCGGAAATCGCGATAGCGGTACGCTCGCCGCGCAATTGGAAAAACTGTATGCGGCGAATGCGCCTGAACTTGGCGTGCGCGTGCGCAACTTTGGTGAATCGGGCTATGTGAGTCAGCAATCAGCCATTGCCTTTCAGTTGGCACTGCGTTGCCATGAGCCAGCCGCTGATCTGGCGATTTTCCTGGACGGCGCCAACGATGTGTTCGCCAGCTTGCAATCGAACGAGGCTGGGAATCCGCAGAATGAGGAAAACCGTCGCCGCGAATTTAATTCTGCCAATCATCTGTCGCGTCTCATGCTTGCGCTCGCTACACGTTTCGAAGGTATTGCTCGCTTGATTCAAGCCCAATCCGTCGCGCCCGAGTCCACGCAAACCGATGCGCTAGCTGAGGCCACCGCGCGTGCCTATGTCGCAACGGCGCGTCAAACCCAGGCGCTTGCTAAGGAATATGGCGTCGATCTGATCTACGGATTTCAGCCCACAGTATTCGACCGCGCCAACCCGCCACGCGATGAAGCGACAATCGTCGGCGCTTCCGCCGCGACACATGTGCGCTTGCAACGCGCCACGCGTGTGCATGTGAATCATTTGATTTCGACCGAGCCGTCGACGCCAGTCACCGATCTCGGCGGCGTATTCGACGACGCAGCGCAGCCCGTGTATTTCGATTTTGTTCATCTCTCAGAGGCGGGCCAAGCTTTGCTGGCGGCTAAGCTGTACCAACTCAGCCTGCCGCGTCTAAAAGCACGCGTATCCGGCGATCCAGGGCTGGATCGATGCACCGCGCGTCCGTTAGGCTTCACGCCATGAGATCTTTTGTAGCCGGTTTAATCTGCGTGTGTACGCTGGCGCTGAGCAGCGGCATCGATGCCAAACGCATCTATTCCTATCGCGACGACCAAGGCGTGATGCACTTCAGCGATAGCCCGCCCGCGGGCGCGGCCGCTGAAGTAGCCGAGCAATTGGTCAAGGTCGACAACAAAAAGATGGTGTACCTGCGCGAAGAAGGCCCGGAAGCCAAACGACGCTATCTGATCTGGAATGGCTATGGCGGTCCCATTGAGGTTTTGCTGAGCTTCGACAACGCGCAGAACGTGATCAGTGAACCACCGCTGCCCGCGAGTGTAGTGGTACCCGCGCAGAAGACCACCTTGGTGATGCAAGTCGAACAGCTCGATGAGCACCTCGGCTGGAGCTATCAGTGGAATTACCGCTATGTGCACGGCGATCCCGCCGCACGGCCCGATGAGAATGCGGTCTACGCCCTACCCTTCGATGCCGCGCACTCATTGCGCGTGCATCAAGCCTTCGGCGGTAGTTTCAGTCATACGCATCCGCAGTCTTTTCATGCGGTGGATCTCCCGATGGAAGAAGGTACGCCGGTGCTCGCCGCACGCGCGGGCATCGTCATGGCGAGTGAGACCGATTTCTATTCGAGCGGTACCGACATGGCGAAATTTGGCAGCCGCGCCAACGAAGTTCGTATCGTGCACGCCGACGGGACGATGGCCGTGTACGCCCATCTGGCGCTAGAAAGCGTGGTGGTTGCCATTGGGGACCGCGTGCGTGCCGGACAAGTCATCGCCGAGAGTGGCAATACGGGATTTTCAACCGGGCCACATCTGCATTTTGTGGTCCAACGCAATGCCGGCGGTGAATTGGTCTCTATTCCCTTTCAATTTTCCATCGATGGACAGCGCGTGACGCCGACCGCCGGATTGCTGCTAGGCAAGCCGCTAGACAAGCCTTGACTGCGCAGCAATCGTGGTCGGCGTCGCCGCCGTCACGCCGAACTCGGCCATGGAATCGATGTCGAGCTCGCCCGACAGGCATGTCAAGTCCGACACGGTTCCAAAAAATATGGCGCCCGTGCCAGACAGCACTACCTCATGCGCGCCACCGCCATAAGTATTTTCTCGGTGGAGATGCGACTGGCCGAACAACGCTTCTCGATGGCGCAGACCTTATGTAAGCAACCGGCCGGCGCGCTAGACGATTGTCTAAAATTCGCCAGTGCGCGAATCCACTTCGCAGAGTCGGGCGCATTGAGGGCGCTTGGATGACACCACCCGATCAGTGCGCCTGGTGAGTCGGAAAGTCACGACCGACGCCTGACCGCGGCCCGTGCAAAAAGCCCGATCGCCGCGATCGCAAAAGCGCAGAACGCGTGCCGAATGCAATACGGCAAACTATAAGCCATTGATATAAAAACAGTTAAATCGTCCGGACAGTTGGCACCCGTCTTGCGACTCTTATGCGGACTGCACCTTGCAGTACTGCGCCGCAAGGCGCCGCCCTTCTTCAGTTGAAAAGGAAAGCTGCTATGAATCGTAAGCTCATTATTGCTAGCACCATCGCCGCGGCCCTGTTCGCCGGTTCGCTGCATGCGCAAGATAGCGTTGAACAAAATCTGGCTGAGGCCAATAAAGAGGGCCGCATCTGGACCAGTTTCGCGCTCAATCCCAACATCAAGGCGTACAAGCTCGATATCGACGTCGAAGGTGAAACTGCAACACTGAGCGGCACGGTTGAAGAGTCGGCAGAACGCGACTTGGCCGCCGCCTTGGCCACGGAGGTCAGCGGTGTCAAGAATGTGGTTAACAACATCAAAGTCGATCGCATGTATCGCGCTCCGGCTCGCGCCGACGGCGACCGCGACGTGGCGATGTCCACCAATGACGCCACCATTACCGCACGCGTAAAAAGCAAGCTGATGTGGAATGGCAGCACCGACGGTCTTGAGATCGACGTCGACACCAAGAATGGTCGTGTGACCTTGAATGGCACGGCCGACACAGAAGCCGCCAAGTCCACCGCATCGCGTCTGGCAGCCAACACCAGTGGCGTGCGCTCAGTCGACAACCGTCTTGCGGTCGAAGAGGGTTATGAGCGCAAAGTCTCGACCGATCCGATCGAAGATAGCTGGATCACCACCAAGGTGAAGTCATCCTTCCTGTTCTCGCAACATGTGGACGGGCTCGATATCACCGTTGATACCAAAAACGGCGTGGTTCGCTTAACCGGTATTGTCAGCAGCAGCGAGAAGGAACTCGCCGTCGATCTCGCGCAGAATGTTCGCGGCGTGAAAAGCGTCGATAGCTCAGGCTTGACTGTCCGCGGCTAAAGTTAGCGCTTAAAGCTTCCTCCAAAGGGGTGCCAAGCGAATCGGCGCCCCTTTTTCTGGCGGCAACTGCGTGCCCAGCTTGCGCTGCGGCCGCGCGTGAACGAGCATCCGCCACCGCGCCGCACAAGCCAAAGCCGATGTTGCGACTCACGGAAATCAAACTGCCGCTCGATCACGCGCCAGACGCATTGCGCGCGGCGATCTTAGAACGTTTGCAGATCGCCGATGAACATCTGCTCGAAGTGGAGATCTTCAAACGCAGCTACGATGCGCGTAAGCGCAGCGCAATAACGCTGATTTACACGCTCGATGTGAGCCTTGATGCCGCGATAGAGGCGCAATTTCTTCGCCTGAGCGTGCCGCATATCGCGCGCTCACCCAACATGCAGTATCAATTCGTCACGCGCGCACCGGCGATGCTCAAATCGCGCCCACTGGTTGTGGGCTTCGGGCCGTGTGGACTATTCGCCGCTTTAATTTTGGCGCAGATGGGTTTTCGACCGATCGTGCTGGAGCGCGGCCGATCCGTCCGTGAACGCACGCGCGATACCTTTGGCCTGTGGCGACAAGGAAAGCTCGACACCGAATCCAATGTGCAGTTTGGCGAGGGTGGCGCCGGCACCTTTTCCGACGGCAAACTCTGGAGCCAGATCAAGGATCCGCATTTCTACGGCCGTAAGGTGCTGGAAGAATTTGTCGCGGCTGGCGCGCCTGAGGAGATCCTCACCGTCAGCAAGCCACATATCGGCACCTTTCGCTTAGTCAGCATGATTGAGAAGATGCGCGCGAATATTGTCGAACTGGGCGGCGAGATCCGCTTTGGCGCACGTGTCGATGGCCTGATCTTGGATGAGCGCGCGATAAAAGGTGTGCGGCTCGCGGATGGCGAGGAATTGCACAGCAGTCATGTGGTGCTTGCGATCGGCCATAGCGCGCGCGACACCGTGGAAATCCTGCATCGGCAAGGTGTTTTTATGGAGGCCAAGCCGTTCTCGATTGGCTTTCGAATCGAGCATCCGCAATCGATGGTCGACCGCGCGCGCTTCGGCGATTTCGCGGGTCATCCCATTCTCGGCGCCGCCGATTACCGTCTAGTCCACCACTGCAAGAACGGCCGCTCGGTCTATAGTTTTTGCATGTGTCCGGGCGGCACCGTGGTCGCGGCAACCTCGGAAGCGGGCCAAGTCGTCACCAATGGCATGAGCCAATATTCGCGCAACGAGCGCAATGCAAACGCCGGATTGGTGGTGGGCATCGACCCACGCGACTACCCAGGAGGCCCGCTGGCGGGCATGGCTTTTCAACGGCATTGGGAACGCAAAGCCTTTGAACTTGGCGGTAGTGACTACTTCGCGCCAGCGCAGCGGGTGGATGATTTTCTGGCAGGACGCGCTTCGCGAGAACTGGGCAGCGTATTGCCCTCGTATACGCCCGGTGTTCGCCTCGGTGCGCTCGACGCGGCGCTGCCCGATTACGCCATCGTCGCCATCCGCGAAGCGATTCCCGCACTTGATCGACAGCTCAAAGGCTTCGCAATGCCGGACGCCATCCTCACCGGCGTCGAAACGCGCACTTCATCGCCGGTGCGCATCACACGCGGCAGCGACTACCAAAGCGTCAACACGCGTGGCCTCTATCCCGCTGGAGAAGGCGCCAGTTATGCCGGCGGCATTTATTCCGCTGCGATCGACGGCATAGAGATCGCCCAGGCTGTGGCGCTGTCGATAATGGAATAGTGTAAGCAGTGAAAGTCCTTACCGCAGACTCTTAAATTGCGCGCAGCCCCAATCTCAAACGCCCATCAGTACATGCTCGCGCTCGACTTGATCGAGGCGGATACGGTTGACGAAGGAGGAGAAGGACAAATAGCCCGCGAGACCATTGGTACGTTTCATCCACGGTGGCAGATACAGCGGCGGATCGATAAAGCCTTGCGTGACGAAGGGCTCGAGTTCGACCACATCGCGCAGTGTCATCTTGCCGGCGAAAAGATGGCCTGCAAGCGCGAGTTTCCCGGAGCGCAGCGCCCAGCGGAAAAAGGTGTGCACGGACAGTAATCCATGCAGATAGACCGTGTCTTTGGTGAACGCAGATCCACCGGTGATGGGTGATCCGCGGAAGACCCGCATGGCCGAGTTGAAACTGTCACTTTCGCCTTGGCCGCTGTCGATGAAGAACTGAAAGACTTCGATGAAATCGGCTCCGTGCAGCGCCATGTCGATGGCAATGATGCGCAGCGAAATCCGCTTCATGCGCATGATGTCAATGGAGCCCGTTACCAACTCAGCGAACACCGCAAGACCCTCTTGCGTCGCCGTGATGCGCGGCGAATTCAGCCCGAGGCTGGTCAAATTGGTTTGCATGCGGCCATTGAGCGAGGTCAATGAATGCACGAAGGCCTCGTGCTCCAGCAGTTGCGATAAGTCGTATTCAGAAAAACATGTGGCTGAGCGCAAGCGGATGCGCGTCGGCCCGGCGGCCGCCTTGGCGACCAAATCTGGATCGACGACGATGCGCACCGCATGCTGAGTAAATACCTTGCTGAGTTTGGCTTCCAGCTCCGTCTGCAATACCTGCGCCGAGAGACAACACTCGGGCTCATTGAGTGCGGTGTTGCCGAGGATTTCGTCGCCCGCGCGAATGAAGTGCTTGGCGGCCTCGATGTTGTCAACATCCGAGCCGGCAATGCGGTCTCCAGGGCGTCCAAAGAGGCGCACCGAGTACTCGGTCATTTCGGGCGTGCCCAAGTGATCGAGCAGCAAAGTCGCCGTCTGCCAGGATTCGAGAGTGCGCGTCAAATACAACCCGATCGGATGCGCCGGATCACACTGGCTTGCCAGTGCATCGAGTGCGGCGCGGCGTTCTGCATAGTCGAAGCGCCGATGCACGATCTGGGGCAATCGCGCATTGCCGGCGCGATAGCCCGTCAGGAAAATATCCTGTTCGGTCTTCGGCCAACTCATTGTGCTTAACAGTTTGATGTCCTTGACCAAGGCCACCATCTGCGCATCGAGTAGTTTGTATTTGTGTAGTTCGGCATCCATTCTGCAATCGTACTGCAAGCTGGCGAATCACGTTGTGGTGCTTCCAATCTCTCACGCGAAGCCTTAGCGGGCCTAAGGCTAAAGGTTCACGCGCGCGTACTCGACGCCCGGCAGCGTCGTGACAAAATCCGCGCCCATCAAGGTCGATGGAGTGAAGTAGCCAGCATGGATCCGGCGGTCCTTGACCAGAAACTCCGCGATCTCGACCGCCGCAATCGCGGTCAAATCGTAGCCGTTGGGTGTGACCAACGTGGCCGCGCGGCGCTGTCCAGCGGCGTTGCGCACCTCGCCGTAGACTTGCGATTGCGTAGTCGCGCGGCGTTCTGGCGTCGGCCCGGATACGCCTGCCGACACCTGACGTTTGAGTAACCACTGCGCCGGCGCCAAAGTCAGCAATGGCGCAAACCAGCGCAGCTTGCGCATGCCGGAAATGGCTCGCGTCGACATGCTCATATAAACCTCGATATTGGGGATGCCGGTGCTGACGAAGGCCGTGTACACATCCCCCCAAGGAATGGTCACCGCCATGCGCCGACCGTTGGCGAAATTAAATTCGCGCTGTTTGTAGGCCAGTGGTACGCGCACGACTTGACCCTCGCGACGCACGCGACCACCGCCACCGACACCCTCGACCGTGGTCAGCGCCGTGCCACGACTGGGTCCACCACCCGCATCGAAGGCCAAGATCAATTCATTCGCGTCTGGCAGCTCGCGCGCGAGCATCGCCGCCAAGCAGTCCGTTGGCACCACGTCGAAGCCGACGCCGGGAATCAATGCGATCCCGTGTTTACGCGCCGCGCTGTCATTGCTATGCGCATAGGCGAAGACATCGATCTCCCCGGTAATGTCCAAATAGTGCACCTTCAATTGCAGGCACGCGGAAATCATCGCCGAGGCGGTGCGCGAAAACGGTCCGGCGCAATTGAGCACAGCGCGCATTCCATCCAGACCCTTGCGCAGCGCCGCCACGTCCCCCACATCAAAACAGCGCTGCGGCAAGCCAAATTCGAGTGCCAAGGATTCGAGCTTGTCTGCATCGCGCCCAGCCACCACAGGTTTCATTCCTGCGGCAACGGCGCGTGCAACGATCAACCGCCCGGTGTAGCCGTAAGCGCCGTACACCATCCACGCATCTGTCATGGCGAAATCCTGGTCCAGTTACACAGTGCATAACGTCCCTCATACGCAGGTTTGAATCAATCGATGTGGAGCGAAATAGTCAAAAGTCTTATCAACCTGTGGCCACGCGCGAGATCAAACGGACAGGGTAGGCGTAGTCACTGATTTACCCGCGGACGGTAGAACGCAGCCTCCACCCCAACCCCGCTCCCAAAACAGCCTGGGAGAGGGGAGCCCAAATGCCGGATTGCCGAGATGCCGTCGCCAAGCTTCGAGGACGCAAGTGTCGGGTGTCGGGCTATGGTGGCGGCCAACTGAAGGTCACGATGCGCCATGTTGGCGACTCGGCTAACAAAAGAAAACGCACAAAATCGCCATCGACATGCGAAGGAATTCATGAGCACTGCGCCAAATCCACCGTCGCGCTCGGTCAAACCGTTGGCGGCTTTGCTTCCCTTTTTGCGGCCCTATCGCGGGCTGATGGGTGCCGCGCTAGGCTTCTTGATCTTGGCCTCAGTCGCCTCGCTATCACTGCCAAGCGCGGTCGGCAAAATGATCGATCATGGCTTCACTGCAGCGAATGCAGCCTTTGTGGATCGCTATTTTCTGGCGCTATTCGCCGTGGCCGTGGTGCTCGCGATCGGTACCGCGGCGCGCTTTTATTTCGTCACGCGGCTTGGCGAACAGGTCATGGCTGATTTACGCCGCGCGGTTTACAAACACCTCCTGCACCTCGATCTATCCTTCTACGAAACAACGCGAACGGGCGAGCTGCTGAGCCGCTTGACGGCCGATACCGAGTTGATCCAGACCGTCGTTGGTTCGAGCGCGTCAGTGGCGCTGCGCAGCTTGGTAATGCTGGTCGGCGCGCTGATCATGCTGATCATCACCAGCCCAAAATTGTCGATGCTGATCGTGTTCGGCATTCCCATCGTGGTCGCACCGATTTTGATTTTTGGTCGTCGCGTGGAAAAGCTCTCGCGTGAAAGTCAGGATCGCATCGCGGACAGCTCGGCGATTGCCGGCGAGACCTTCAATGCCATCCATACGGTGCAGGCCAATGTTGCCGAGACGCGCGAGTCGTTACGCTTCGACGAGGCGATTGCTCGGACATTGGCCACGGCAAAGCACCGAATTCGTGTACGTGCATCGCTCACTGCGATTGCCATTCTGCTGACCTTCGGTGCCGTGACGCTCGTGCTGTGGATCGGCGCGAAGGCCGTGCTGGCGGGCACTTTATCGGGCGGTGAATTGGGTCAATTCGTGCTCTATGCGGTGTTCGCCGCGGGCTCGGTAGGGGCGGTCAGCGAAGTCTGGGGCGATGTGCAGCGCGCGTCGGGCGCCATGGGTCGGTTGGCTGAATTACTCAGCATCAACGCGGTGATCGCCGATCCGAAGACTCCCAAGCCCGCACCGAAGGCTCTTCGAGACGCCTTAACACTGGAGGGCGTCGGCTTTCACTATGCCTCGCGCCCAGACAAAGCTGCGCTAAGTGGAATCGATTTGCGCGTAGCCGCCGGTGAAACCATCGCGCTGGTTGGTCCGTCTGGTGCTGGCAAGAGTACGCTGTTCCAACTGCTGCTGCGTTTCTACGATCCCGATGTTGGCCGTATTGCAGTCGATGGCAGCGACATCCGCGATCTACGCATCGATGATTTGCGCGATTTGTATGCATTGGTGCCGCAAGATCCGGTGATCTTCGGCACTTCAGCGCTTGAAAACATCCGCTACGGCCGCCCGGAAGCTACGCGCGAGCAGGTGATTGACGCCGCACGCGCTGCCGAGGCGCACGAGTTTTTGAACGCCTTGCCGGAGGGCTACGACACCTACCTCGGCGAGCGAGGCGTGCGCCTTTCGGGTGGGCAACAACAACGCGTGGTCATTGCGCGTGCGTTGCTGCGTGACGCCTCGATTTTGCTGCTCGATGAGGCCACCAGTGCACTCGATGCGCAGAGCGAGCGCGCGGTCCAGCAAGCGCTGGAGCGATTGATGCAAGGGCGCACCACGCTGGTGATTGCGCACCGACTGGCCACGGTCAAAAAGGCCGATCGCATCGTCGTTATTGACCACGGGCATATCATCGCGCAAGGCAGCCACGAGGAGTTGCTCGCGCAGGGTGGGCTGTATGCGGAGTTAGCGTTGTTGCAGTTGGTGTAGTGGGAGAGTGAGCAGGAGCGGCGCTCGTCATTGCAAGATCGTGGCTTGGGATTGGGGGCTGGGGCGCGCAAGATCGTGGCTGGGGATTGAGGGCTGGGGCGCAAAACGGCGACAAATCGCCACTTAGGCTGTAGTCAGCAAATCAGCCGGGCCGCGCTCCCACTCGCGTAATTTGTCGCGCAAGACCGCAACATCACCGAGATAAATGCTGTCCTCGATGCCTTGCCGTACTTGCGCGATGGACATTTCACGCGTGATCGGATCGCCTTCGAGTTCAGCAATCACAACGCGTGCCGCGGCGTAGTGGAACTCCTCGATTAAACCGCCCTCGGCGAGTGCCAGCCATTCGCGTGCACGCACCGGATCATGGTCAATCTGCGCGCAGGCGAGCGCTTCGGCGAGCGCGCTTTGCTGGCGAAAGCCATCCGGCAACTGGTGCCAGTTCTTTAGGGTGTCTGCGTTGAGGCTCCGCGCACCTAACAGATCGCCACGATCACTGAGCATGCTGGCGCGTGTGGTCTGAATAAAAAAGACGTCCATGGGGCTAAGGTCTGTGGCTTCCATGGCATCGAGTTCGCGCGGATCAAAATCCCGTGGCCGTTTGCCGTCTAAGCTGGCGCGAGCCAGTCGTATCATCTGCAGATAGCGCAATGCAGCTTGTGGCTGCGTCCACAATCGCCGCAAATGTCCACCATCGGTGAGAAAGCCAGCGGCCGTAAACGGCAGCAAGTTGATGCCACCGAGCATCAAGGCAAACACGGTCAATTCGAGCATCATGATGCGCGGTGCATAGTGCATCTCCACCACCGCGAGTAGCCACCAGCCAAGCGCCGCGAGCAGCAAATTCGCGAAAGGCCCGCCCAGCACCATCATGCTCATGGCGCGGCGAAAGCGCTGGTCGGCAGGCAGTAGCGATTGCACGAATCCACTGACCCCGCGAATCGTCCGAATCTTGCGCAGACGATAGCCTTGACGCACGCGCTCCCAACGCCAGGGTCCGAGCACCACACGCAGAACGCTGCCGCCGGCCATACGCGCTGCGAGTGCGTGACCGATCTCGTGCACGAGGACGTTGACCGCAAAAGCGATCACAAAACCCACCATCACCACGCCCATGACGAGCAGCGGCGGCGCCGACGGTGGTGCGATTTTTATGCCGCTACTTAGAAATGCATAGCTAATCGATGCGCCGAATAAACCGCCGGCCAGCAATTGCATAGCCACGCGCCACGTCAGCTTCGTGTTGAGCACCGCTCTTGGGTCAAGTGCTTTCGGGACTTCTATCATTTCCCCAATTTCAAAGCTTGCGGCGAACGGCTTAGACCGGTTTTGCCAACGCCGGTTCCGGGCGCGGCGATGCGCGGTTCACAATCTGGTTGGCATTCTCCTCGCATGCATTCGCCCTTGATCGTCTTAACATCCTCTGGTCTGTACTGCCCGGCCGGCGATTTCTACATCGATCCGTGGCGGCCGGTGGCGCGCGCGGTAATTACCCATGGGCATTCCGATCACGCGCGTAGCGGATCGGCGCTCTATCACGCGGCCGAGTCGGGATTACCGATACTGACGCATCGCATCGGCACTGAGGCGCCGATTCATGCGCATGCCTACGCGCAGACCTTCACTCTCGGCGACGCCAAAGTTTCGCTGCATCCGGCGGGCCATATTCTCGGCTCGGCGCAGGTTCGGGTAGAACACGCGGGGCAGGTTTGGGTGGCCTCTGGCGACTACAAGCGCGACCCCGATCCAACCTGTGCGCCCTTCGAGGTGATTCCCTGCGACGGTTTTATCACCGAGGCGACCTTTGGTTTGCCGTGCTATCGCTGGGCGCCGATGGAGGAAACCATCGACGATTTGCTCTCGTGGTGGGATCGCTGCGTGCGCGAAAAAACCCCGGCCATCTTGTGCTGCTATGCGCTTGGAAAGGCGCAACGCTTGCTCGCCGAACTGGCGCTACGTGTAGATCGCAAAGTGTATTTGCATGGCGCAATGGCGCCTTTGGTCGAGCGCTATCGCGACGCCGGCGTGTACATGGCGGCAACTGAACTGGTGAGTGAAAGCGCGCGTGCACGGGACTTTTCGGGCGAGTTGATTTTGGCGCCTCCATCGGCCACCGGCTCGCCATGGATGCGGCGTTTCGCCAGTGCTTCTACGGCTTTCGCCTCCGGATGGATGTTGATCCGCGGCAATCGCCGCAGACGTGGTTATGACCGCGGATTCGTCGTCTCCGATCACGCCGATTGGCCGAGTTTGATCGACACCATTCGCGCGACCGGCGCGCGCCACGTGCTGGCAACGCACGGCAATACCGATGCGCTAGTCGCCTATCTGCGTGAGACCGGCGTCGACGCGCAAGCACTGCGCACCGAACTTGGCGGGGAGGACTAGTGCGCGCCTTTGCCGCCCTATACACGGCGCTCGACGAATCCAATGCCACGCGCGACAAGGTTGATGCGATGGTTGCGTATTTCCGCGATGCGAGCGCCGCCAATGCGGCATGGGCGGTGCATGTACTTACGGGCGGCAAACTTAAGCGTTTGGTGCGCTCAACCGATCTGCGCGAATGGTTGAGTGTCGCCAGCGGCTATCCCGCTTGGTTGATAGACGAAACCTACGCGCACGTGGGCGATCTGGCGGAAACCATTACGCTACTCACCCAGCGCGCGCACAGCCACGCGGAGCTGGCTGAAGTGCCTCTGCACGCCTGGATCGAGGAATTGCTGCAGCCGCTGGCGCGTTTGACGCCTGCCGAGCAAGGCGAGCGCGTGCGCGAGTGGTGGGCCAAGCTGCCGCGCGATCAGGTTTTCGTGCTCAATAAATTGATGACCGGTTCACTGCGAGTGGGCGTTTCGCAGCGATTGGTGGTGCAGGCACTTTCGCGGCTGACGGAGATCCCGGGTGAGCGCATTGCGCATCGGCTCACGGGACACTTTGTGCCCACCGCCGACGCCTGGATCGCACTGGTCGCGCCGGGCGAAGATGTGATCGACGCCGATCAGCCCTACCCGTTCTTTTTGGCGTCGCCGCTGGAACAATCGCCGGAGAACTTAGGCGATCCGAGTGAATGGCAGGGGGAATGGAAATGGGACGGTATTCGCGCGCAACTGCTGTATCGCGGTGGCAGTGCGCGCCTTTGGTCGCGTGGCGAAGAACGCCTCGACGGCCGCTTTCCGGAGATCGAAGCCGCCGCGTCGCAGTTGTCACGTGCATGCGTTCTCGACGGTGAAATCTTGGGATGGGAAAACGCAGCACCCCTGCCCTTCGCTCGGCTGCAAAAACGCATCGGCCGCCTGAAGCCCGGCGCGCGTGCCCTGGCCGACTGCCCGGTTGTATTCATGGCCTACGATCTGATCGAACTCGATGGCGTTGATATGCGCACTCAGCCTTTATCTGAGCGCCGCCGCGCGCTGGAAATGCTGCTGGCACCGATTGCTGCGAGTGCATTCCAAATCTCAGCGACCTTGGCCGAAGCCCCATGGGAACACTGGCAGCAACAGCGCTTGGAAGCACGCGAGCGTGGTGTCGAGGGACTGATGCTGAAGCGCTTGGATTCGTCCTATCAAGTCGGCCGTCGTCGCGGCGATTGGTGGAAATGGAAAATTGATCCATTCACTATCGACGCGGTTTTGATCTACGCACAGTCCGGCCACGGCCGCCGCTCCAACTTGTTCACCGACTACACCTTTGCGCTATGGGATCAGGGCAAATTAGTGCCCGTGGCGAAGGCCTATTCAGGCCTCAACGACGCCGAAATTTCAAAACTCGATCGCTGGGTCCGCGCGCATACCCTTGAGCGCTTCGGCCCGGTGCGTAGCGTCGAAGCCGTGCACGTTTTTGAACTCGCATTCGAAGCAGTCAACCGCTCGACGCGGCACAAATCTGGCATCGCCGTGCGCTTCCCGCGCATCCTGCGCTGGCGCAGCGACAAGACAGTCGACCAAGCCGATCAGCTCGCCACGCTGGCGGCGCTCGCCGGCTGACAAATATCACCCGTTTCACTATCCCTCAGGAAAAACGCGCAGTCGCGCCTCACTTCCCAATCTACGAATCCTTTCGTACACTAGCCCGGTCACGATTGTACAAACTCGGGAGATGGCGATGTCGAGATTCGGATTGGGCTTGGCTTTATTCGTCGGCATGTCCACATCGGCACTGGCTTGTAGCTTGTCGCACCCGCCCGGCCAGCACCCCATCGAAAAGAACACCGCTGCAACCGCTGTGGATTATTGGCCGGGTCCCGCGATCAGCGGTGCGTGGTTCAATCCGGATCGCAGCGGCGAAGGCGTGATCATCGAATACTTGAACGATGGCCGCGTGCTCGCCATCTGGTTCACCTATCCGGCCGCCGGTGAGGCCGGCGATCAAGCCTGGTTGCTCGCACAAGAAGGCGTGATCGAAGGCAATACGCTGCGATTTACGCAAGTCGTGCGTCCACAAGGCGCTCGCTTTGGCGCGGCCTTCGATCCAGCCCAAGTGTCGTTGACACCCTGGGGCACACTGCAAATGCAGTTTAACGACTGTAATCAGGCCACGCTGAGTTGGGCCGGCCCGGCCAGCTTCGGCAGCGGCTCGCGCGCCATGTCGCGTTTGACCAGTGTGGATGAGATTGATTGCGCAGGCACACGCAAATTGACTGCCACTGGCGGTCGCGCCGCGGCGGGCTTACGCTCGCGCAGCGGCGCCTGGTATGTTCCCTCGCGCTCCGGCGAAGGCTGGATCGTGGAGGAACTGGCCGACGGGCGCACACTGGTTTATTGGTTCACCTACGATCCAGAAGGTCGTCAGGCGTGGACTGTAGGTAGCGCGGTGCGCGACGGCAATCGGCTAGTCATCGAAGACAATCGCATCGCGCGCGGCACGCGCTTTGGCAGCGGATTTAACGCAGGCGATGTCGAATTGCGTCCCTGGGGTCGCTTGGAAATCAACTTTGATACCTGCAACTCAGCGCAACTGAGCTATGCCTCCACGCTGCCAGGCTATGGCAGTGCCAGCCGCAGTGCCGCGCGCCTGACCTCGATGGCCAGCGCACGTTGCGTGGATGCCGTACCAACTTCGATCACGGCCAGTTTTACCGAGCGCACACGCATGGCGACGCCCTATCCGAGTGAACTGGCGGTAGCAGGATTGGGTGACTCGCTCTACGCGCTGGCTGGCTTCCGCGATGTGCGCGGCTTCCGCCGCTACGACCGCGGTAGCGACACTTGGACCCGATTGCCGGATCTTCCGGCAGGTCGTGATCATGCTGCTGCATTTGCCATTCCGGGCAGCGTCTACTTGATCGGCGGCGCGGCCAATGGTTCTGGCAACCAGAGCGTTCACGGCTTCCGCTTCGATATCGCAAGCTCGACCTGGGAGCCAATTCCCGAGTTGCTTAACATCTACGGCAGCCATGCGGCGGTGGCGAATGGGCAAGCCTTTATTGGCTTTGGTGATGGCAGCTTGCAGCAATTCGATCCGCGGCAGCGGCGCGTTCGCCGAATTGACGCGCCCGATTTCCAGCAACGTGATCACTCTCAGGTGGTCGCATTCATGGACGAGATTTGGAGTATCGCGGGGCGCACGCCCGAGACCAGAACAGTTGCGATCTATGACCCAGCCAGTGAGCGTTGGCGCGCAGGACCGTCCATTAACAATCGTCGTGGCGGCTTCGCGGCTGCAGTCGCTGGCGATCGCATAGTGATCGGCGGCGGCGAGGTGATTTTTACCGGCACCTACGTCGAACCCAGTGTTGAGATCTACAACGCGGGAGCGGCCGCTTGGCAGCTTGGGCCGAATTTGCCGGTACCCGTGCACGGAACTGCCGCAGCCGCGATCAATGGCCGCTTTGTCATGGTGAGTGGATCTACCGCCGCCGGCACTGCATTGGGTAATACCGGGCGCGTTTTTGAACTGAGTTTCCCCTAGTCCGGCGGCGGCTGTGAAGCGCTGCCATACCGCAGCGCTTTACGGGTGGGTTCAACCAGCCAAAAAAAACTAGCCTGCTGCCAGACGATCGGAAAAGGCGCGAACTCGTGGATTGATCAATGCAAACCACAGCGGCGGCACTAGCGCGAGCACAAACATTGCGGCATAGCCACCGGGAAGCTGCGGGCTCGCGTCGTAGTGCCGCAGTGCCTGATAGCGACGTCGCGCATTTTCGTGGTGGTCGGAATGCCGCTGAAGATGAAACAGCAGTAGGTTCGTAAGCCGATAGTTCGAGTTCCACGAATGTAAATGCGTGGTGCGCTCATAGCGACCAGGGCCAAGCTCGCGCCGCGATAAACCGTAGTGCTCGATGTAATTGATGATTTCCAGACTCACGATCGCGCCGATCGCCTGCGCACCGAAAAAGATCAATCCGGGCGTTCCGAGCATCAGCGCCATCAGCACGGCGTAGCTCAACGTCAGTGCGCTCCACCACAACATCTCATTGCGCCAGTGCCACCAGGACGATCCGCGTCGCGCCAAACGTTCGGCCTCTAGGCGCCACGCATTGGCGATATTTCGAGGGATGGATTGCAGCACAAAGGCATAAACATTCTGACCAAAACGCGCGGATGACGCGTCCTTCGGCGTGGATACATGCACATGATGTCCGCGCAGGTGTTCAATTTTAAAGCTTGCGTAGGCGACGGAGGCGAGCAAGATGCCGCCCGCCCACGGCTCGGTGCGTCCCGCTTTGTGGATCAATTCATGCGCGACATTGATCGCTAACACGCCGCCAATCACGCCTTGTGACACTAGCCATCCCAATTTGCCTAGCGGACTTAGCGCCGCATGCGCGAACCACCAAGCTGACCAGAACAGCAGGATCAGGAAAATCGGTACGCAAGCGAGTGTCAGCCAGCGATACCACGTCTGCTGCTCCAGCACTTCCGCCTCTAGCTCGTCTGGATTGCTCGGATCGCGGCCCACCAAATAGTCAGCGACCGGCAATAGCGCGAACAGAAAAATCAGCGGAAACCAAGCGAAAACGTTCGCATAACCGCTGACGTTCCCCATCCACGCCGAAAGCGGCGGTAGCGCCGGCACCAAGAACACTGCCAGAAATCCGAATCGAGGTGCGCTCATTGATCGGACTTACCGTTCTTAGGGAAGCTCATTATGAGCCTGCGTGGGCGATTTGGTGCTGCTGGACTTGGAAATCACCGTTGATCACGCTTGCTTGTGGACAAGACGCCGATCGGACGCGGTGTGGCGATTCCGGCTAGATTCGATCCGCTTGGACGCGGAGCCCCGTCATCGAACTGAACCAGACAACCAATCTGCTACGCGTACTCGCCGACGCCAATCGCGTGCGCTTGCTGGCGTTGCTGATCGACGAAGAACTGACAGTGGCTGAACTGTCGGCGATTACTCGGCTCAAACAACCGCGCGTCTCCACGCATCTGGCCAAACTCAAAGAATCGGGTTTAGCGGTGGACAGGCGCGCGGGTGTTGCTGCCTTCTATCGCTGCCCCATCGACGAGATGCCGGTGGCAGCGCGCACGCTGTGGGCCAGCCTCGCGGCGAACCTCGACGATGCGGTGTTGACGGAAGACCGTCAGCGCCGCACGCAAATCTTGAATGCGCGCTCCACCTCATCCAGTTGGCCGGACGCGGTCGCGGGCGATATGGAACGGCACTACTCGCCGGGGCGCACCTGGGAGGCGCTGATGCGCGCCAGCGTGCAGTTGTTGGATCTTGGCGATGTGCTCGACGTCGCATCGGGCGATGGTGCGCTCGCCGAGTTGCTCGCGCCACGTGCTCGATCGCTGACCTGCGTGGATTTGAGCGCGCGCGTGGTTGAGGCTGGGACCAGGCGTTTGTCGCCATGGCAACACGCGCGCATGGTGTTGGGCGATATGCACGCGCTACCGCTGCCCGACGCCAGTGTTGACTTGGTACTTTTGCTGCAAGCACTGCCCTATTCCGACGACCCAGCAAGGGCTTTGGCCGAAGCCGCTCGCGTTTTGCGACCGCGCGGAAGGTTGCTATTGACTGCACTCGACGCGCACGAGCACCGCGCCAGCGTGGCCCCATTCGGCCATCGGAATCTGGGCGTAGATGGCACCGAACTGACTCGTCTCGCCCAATCCGCAGCTTTAATCGAAATCGAGCTTAAGCACGGCGGCGTTGAAACGCGCGCGCCGCATTTTTCAGTTTGGGTGCTGAGCGCGAGACGCGCCGCATAGCCAATGGTACGCATCGCCGCCAACGCGCGAGTGCGCGCTGCCGGCATCGCGAATGTCCGCCAACAACGATTAGGACTATCATTCATCGCTCTATCGCGATAATAGGATCGGCCGTCCATACGGCTGTCTTTCGGATGAGATCATGACGCAGCTAAACTATCGACACCCCGCCGAAGTTGAACGCCTGTTCGCCGATGCGAGCACCAGGATTCTGCTTTTGGATGGTGCTATGGGTTCAATGCTGCAGCGCTATCGGCTGGAGGAAAGCGACTACCGTGGCGATCAGTTTAAGCATTTCGACCATGATCTTAAGGGCAATAACGATCTGTTGGTGCTCACGCAGCCGAAGATCGTGCAAGCGGTCCATCAGGCCTATCTGGATGCGGGCGCGGAGCTGATCGAAACCAATAGCTTTAACGCCACGCAGATTGCGCAAGCCGATTACCATTTAGAATCAGCTACTTACGATATCAATGTCGCGGCTGCACGCTTGGTGCGTGAATTGTGTGATCGTAAATCCGATGCGACACCGGACAAGCCGCGCTATTGCGTGGGCGTGCTTGGCCCGACCAATCGCACCGCGTCGATCTCCCCTGACGTGAACAATCCGGGTTTCCGTGCGGTGAATTTCGACCAGCTAGCGAGCGCCTACGCAGAGGCCGCGGAAGGATTGATCGACGGTGGCTCGCAGATTCTCATGGTCGAGACCATCTTCGACACACTCAACGCGAAGGCGGCGCTATTTGCGCTCGATCAGGTCTTCGAGCGGCGTGGCTGGCGGCTGCCGGTGATGATCTCGGGCACGATCACCGATCGCTCGGGTCGCACGCTCTCGGGCCAGACCGCAGACGCCTTTGTGTACTCGGTTCGCCACGCCAAACCGTGGTCGATCGGCCTCAATTGCGCGCTCGGCGCGCGCGATTTGCGCCCGCATATCGAGGATCTGGCGCGCACTGTCGACGCATGTGTCAGCGCGCACCCGAACGCCGGGCTGCCAAATGCCTTTGGCGAGTACGACGAAAGCCCGGAAGACATGTCCGCACTGTTGGGCGAATTTGCCGGCTCGGGTCTGGTGAACATCGTCGGCGGCTGTTGCGGAACGACGCCGGCGCACATACACGCGATCGCGCACGCCGTGTCCAAAATCGCGCCTCGGACAATCGCCACGCCGCCGCAGATGACGCGCTTGTCGGGTCTTGAGCCCCTGGTGATTAGCCCAGAACTCAATTTCATCAATGTCGGCGAGCGCACCAATGTCACGGGGTCTGCGCAGTTCAAAAAACTGATCAAGGATGATCGCTACGACGCCGCGGTCGAAGTCGCGCGCCAGCAGGTGGCCAGTGGCGCGCAGATCATAGACGTCAACATGGACGAGGGCTTGCTCGATTCCGAAGCAGCCATGGTGCGCTTTTTGAATCTGATCGCCGCCGAGCCCGATATCGCGCGCGTGCCGGTGATGATCGATAGCTCGAAATGGGCTGTGATCGAAGCAGGCTTGAAATGCGTGCAGGGCAAGTCGGTGGTCAACTCCATCAGCATGAAAGAGGGCGAAGCACCTTTCCTGGAACAGGCGCGCAAGGCGCGCGAGTATGGTGCCGCCGTCGTGGTCATGGCCTTTGATGAAATCGGCCAAGCCGACACCGTTGAGCGCAAGGTTTCGATCTGCCGCCGCGCCTACGATTTGCTGACGCGCGAAGTCGGCATGGCGCCCGAAGACATCATCTTTGACCCCAACGTTTTCGCCATCGCCACCGGCATCGACGAGCACAATGATTATGCCGTCGCCTTTATCGAAGCCACGCGCCAGATCAAGGCCGAGATGCCGAAGGTGCATATCTCAGGCGGCGTTTCCAACGTCTCCTTCGCCTTTCGCGGCAATAACCCGGTGCGCGAGGCCATTCACTCGGTATTTCTGTTCCACGCAATCCGCGCGGGCATGGACATGGGCATCGTCAACGCTGGCCAGTTGGCGCTGTATGACGATCTGCCAAGCGAACTGCGCGAGTGCGTTGAAGATGTCGTGCTTAATCGGCGTTCTGATGCCACCGAGCGTTTGCTCGCCATTGCCGACAAATACAAGGGCGATGGCAGCGGCCGGGATAGCGAAGCGACAGCGCGCGAGAACGCGCAATGGCGCTCTTTTCCGGTCACCAAACGCCTGGAACACGCGCTAGTGCACGGTATTGACGAGTTCGTGGTCGAAGACACAGAGGCAGCACGCGAACTCGCTGACAAGCCGCTAGAAGTGATCGAAGGTCCACTCATGGCCGGCATGAATGTGGTCGGCGATCTGTTCAGTGCGGGCAAGATGTTCTTGCCGCAAGTCGTCAAATCTGCGCGCGTCATGAAGAAGGCTGTGGCGCATCTATTGCCCTTTATCGAAGCCGAAAAATTGCTCAGCGGCAATACCGCCAAGAACAACGGCAAGATCATCATGGCCACGGTGAAAGGCGATGTGCATGACATCGGCAAGAACATCGTCGGTGTCGTGCTGGCCTGCAATAACTTCGAGGTCATCGATCTTGGCGTGATGGTGTCGGCGCAGAAGATCCTCGACGCCGTCAATGCCCATGGTGCAGACATTATCGGCCTGTCCGGGCTGATTACGCCCTCGCTGGACGAGATGAATCACGTTGCCAAGGAGTTGAAACGCCAAGGTTTTACCCAGCCGGTGATGATTGGTGGCGCGACAACTTCGCGGGCACATACAGCGCTGAAGATCGAGCCGCACTACGATGCGCCGGTGATCTGGGTGAAAGACGCTTCGCGTGCTGTCGGCGTAGCGCAAAAACTGGTCAGCCCGACGGAGCGCGAAGCCTTTGTGGCGGAGGCCAGGGCAGACTATGCAGAAGTCCGCGAGCGGCACAAAGATCGTGGACCTGGCAAGAAATTGGTTAGTTTGGCGCAGGCGCGCGGCAATCGATTCGATGGCGACTTTTTGAACTATGTGCCACCGATTCCGCGCGACGCCGGTGTGCAAGTGCTCGACAACTATCCCTTGGACATCTTGCGTCGCTACATCGATTGGACGCCTTTTTTCTCGACGTGGGAGTTGGCGGGGCGCTATCCGGCAATTCTCGACGACGCGATTGTCGGCACCGAAGCGCGCAAATTATTCGACGACGCCAATCGCATGCTCGACCAGCTCATCGCCGAGCACTGGCTGACCGCGCGTGCCGTGTTTGGCTTATGGCCCGCCAATAGCGTTGGCGATGACATCGAAGTTTATGCCTGTGAAACGATAGCGCACGGAACACCACCCATCACCGAGCATCGTGGTCTGCTCGCCACGCTGTGCTGTCTGCGGCAACAAGCAGATAAACCGCCCGGACGGCCAAACTTCTGTCTGGCCGATTTCATCGCGCCGAAATCCTCAGGCCGTGCCGATCATGTCGGCGCCTTCGCGGTCACTGCCGGCATTGGCATCGAGGCGCACGTCGCGCGCTTCGAGGCGGCCTTCGATGACTACAACTCGATCATGATCAAAGCGCTGGCGGACCGCTTGGCCGAGGCATTCGCCGAGCATCTGCACGAGCGAGTACGGCGCGAGTTCTGGGGTTACGCGTCCGGAGAAGCACTCGAAAATACCGCGCTGATCGAAGAGACCTATCAAGGCATTCGGCCCGCACCAGGCTACCCCGCGTGTCCGGATCACACCGAAAAAGCCGTGATATTCCAGTTGCTGGACGCCAGCGCACGCGTCGGCATTGAACTCACCGAGAACTTTGCGATGTATCCCACCGCAGCGGTCAGCGGCCTTTATTTCTCGCATCCGCAGAGCCAGTACTTCGTGGTCGGTCGCCTGACGCAAGGCCAAGTCGAGGAATACGCGCACCGCAAGGGACAATCAATGCGGGAAGCTGAGCGCTGGCTCGCGCCGGTTCTGGACTACGATCCTGAAGAATAGTCCTGAAGCTTTGCCGCCAACGTCGTTGTGCGGCAACTTTTTCCGTACGGTGGGCTGTGATCACCAAACGCTACGACCCTAACCAGACGAATTCCCGCTTGGTGGAACCTACCGCAGGCATTTCACCACACCAGATCGTCGGGCACCTGGAAGCGCGGGTCGCTGTAGTCTTCGTCGGCATTGCCTGACGCGCCGATGCCTTCCGGCACGAATAGCGCGACATATTGTCGTCCGATGACTAGCGCCTCGCGCACGGTTGCTGCAGGCAGGATCAAGAAACGACCGTCCACCTGGACAACGCCCAAGTCCCCTGCATTCAGTTGCAGGAATTGTTCGGCGGTCACGTTGACCTTGCGAATCTTCTTGCCATACAAGAAGTTACGCGTGTGCTCAGAGAGTGCCTGATTGACGCCCTTACCGGCCACAGCGGCGGCCAGTTTCAAGCGCTGCTCGCGCTTGCGCTGCGCCTCTTCCTGCGCTAGACGCTGTGCAGTCTCGCGCTCACGCTTCTCGGTTTCGGCTCGCGCGTTATATGCCGCCGCCAGCGAAGGCTCCCGATTGGGATCAGGCTGCCGCTCAGGTTTCGGCGGCCGTTGTGCCTGCGGATTCGGGCGGGATGGCTGGCGTGCCGCGGCATCCTTGCCAGCGTGGCGCTCATTGGCGGGTCGCCCGGCACGATCCAAAGGCCGCCCAGACCGCGAATGACGATCTTGCTGACCGCCACTGCGCTCGGGAGGCTTTACCGGCGCGGGACGCGGCTCAGGCTTCGATTGCGCGAAGCCCGCTTGTAGGAGTTGATCCCGCAGGGACAAGCCCATGATGGCGTCTCCAACCAGAAACTCCTCGCGCCGCCGGGGTTAGCGACAGCGCGAGGATAGAGGACGAAAAGACTCGAGTGGTTCAGATCTCAGGCAGCCGCCTGAGAACCTTCCAACTGATCCTCGGGGAGATTGACCTTGTTGTACTCACCCAAGACGCGCATTAGCAAAATTACGCGTTCGGAGCCATCCGAAGTGAGGAACACGCCACTAAAATCCACTAAAGCGCTGTCCGCAAACTTGGCTGCTACTGCTTGACGCGCAGCAATGGTCAGTTTGATCACACCACTTTGTTTATCACCTAGGAACTGAAGTTCGCCAATCACCTCGGGCGGAACTTCTGCCGGCTCCAGTCCAAAACGCACCAGATTGCGTACCCCTCGCGTCGAACGTACGCGCGCAAGGTTGTCCGTCATCGGATTTGCGTGTAGAAAAAGATAGTTGGGGAAAAGAGACTCCACGCGGTCGACGATACCCTTGGTGGTGCGTAGGGTGCGACGAATACGCGGATACAGGCATTGATAGCCCTCACGCGTGAGGTGCTCGACAGCGCGGGTCTCTTCGCGGGGACGGGTGTTGACGACATACCACTTCACGATCGCGGTCCTCTCCTGCAGTCTGGCGAGTGCGAACCACCGTTGCTCAGACGGGCGGCTCTCCAATGCACTTCCCGGACATAAACCCTGGTAAGTGACGGTGGAGATAAGCCGGCTCTAGTACGAAATCGCGCAAGCCGCCAATTGCCCGGCGTTGCGAGATTCCACACTTGGGAACCATGGGGAGAGCGAGTGTAAAGAAAGCTGGTATTCCCAACAAGATTGACACGCTTGCGCGAACGTGCACGAGCCAACTTAAATGAACTTATCGTTCAGTCGCCCGCATTCGCGCCGATAGCTGAATCAGGAATCAATCAAACGCGCTCGGGAAGTTGGATTCCGAGCAAATTTGCGAAATGCCGCACGGTGGACGGCAAGCCAGTGTCCAGCGTGATCGTCGGTTCCCAGCCCAGGATGGAACGGGCCAGATCGATAACTGGGCGACGCTGCGTCGGGTCGTCCGAAGGCAATGGCCTGAATTCGATACTCGATCGCGATGCCGTGATCGCCAGCACGCGTTGCGCCAGTTCGAGGATCGTGAACTCACCGGGATTGCCCAAATTGACCGGACCGATGAATTCGTCGGGAGACTCCATCAATCGGATCAAACCCTCGACTAGGTCGTCGACATAACAAAAGGAACGCGTCTGCGAACCGGCGCCATAGACAGTCAGCGCCTCCCCTCGCAGCGCCTGGACGATGAAGTTGGACACCACACGCCCATCGTTCGGGTGCATGCGCGGGCCATAGGTGTTGAAGATCCGCGCCACCTTAATGCGCAAACGATGCTGCCGGTAATAGTCGAAGAACAATGTCTCGGCGCAGCGCTTGCCTTCGTCGTAGCAGGAGCGAATGCCGATGGGATTGACGTTGCCCCAATAGCTTTCGGGCTGCGGATGGATATGTGGATCGCCGTAAACCTCACTGGTTGAGGCCTGCAGGATTTTGGCCTGCACACGCTTGGCCAAACCGAGCATGTTGATCGCGCCGTGCACGCTAGTTTTGGTGGTCTGTACCGGGTCGTGCTGATAGTGAATCGGCGACGCCGGGCACGCCAAATTGTAAATCTGGTCAACTTCCACATACAGCGGAAAGGTCACATCGTGACGCATCAACTCAAAGCGCGGATTGCCGATCAAATGTTCGACGTTGGCTTTGGTCCCAGTGTAAAAATTGTCGACGCATAGCACATCGTGCCCTTGGGCCAACAGTCGCTCACACAAATGCGAGCCCAAGAACCCGGCACCGCCAGTGACCAAAATTCGTTTTCGAATTAAATCGCGCATGTTTCCTCAGACGAAATCTGGCCGGGCGACGCTGCGCCCGCGACCGATACCATAGTAGGCAATTCCGGCGGCTTCCACGGCCTTGGGATCGAAGATATTGCGCCCGTCGAAGAGCACCTTCTCTTTGAGCGCATTCGCCAGTACATGGAAATCCGGGCTCCAGAACACCTTCCATTCGGTGACCACGGCAAGTGCGTCTGACCCATCCAGCGCTTGCTGTGCATCCTCGGCGAAGACTAAGTCATCGCGCTCACCGAATACGCGCATCGCCTCAGCGCGCGCTTCCGGATCAAATGCACGTACCTTTGCTCCCGCGTCCCACAAGGATTGCAACAAATGGCGGCTTGGCGCCTCACGCATATCGTCGGTGTTCGGCTTGAAAGACAAACCCCACACGGCGAAGGTACGGCCTGACAGCTTGCCACCAAAATGCCGCGAGATCAGCTCGAATAGCTTGGACTTCTGATCGTAGTTGACTGCCTCAACGGCGTCCAGGATGCGCGTGCTATAGCCCACCTGCCCCGCCGTACGCCCGAGTGCCTGGACGTCCTTGGGAAAGCACGAGCCGCCATAGCCAATGCCGGGGTAGATGAAGGAATAGCCAATGCGCGGGTCGGAACCGATGCCAACGCGCACCGATTCGATGTCCGCGCCCACGCGTTCGGCGATATTTGCGAGCTCATTCATGAAGCTGATCTTGGTCGCAAGCATGGCGTTAGCTGCGTATTTGGTCAGTTCGGCCGAGCGCTCGTCCATCAGAACCATACGCTCATGATTGCGGTTGAATGGCGCGTACAACTGCTTGAGCGCGGTCACGGCGCGCGTACTGCTGCTGCCGATGACGATCCGATCCGGCTTCAAGCAATCTTTGACTGCATCGCCCTCTTTCAAGAATTCCGGGTTGGAGACGACATCGTATTCGACCTCGCATCCGCGCTCGGCCAGCGTGCGCCCGAGCATTGCACGCACACGATCAGCAGTCCCGACCGGCACCGTGGATTTATTGACGATGACCGCATAGCGTTCCAAATGTGTGCCAATTTCCCTGGCCACACCCAGTACGTAACGTAAGTCCGCACTGCCATCCTCGTCGGGCGGCGTGCCTACCGCGATAAAAATCACCTCGGCGAAGGCGACGCCTTTTTGCGCATCGACGGTGAACTTGAGGTGGCCAGATAGTCGGTTCCGCTCCACCAAATCTTCCAGCCCAGGCTCAAAGATGGGGATACGACCTTCATTCAAGCCGTCGATCTTGGCGGTATCGATATCAACACAGATGACTTGATTGCCGACTTCGGCAAGACAAGCACCGGTTACTAGACCGACATAGCCGGTTCCAAAAATTGCAACACGCATGCTGACTGACTCTGACAGTTCTTGCCGTTGGGTATCCGCGGCGAAATGCGAAAAGGGCGTGCGAAAAGATCACGCTGTGCAGTAGGGCCCACTATAGCTATGCACTTGGTGTGCATGCACCAGCGGCGACCGCCACAAAGCAAAGGCCGCCCGAAGGCGGCCTTTGCACTAAAACCTGGAAGTGTTGAATCAGTTCAGGATTTCGAGCAATTCAACTTCGAAAACCAGCACCTCGTTCGGACCGATACCCCCGGCCGGCTGGCCGGCATCGCCGTACGCGAGCTTGCCCGGAATGAACAGTTTGTACTTGCTGCCGACCGGCATGAGTTGCAGCGCTTCGGTCCAACCCGGAATGACGCCATTCAGGGGGAAGGTCGCCGGCTGGCCACGATCGATACTGGAATCGAACTTGGTGCCATTGAGCAAGGTGCCGACGTAGTGCACTTTGACTTGGTCGTTGGCTTTGGGCTTGGCGCCCTTGCCCTCGGTCATCACTTGATACTGAAGCCCGCTTTCGGTGGTCTTCACACCGGCCGCAGTCTTATTCTTGGCTAAGAAATCTTCACCCGTCTTGGTGTTCTCAGCGCCAGCTTTGACCTTCTCGGCTTCGCGCTTGGTCTGCAGCATGGTACGGAATTCGTTGCTGACGGCGGTCGCTTCTTCCTCAGTCAACAGCGTGGCGCCGCCGTTGAAGGAATCGCCGAGGCCGCGCTGGACCATGGCCAGATCGACGTCATTCTTGATTTCTTTCAACTGCTTGCCGAAGGACATGCCGACCATATAGCTCTGCTTGTCTTTTTCAGTTTTCAATGCGGGATCCGCGGCGTTTGCCGTTTGGACAAAGAAGACGGAGCCCAAGGCCAGCGCAAGCGCGCTACGGGCGAACATATATTTCATTGGTTATTCCTTCAGAGGTGATGGAGAGACAAGTCTATTCGGTAGCCGGTGACGGGCTTGAGTCCACAAACGACTGGCCCTTCGATCTCCGAAGCCCGCTATTCTGCGGTGTATGAATGAACTTCAGCAAACAGATATCTATACACCTTGCGGAACTAAGCTGCGAGTGCACGGTCGCGGCCGTGAGTTGTCGCCATGATTCGCGCCAATAAGCTGCTGATCGTCCGTGGCAGCCGACATTTGATCCAAGACGCCACCTTCGATATCCCGCCCGGCGCGCGCGTGGGTGTGGTCGGACGTAACGGCACCGGCAAGTCCAGTCTATTCGCGGCGATTTCTGGCGATATGCATGCCGATGGCGGCGAACTTTTGGTGCCCACGCAATGGATTCAAGCCAGCGTGGCGCAGCATATGCCGAGTAGCAGCGCCAGCGCATTGGCCTATGCCTTAGCTGGCGATCGCGAACTGGATCAATTGCGTGAGCGCTGGGAACAAGTCCAGGCAAGTGGCGATGGCACGCAAGTCGCCGAGCTGGCCGAGGCGTTGGATCACGCCGGAAACTGGGATGCGGAATCACGCGCCGCACAATTGTTGCGTGGGCTGGGATTTGCCGACACCGATCTGGAACGTGGCGTTGATGAGTTCTCTGGCGGCTGGCGCATGCGCTTGGCGCTAGCACGCACGCTGATGCGGCGCTCAGATTTGCTGCTACTCGACGAACCCACCAATCACTTGGATTTAGATACGGTCTTGTGGCTGGAGGGATGGCTCAAGCGCTATCGCGGCACCTTGCTGGCGATCTCCCATGACCGCGATTTTCTCGATTCGATCTGCACCCATACCTTGTATCTGGACGGCAACAGCGCCGAGCTATATGTCGGCGGCTTCTCGGCCTTTGCGCGGCAGCGTGCCGCCCACATAGAGCAAGCCAAGCGTGAAGCTGCGCAAGTGGCGCTTCAACGCGCGCATCTGACGAAGTTCATTGATCGCTTCAAAGCCAAGGCCAGCAAGGCGAAGCAAGCACAGAGCCGCGTCAAAGCGCTAGAACGCCTGACGTCAGCACCGGTGCCGCATGCAGAAGGCGAAGTGCATTGGCTGGTGCCGGCGCCGCTGAAATTGCCGGATCCCTTGCTGCGCATCGACAAAGTCGCGGCCGGCTACGGCGAGCGTCGCGTACTCGACAACGTGTCGTTCTATATTGAGCCGGGCGATCGCATCGGTTTGCTTGGACGCAATGGCGCCGGCAAGTCGACCTTGATGAAGCTGCTCGCTGGCGTGCTCGATCCCTTAAGCGGCGAACGTAAAGCGGCACGCGATTTGGCGATTGGCTATTTCGCGCAATCACAAGTCGAGGAGCTTCCGGCTGATTCGACTCCGCTGGCTTCGCTGCAAACCTTGATGCCTGGCTTAAGCGAGCAAGCCGCACGCAACTACTTGGGCGGTTTCGGCTATGGCGGCGAACTTGCAACCACGCCGATTGGTCCACGCTCTGGCGGCGAGAAGGCGCGTCTGGCTTTGGCATTGCTGCTGGTACATCGGCCAAATTTGCTTCTACTCGATGAACCGACCAACCATTTGGACATGGCTGCGCGTGCGGCTCTGGTCGAAGCATTGCAAGATTATCCGGGCGCCGTGGTGCTGGTCAGCCATGACCGCTCGCTACTGGAAAGCTGTTGCGAGCGCTATTTGCGCGTCTACCGCGGCGAGGTCGTGAGCTTCGATGAGGATCTGGACGCCTATGCGCGCTTGCTGCGCGGCGAGGGTTCGGCGACCGCCTCCCCTCCAGCGCCGAGCAGCATCACGGCGCCCGCGAGTGCGCCTGCGATCGATCATCGCGAACGGCGCAATCTCAATAATCGTCTGAAGCGCCTGGAAGATCAGGTCACCAAGTTGACGCAAGCCGAGACGGCACTAGAAGCCAACATTGGCGAAACCGCTTCCAAACCGGGTAATCAGTCGCAAGAATTGCAGCGCCTGCAAGCCGACAAAAAGCGCTTGACCGCAGAGCGCGAACAGGCTGAATCAGACTGGATGGACGTTGCGGAAAAACTGGAATCAGGCGCCTGATTGGGGCGCGGTTGAGATTAGCCGATGGCCTGCGGCAGATCCACATGCCTAGCGTCTGTCTGCCGCTGGTGGCGGTGCAGCGCACGCATATTTAGCAAGTGCGCGAGCGCGATGCCAAGCCCGCCGCTGACCTGGAACCACACGTGCGTGGTGTCGCTGACCGACCAATCTCCGAATGCGCCAATGATCATTAGCACGCTCGCCGCGCCAGCCACGCCCAATGGCGTGCGTGAATGGTGCCGAGTAAAGCCGAATCCCAACACCAGCGCCGCGAAGACAACGACCGTGCTGACCACGAATCGCTCCGCTTCGTGGCTCCACAGCAAGATCTGCGCTAGCCCCGACCATTCGGACGCCACTGCGCTCAGCGCCAGTTGCAGACCGGGCAACAATCCGAACATCAGCGGTAATGCAGCACAATGTATCGCGCACGCGAGCGACGCGCCGGCACCCAAAGTGTCCAAACTGATCGCGCCGCGATGTCGATGAAAAAAACCCATTTGATCGTTCATTCGGGGCTTTGCATAGAGCCCTTTGTGTAACACTATAACATCGGACGGCGACGCAGTGAAATTTACCGTGCTTCAGATTCAGCAACTTAGCTTTGGCTGGACGCCAAGCGACTGCCTGCTCAACATTGACCACTTAGCGCTAAATGCGGGCGAAAGTCTGTTTTTGCATGGCCCAAGTGGCTCCGGTAAGAGCAGCCTACTCGGCTTGATCGGTGGCGTGCTGCTGCCAGACGCTGGCAGCATTGAGATCTTGGGCACGCCGCTGCAATCCTTGAGCCGCGGACAACGCGATTTATTTCGCGCGGAACATATTGGCTTTGTGTTTCAGCAGTTCAATCTGCTGCCCTATCTGGACGCGATCGACAACGTGCTGCTCGCGCTGCGCTTTGCGCCGCAACGACGTGCGCGAATGGCCGCCGCGCACGCGCGCTTACAAGCGCAGGAACTGCTGGCTCGCCTCGGGCTGGACGATCAAACCTTGCGCGGCAGAAAGGCAGCGGAACTCTCCGTCGGTCAGCAGCAACGTGTGGCCGCGGCCCGCGCGCTCATTGGTTCGCCGGCATTGGTCATCGCCGACGAGCCAACGTCGGCGCTCGACAGCGATAGTCGGGCGGCTTTTTTGCAGGTTCTATTTGCCGAGTGCGCGCGATCTGGATCTGCATTGTTGTTCGTCAGCCACGATCGCAGTCTGGAGGCGCGCTTTGATCGCGTGCTGGATCTGCGCTCGCTCAACCAAGTGCAATCTACGCGTGTGTCAACATGCTGACGCGCGTCGCCCTCGCAAGTTTGTGGAATCGCCGACTGGCGGCCTCCCTTGGCGTATTCACGATCGCTATCAGCGTGGCCTTGCTGCTCGCTGTCGAGCGCGTGCGCGCGCAAACACGCTCAAGCTTTGCCAGCACGATTTCCGGCACCGACTTGATCGTGGGCGCGCGTACGGCGCCCGTGCAATTGCTGCTCTATTCGGTCTTCCGCATCGGCGATCCTACGCAATCCATCAGCTATGCACGATTCGAAGAGATCGCGGCGCATCCGCAAGTCGCTTGGACCATCCCGATCTCGCTCGGCGACGGGCATCGTGGCTATCGCGTGCTCGCCACCAACAATGACTACTTTGCGCACTATAAATACGGCGATCGTGCCTCGCTGGAGTTTGCCATTGGACGTCATTTTGACCAGGATTTCGACGCGGTGCTGGGCGCTGAGATTGCACAGAAGCTCAAGTATTCTGTGGGCGACCGGATCGAGATTGGCCACGGTGCCGGGCGTAAAGATTTAGCCTTACATGCAGACAACCCCTTTACGATCATTGGCATATTGCGCCCCACCGGCACGCCGGTAGATCGCACGCTGCATGTGCCCTTGGCGGGCCTTGACGCCATCCACGCGCATTTTCCGGGCACCTCAGGCAAGTCATCGCAATCGGCAACTGACGAAGAGCATGCGCACGGCGCGTTGTCCGCGGTGTTTCTTGGGCTAAAGAATCGCGCTGCGGCATTCGGCATCCAACGCCAAATCAATGACTACCCAGCCGAGCCCTTGCTGGCGATTCTGCCGGGACTCGCGCTCGCACAACTGTGGAATATCGTTGGTGTCGGCGAAGCTGCCTTGCTCTCCATCGCGGTCTGCGTAGTAGTCGCCGGCTTATTGGGCATGCTCACCAGCTTGGTCACCACGCTTGATCAGCGCCGACGTGAAATGGCGATCTTGCGATCGGTTGGCGCGAAACCGCGGCATATTGCCGCGCTGCTGATGGTGGAATCTTGCTTGCTTGCATCACTGGGCGCGGCGCTTGGATGGGCGACGGTCAGCTTTGGCCTGCTATTACTGGCCCCGACGCTCGCCAGCCAGTTCGGCCTCTATGTGAGCCCATGGCAAGCATCGGCGCATGAAGGCTGGCTGCTGCTCGGCGTGCTTGCGGGGGGCGCAATTGCGGGCCTGATTCCCGCAGCACTCGCCTATAGGCGCACGCTGGCCGATGGTTTGAGCATGCGCGCTTGATATTTGATGCAACCGAATGAGGAACACACACCATGTGGAAGCGGGCTGCTCTTGCGACGATGCTGTGGCTGCTGTGCTCCGCAGCGATCGGCGCAGATGCCACACGTGAACTGGACTGGATGGAGCTACTGCCGCCAGGCGAAATGGAAGCCCTCGGAGAAGCACCGCCACTTGATCACAACGGCATGTTCAAGATGACGCAAACTGGCAGCTTCAAGGTCGTCCCGAGCTTAAACGGCAGCAAGATCAAGATCGCCGGTTACATCGTGCCAGTCGAAGTCTCCGGCAATAGCCAGATGAGCGAGTTCTTCATCGTTCCCTATTTCGGCGCATGCATCCATGTCCCGCCACCGCCACCGAATCAGATCATCTTCGCCAAACTCGCCAAGACAATTCCGGTCACCGATATCTACGAGGCCTTTTGGATTGAGGGCACCTTGAAAGTGGAGACGATAAAAAACGACATCGCCGCGTCGGCCTATACGCTGGATGCGAGCAAGGTCAGCGTTTGGGAATAGTCATGGCGCTGCGCGACAGGCGCACGCGAACTACGGCGCAGCCCGCGCCTCGCGTGCCGGGCCGCCAGCGTTCTGCGCAAGCCTTTGGGCGTTTGCGCACTTAGCCAATTGGGCACTCGCCACCAGTGCCTTGTCGGGATAGTAAGAAAACACGAAATTGCCGTTCTTGATCGTATCGATCACATCCGCGGCCACTGAGGTGCGCAGCGCCGGACATCCCCAACTGCGCCCCAAACGTCCGCGTGCTTTGGCGGAAATCGGATCCACATAGGGCGCGCCGTGAATCACAATCGCGCGATCCATGGCGCGATCGTTCAAGCCCGGATCCAGACCGTCTAGACGCAAGGAATAGCCATTCGCGCCGTGATAGGTTCCGCGCGTGAGAAATAAACCCAGACTGGTCTGATGGCTGCCTTCGTTGTTCGAGAAGGCATTCGCAAAATTGTCGCCGCTGCCCTGCCCGTGCGCCACATGCTCCTCAAATAGCAGCCGTTGCTTGGTCAAATCGAACACCCAGAGTCGGGGTGTCAGTGAAGACAGCGAGTAGTCGATCAAGGTCAGGCGCGTCGCCGTAGTACCTTGGCCGTGTGCTTGCGCGCAATACACGGCTGACAAAGCGAGCGTGATCGCCGCACGGTTCGCACGCGGTGCGATGGCTTCGAGCGCATCGGCGCTAGGCAAAGGTCCCGCGACGGTTTGCGACATAGCGAGAAGGCTAAGTGCCGTGATCAATAACAAGCGGTGTGTGCGAGTGGCCAGATTCACATCCTCAAATCGTTTACCGGGCGGCGTCATGAAGTGAACGCGCCGCGAAGGAGAGGGTGAAGCTTATGTCGACGCGTGAGCTAGATGCGTGCAAAAAACGACACCATTTGTGATTCACCGGGAAACACGCACGGCCGTTTGGTTTCATTTGACCTTTTTTCGGCGATTAGAGGCCGATCTCGCGTTTGGCATATGGATTGCAATCGCTTGCCAAAGCCAACGCGAAAATCAACCGCCCGATGAGTGGCCGTACTGCGCTTCTGTCCCTGCTGCTCGCCTCACTCATTTGTGCGGGGAGCTGTCATCCCAATCGCTCGCGTGAACTCGTTTCGGACGTGCAGACGCCGGGCGCGCTGGCGGGCTTTGTGGCGATTGCGCGCCAGAATCAGCCAATAGATCTTGACGCGCTTGCGGCAGAACTCGGCACCAGCCAAGCCCACTGGGGATCCGTGGTGGCAACGTACGCGCGCAATCAACAACGCCCTCTCTGGTTTGATGCTGGATTTCCGCGCAGACAGATTCAGGGGCTGAACGCTGCGGTGCAAGATCTGCGTGCGGATGGATTGGATCCGCGACACTACGACGGCCAGCAGGTGGCCAAGATCGCCTTACGCAGTGCCACACACGCGATCGCCTGGACCGATGAAGAGATCGCCATCGCAGACGTGCAACTGACGCTCGCGGCATTGAAGCTTGTGCGTGATCTACAGATGGGTGCTGCGACGCCGGATAAGGCCGACAGGTTATGGGCGCACAACGATGCGATTGATTACGGCGCTTTGATTTACCTGAGTGCGCGCGCGGAGCAGGTTGCCCCTGTGCTGCGTAGCCTTGAGCCGCAGCATCCGCAATATCGACGCTTGCGCGATACGCTGGCGCGTTATCGCGTACTGGCCGACACTCAAAAATGGCCGGCCGTTGCTGAAGACGCACACGTCAAACCTGGCCAATCCGGCCCGCAAATACCGGGTGTGCGTGAGCGTTTGCTGGCCAGTGGACATTTGGCGCATTCGAACGGCAGTGAGCTACTCGACGACGAGCTGATCGCGGCAATCCAGATTTTCCAGCGTGAGCACGGCTTGAGCGACGATGGCGTACCCGGCAAAGACACGCTATCGGCGATGAACATCTCGATCGCTGAACGCGTTCGCCAATTGGAAATCAACCTTGAGCGTTGGCGCTGGCTGCCAGAGGATCTAGGCGACACGCACGTGCTGGTCAACGTGCCAACTTATCAGTTGAGTGCCGTCGAAAATCGTAGGCTGGTGTTGCAGATGCGCGTGGTCGCGGGAAGCGCCCGTACGCCGACGCCGATCTTTCACAGTGCAATGCAATCGGTAGTCTTTAGCCCCTATTGGAACATTCCGCGTAGCATTCTTCGCGGCGAGATTCGACCGGCGCTGGCGAAAGATCCTGGCTATCTCGAGCGCAAGAATATGGAGGTGCTGCGCAATGGACAGGCGGTAGACCTGGCAGAAGTGGATTTCAGTGATCCTAGCGTTCGGGTGCGGCAGCGCCCCGGCGCAGCCAACTCCCTGGGATACGTCAAATTTCTGTTTCCGAACGATTTCCACGTGTACTTGCACGACACGCCAGCAGACGCCTTGTTTGATCGCATGGCGCGCAACTTGAGCCACGGCTGTGTGCGATTAGAAAAACCCGTTGAACTGGCGCGATGGGTATTACGCAACCAACCTGAGTGGACCGACGAGAAGATCCAATCGGCGATGGATTCGGGCCGCGAGAAACATGTACGTCTGGACAAAACCATACCCATTTACATCGTCTATCAGACAGTGTGGATCGCTGATGATGGTATGGTCCTATTTGCCAAAGATGTCTACGGACATGATCTGCGACAGACTCAAGTATACGCAAAGCACTTCACTAGCGCCGCGCCTGAATCTGCGTCCACAGTTAATCTCTAGCCTATGACTGGGTGTTGAAGTAGGGGAGGCGACTTAAAAATCCGGGCGCATTGAGCGCCCGTTCGAATCGACAAGAATGTGAACTGTTTGCGTCAGACATTGAACCGGAAGTGCAAAACGTCTCCTTCCTGCACCACATATTCTTTGCCTTCGAGGCGTAGACGCCCGGCTTCCTTGGCGCCTTGTTCGCCTTTCAGGCGAATAAAGTCGTCATAGCCGATGGTTTCAGCACGGATGAAGCCCTTCTCAAAATCTGTGTGAATCACCCCAGCCGCCTGCGGCGCGGTGAATCCGGCTTTGATCGTCCAAGCACGTACCTCTTTCTCGCCTGCAGTGAAATAGGTGCGCAGCCCCAACAGCTTGTAACCGGCGCGAATGACACGATTTAAACCGGGCTCGTCCAAACCCATGTCTTTGAGAAAATCGGCCTTGTCTGCCTCTTCCAGTTGGCCAATCTCTTCCTCCATCGAAGCACACACCGGCACGACCTCGGCGCCTTCCTTAGCCGCGCGCGCGCGAACGGCGTCCAAGAAGGGATTATTTTCGAATCCGTCTTCCTTGACATTCGCCACGTACATGACTGGCTTTAGCGTTAGTAAAAAGTATTCGCGAAGCAAGGCGCGCTCGTCCGGCTCCAAGTGTACGGTTCTCGCCGGCAAGCCTTGGTAGAGCGCATCGCGCACTTTCGCCAACACCGGGCGGCGTAGAATCGCATCTTTCTCACCAGCCTTTGCCGAGCGTTCTGCCCGATTGAGTGCCTTCTCGATACTATCGAGGTCCGCGAGTGCCAACTCGGTGTCGATTGTATCGATATCAGAAATCGGATCAATCTTACCCGCGACATGGATCACGTCTGGGTTTTCAAAGCAGCGTACCACATGCGCGATAGCGTCGACTTCGCGAATATGCGCGAGAAATTGGTTACCCAAACCCTCGCCCGTGGCAGCGCCCTTCACCAATCCAGCAATATCAACGAAATCGAATGTTGTAGGGATTATTTTCAGAGGCTTTGCAATCACTGACAAAGCCTGCAATCGTGGATCTGGCACCGGCACAACACCGACGTTTGGATCAATGGTGCAGAACGGGTAGTTTGCTGCTTCGACACCGGCGTTGGTCAGCGCGTTAAAAAGTGTCGACTTGCCCACATTCGGAAGCCCGACGATGCCGCATTTGATAGCCATGGTGATTCCGATTCAAGTTAACTTAAGAACAACATTTTGAAAAATCAAGACTCTGCAATCGACTAGCCGCACTTCTCTCTCCGAAGCTATTTGGGCACAGGGCAGTACAGCGCCAATCCCACACTACTCCTGACCCACCGTTTGATTACGCAGAGCAAACGATCCCCGCTTTTCTCATTTGACCGGGGTATGCAGCAACAACATCGCGCGTTCGAATTGGCCCTCGCGGATCAGCGGGAATACCGTAAGCCCAAGCCCTATGGCGCTGCGAATAGCTGTCTCGTCGGCAATATTCGGCTTACCCAACACCCACGGCGTCACCAGCTCTTTGCGGCCCGGATGGCCGATGCCAATGCGCAAACGGTGGAAACGCGCGTGGCCGAGCTGTCCGATGGTGTCACGCAAGCCATTTTGTCCGCCGTGGCCGCCGTCGAATTTGAGGCGCGCGACACCTGGCGGCAAGTCCAAGTCGTCATGCACAAGCAAGGCCTCTTCGGGGGCAATCTTGTAGTAATTCAGCACGGCAGTCACCGTCTGGCCGCTGCGATTCATGAATGTACTGGGTTTGACGATCCAAAGTGGCTCCGGCCCACCCGCTTTGCCAATTTCGCCGTGCAGCTTGGATTCGCTTAGCAAGCGCACGCGGAGTTGATCTGCGAGTTCGTCAGCGAACCAGAAACCAGCGTTGTGGCGATGGCGGGAATACTCGGCGCCCGGATTGCCCAAGCCGAAGACGACCTTGATCGACATGCTAAATTTCTGTCCCGCAGTAGAGTTGAACCGTCATTCCGCTGGATCTCTTGGTCCGGCACAACGCCTTATTGATGAGACGACCTTCGGCACTAAAACCGCCTAGCCGCATTCAGCCAGGGGCAGTGGCGACTGCAGGACAAAGCAGGTGTGACCTCAGCCAACGGGTCATTTAGTTAAATGCGGCAGACCAGCCCAATGGCGATTGCTCTATCCGACTTCCAAGCCCGTAGACGAAATGGCCGGCTTTCGCCGGCCATTTTGCTTGACCATCGCCGCGCCAATTACTTCTTGGCGGCAGGCTTCTTGGCCGGTGCAGCGGCAGCTTTCGCCGGCGCCGCAGCAGCGGCCTTGGCCGGTGCAGCTTTCTTCTTGCCTGCCGCAGGGGCAGCAGCGGCCGCACCTTCTTCCGGCACTTCGACCACTTCTTCCGCAGTCATGCGCGCCACGACGACGGCCAGATCATGTTCACGACCCAACTTCAACGACGGCACTTCCACGCCTTCCGGCAGTTTCAGGTCGGAGATGTGGATGGTGTCGCCTTCCTTCAGCTCGGTCAGATCGACTTCGATGAATTCCGGCAGATCCTTCGGCAAACAACTGACCCACAGATCATTCAACTCATGCAGCACGAGCACGCCGCTGGTTTTGCCGGCCGGCGACACGTCCTGATTCAAGAAGTGCAGCGGCACGCGCAGACGCACGGGCTCATTCTCAGACACGCGTTGAAAGTCGATGTGCAACAGCATCGGCTTGTACGGGTGACGTTGCAGCGCGCGTACTAGCGCCTTCTGCGTCTCGTTGCCCACGTCCAGCTCGAGGATCGAGGTATAAAACCACTCGCTTTTCGCGTAGCGATAGACCAACAACTGATCGAGCTGTAGAAGACGCGGTTCTTGACCACCGCCGTACAGAATCGCCGGAACTTTTCCTGCGCGACGAAGGCGGCGGCTCGCACCCTTCCCTTCATCTTCGCGGAATTCGACCGGCACTTTTTGAACTTTTGCCATGATGTAAGTCCTTGTTATTTAAGCGTTCCATCCGGGAACGCAGTGAAAGAATGGTCAAGGCAGATAGCCTTGCCTCACTCCGCAGACGATCGCCTTGCGACCAGGCCATCCCGAGGGGTGAGCTTTGCGCACTGAATGCCCAAAACTGACGCCTCATCGCAACCTTAAAAAACTACCGATCAATCCACATACAACGAGCTGACGCTTTCTCCCCCGGCGATACGGCGAATGGTTTCCGCCAACAGTTCAGCGACCGATAACTGACGAATCTTCGGGCAGGCACGGGCTTCCGGGCGCAGCGCGATGGTGTCGGTGACCACCAACTCGTCAAGCTCTGAGTTGCTGATGTTGTCGATTGCCGGGCCAGACAAAACCGGGTGCACGCAATACGCGACGACTTTGCTCGCACCGCGCTCTTTCAGTGCGCGCGCGGCCGAACTCAAGGTGCCGGCGGTGTCGACGATGTCGTCGACCATGATGCAAGTCTTGCCGGCTACGTCGCCGATCAGATTCATGACCACCGATTCGTTGGCCTTCGGCCGTCGTTTGTCGATGATCGCGAGTTCGGCGTCGTCTAGGCGCTTGGCCATTGCGCGCGCACGGACCACGCCACCCACATCGGGCGCGACCACGATCAAGGGGTCGCCAGCGTAATTGCGCCACATATCCGCCAACAACACCGGTGAGGCATAGACGTTGTCGAGCGGCACATCAAAGAAACCCTGGATTTGCTCAGCGTGCAGGTCCACCGTTAGCACACGACTGGTGCCGACGGTGCCGATGATGTCGGCGGCCACTTTTGCGGTGATCGGCACGCGCGCATTGCGCGCCCGACGATCTTGCCGCGCATAGCCAAAATACGGAATGACCGCTGTAACAGAAGCGGCAGATGCGCGTTTGAACGCATCGACCATCACCAACAATTCCATGAGCGTTTCCGCCGTGGGCGGCGACGTCGGCTGAACCAGATAGATATTCTGGTTGCGCACGTTCTCCATGATCTCGACGGCAACTTCGCCATCGGAGAACCGGCCCACATTGGCCTTACCCAACGGCACGCCGAGTTCGAATGCGATCGAACTGGCGAGGCGCGGATGCGCACTCCCGGTGAAGATCATCAAACCGGGAGCGCTGGGATCTGTACGCTTACTGCTCATTGAATGTAGTTGGCTGGGGCGCTAGGACTCGAACCTAGGAATGCGGGAATCAAAATCCCGTGCCTTACCAGCTTGGCGACGCCCCAAGCCGGCCGCAGCATGCAATCTAGACGTCTTTCAACGTGCTTGGATTACCCTACTACGGAGCCCGCTATTTTCGCGGTCAAACTGACCGATTGTCAAACCAATTCGCGATCGAATGTACACATCGCCATTGCCAGCCTGACGGAGCACCGCGCATCAGGCTCTGCACACCTGCAATATCGTCAATCTGCACGAACAGCGCACTGCCGCTGCCGCTCATGCGTACATGGCCGAATCGCGGCTGCAGCCAAGCTGCAGCCGCAGCAACTTGCGGCGCCTGGGCGTACACCAGCGGGGCAAACACATTGCTGACCGCAGCCCCTGCTTGGTAGTCATTCAACCGCAAAGGGACGCAATCGCGTTGCAGCTCCGATTGCTTAAACATCGGTGCCGTCGCGACGAACTCCCCCGGAAAAACCACCAAATACTGTCGGTCGGTGAATGCCAAGGTGGTCAACTGCTCGCCGATGCCTTCGGCCCAAGCGGGTTGCTGTGCTAGGAACACCGGGACATCCGCGCCAAGTTGCAGTCCCAGTTGCATCAACTCGGCCAATGGCAAGCGCAGATCCCACAGTTGATTTAATCCGAGCAGGCAGGCGGCCGCGTCCGCGCTTCCTCCGCCCAGACCCGCACCCTGCGGAATCAACTTGATCAGCGCCAAATCGGCGCCAAAACGGCTGTTGGTCTCGGACTGCATAAGGCGCGCAGCGCGGACCACCAGGTCATCGGCCTCGATCACACCTGCGGCACCGGCCGAACGCGTGATTTGACCATCTTCACGTACGCTCAAGGTGAGCTGATCGCACCAATCGATCAGCTCAAACACCGTCTGCAGCAAATGGTAACCATCGGCTCGGCGGCCAATGATGTGCAGGAATAGATTGAGCTTGGCCGGTGGAAACAAGGTCAACGACACGCTCATGCGGCTGCCACAGACATCATTGCGCACGCACACCAGCACCTGCGCCAGAGCGCTTCAATGCAGGCTCCAGTTTCGAACCGAGATGCGCACTTGGTGCTCGCCTGAGCGCGCGAAGACCTTCGTCGGCAGCGGCGGGTCTTGATTGACATCGAAGGCCGGATATCGAATCTCCCAGCCATTTTGCCGCAGCACGCTTAACTGGCCCTCGCTA
>Ga0209181_10001374_pt1 | contig 42797 bp, 35 predicted proteins | sample MAT05_FD_187208 | JGI IMG/M metagenome (GOLD analysis project Ga0209181, IMG submission 187208) | Freshwater microbial communities from Lake Fryxell liftoff mats and glacier meltwater in Antarctica - MAT-05 (SPAdes) (version 2) | ecosystem: Environmental > Aquatic > Freshwater > Ice > Liftoff... | reverse complement strand
ATCTAGGACCTTCCACATGCGGGCAGGTGTGGGAATATCTGCAAGACCTGCAACATCTAGATTCCATCTAATGGCGTTAGTAAAAATCTTGTTGGTATCCGTACTTGTTGGAGCTATGAAATCGAGTCTGAGACCGATTTTTTCCGCCATCTCACGTAGATTGGAAGCATGGAATAACCATTTGTCATCCAGATTTTTTGGCCACGACTTAACGCGCGGAACTCCAAAGCGAGCCTCATAGTCTTGGCACTTGGCTTTGAAAAACATCACAAGTTTGTGATTAGCACCCAGTTCTTGTTCGGTTTCTTCAATAAGCTTCAGATAGATTGCGGCCTTTAAATGGCCACCTATTTCCAGTGGCTCGATTAAAATAACTTTACCGCGAGGTCTAAGCCATCGAGCTACATTTTTAAGCGCAGCCTCAGGGTCCAGCATGTGATGCAATATCACACCGCCAATAACCAGATCAAAAGTATTATCGGTAAAAAAATCCTTATGAAGGTCAAAGCAATACGCTTCTATGCGCCCTTCCAGTTCAGGAATATTATCTTGAATACCCACCAATATTCGAAGTAGCTGTGGCGAGATATCGTTAGCAAAGATCAATGCGTTTGGCATGATCTCGGCAGCTGCGAATACAGTATTGCCACTGCCAGAACCTATGTCGAGAATTCTAAAAGATGCAAGCCGATCCAGCCCAGCAAGATCAATCCCACGGCCTACCAAATATTTCCAATAGTCATTTTTGTAATATCTGGCATGGTAGGTATCAGCATTCCTCAGGAACAACAACTAAAGGAAACAACTAAAGGGGTCAGAGTGAATTAACGCGATAGACTTCCTTAATGCAGACCGCTGTTAAATCTCAATCACGAAAACGCCGTCGTTTATTGCGACGGCGTTTTCGTTTGCAATGGAACACCATCGGCAATCTGCAGTCGCGTGACATTGCCCAGAAGTATTGCGAGGAATATTCCTACGATGGCTTGAATCGCGTGACCCAAGCACGCTTTGCCAACGCGTTAAGCCGGGCTAATTAAAAGACTCGTAGGGTGGTGCCTTGGCCCAACGCTTTTTATCGGTTATCGCAATACTCTATTTTCATCGCAGGCTTTGTCGTATATGGACTCCTACGAGATGTTATTTCAAGGCCATAAGCCGGATAGTAAAATTATATTCCCGTAGGCTGGATCCCGGCTTCATGCGGTATCCACCGAACATCATCGCATTTTGCGGTGGAATCACCCACGATTTGCCACCGGCGGGTGGTTCAACCCTACGCATTGGTCTGCTTTGGCAAGCTTTAAGCTAAAATCCAAGTGCCGGAAGTGTCCGGCATTTTTTACGCAAGTTTCAGGGGGTTACCATGTCGCAAAACGATTCGCCGTATCTGGACAGTGTGCCGCCGGAATTACCTGCGGGCCCGCCGGAGATGCCACAGGAGCAGCGCCATGCAACAGTCTTTACCGGCAAGACTTCCGAGTTTTTTGGTATATGGATAATCAATGTCGTGCTGAGCATTTTGACACTGGGTATTTACTCAGCTTGGGCGAAGGTTCGTACCGAGCGTTATTTCTATTCCAATACCAAGATTGCCGGTTCGCCGTTTGAGTATTTGGCAGATCCGGTAAGAATCCTGAAGGGGCGACTAATTGCCTACGTGTTGGTCATTACTTTATCGATATTGGCGCATCTGCAACTGTTTTTTCTGCTGGTGCCGTTTTACCTTCTAATACTGCTTACGGTGCCGTGGATGATTTATCTGGGCTTGCGTTTTCGCGCGCGTTATTCGGCTTGGCGGGGGCTGAAATTCCGCTTCGTCGATGGCATTTACGAAGCCTATGTCAACTTCATGTTCAAACCGATACTTGGTTTTTTTACCGGTAATCTATTATGGCCCTGGGTCCGCTTGTCGCAGCACGAATACATGGGCAATGGCCATCGTTTTGGTGGCAAGCGCTTTAGTTTTCAAGCCGACTTGGGTAGGTATTACCTTCCGTTTCTGATAAGCATGGGTATTGGCGCGGCCGCATTAATTATTTACATGGTGCTGATTTTTGCGAGTATCGGTATCGGCGGCATGTCGCCCGAAGGTGGAGATAAACCCTCGACCGATGCAATGATCTGGGTGATGTTGCCTGCGATTATTTTTTTATATGTCGCTATGTTTGTGATCAGTATTTATATTCATACCAAGTACATGAATTTTTTCTGGAATGGCCTTCGTCTCGGTACGCATCGTTTTGAATCGAGCTTGCGCACACGCGACATGCTTTGGCTTTATTTCAGCAACGGTATTGCCATTTTATTGAGTCTTGGTCTGGCAGCACCGTGGGCCATGATCCGGATGGCGAATTATCGCGCAGCGCATTTTACTTTTATCAGTGCCGGCAATATTGACGAACTCTCTGCCGAGTTTGAATCCGGGCGCGATTCCACCGGATCGGAAATGCTGGATGCACTTGATCTGGATATGGGCATCGGCCTGTGAGCAATATCACCGGCATTTGGTACAACGGAAAGTCTAGCCGAGGCCAGACTGTTCGCTTGAGCATGCCAGTACCGGAGTGTTTGCAGATCGAAAACGATAAGGGCGAAGTTAGCGAGTTTGATAGCCAACATTTGTCGATCTCTACGCGATTAGGTAGCACGCATCGTACGATCCAGATTCCGGATCAGGGCCACGTGCAATCCGAAGACAATGCAATTTTCGACACCTGGTTTCCACGGCAATCGCGCGTTGAAAAATTAGTCGATTGGTTTGAACGTCGAAAAACGGCAGCACTGTCGGCGGCGGCATTTACCGTGATCTCGGTGCTGCTGTTTTATTTTTTCGGTATTCCCTATGCAGCTCTAAAAGTAGCACCCCATGTGTCGCCTAGCATTGAACGCACAATGAGCGAGCAGGTGATGAAGGTGCTGGATTTGTCGCATGCCAATCCCAGCAAATTGCCTCTGGTAAAACAGCAAGCGCTGCAAACGCAATTCAAATCGATTATTGCCGGCTTGCCACGGGAAAAAGAACTGCATCTTTTGTTCCGTGATGCACCGAGCATGGGAGCGAATGCTTTTGCTTTGCCTAATGGCAATATCGTGATGACCGATGACCTAGTAAAGCTGGCCAAAAACGATGAGCAGCTGGTGTCGGTGATGGCGCATGAAGTGGGGCATCACGAGCATCGTCACGGTATTCGACAAACCCTGGAAAGTGCCGGTGTTTTGGCTATTATCGCGGCTTTGTTCGGTGATATTTCCGGGACATCAATGACGGCAACCTTGCCTGCGGTCTTGTTGCAAAACGGCTATTCGCGGAGCCATGAACAGGAAGCCGATGATTTCGCATTTCAATTATTGATTAAACACGGGCGTTCGCCACAGGCATTTGCCGACATGTTCAAGTTGATTCAGGCCAATGCGGTGCTTGATGATTCTGGTGCAATCAATTATTTGTCAACGCATCCGGCATCGAAAGAACGTATTGCACGGGCCGAGCAAGCCGCAAAGCAGATCAAAAAATAAGTAGGGTGGATCCCACCTGTCAAGGTGGTATCCACCGACCCCAGCGAAGTTGTAATGATTATTTTATTGGTAAAGTCGATTGGCATCGCCATGTGCGGTGGAATCGCCAAGAGCGGGCGGTTCCGCCCTCCGCATTAAAAAAAACGGCCGCATTGCGGCCATTTCATTAAACGATAATGAATTAATTAAAGCGCTTTTTCGAGTTCCGGAATAATTTGAAACAAATCACCGACCAATCCGAAATCGGCGATTTCAAAAATCGGCGCATCACCGTCTTTGTTGATGGCGACAATCGTGCCAGCATCTTTAATGCCGGTCAGATGTTGAATGGCGCCCGAGATACCAATCGCGACATACAATTCCGGCGAAATGATTTTGCCGGTTTGACCGACCTGCAATTCATTGGGAACATAACCGGCATCAACGGCGGCACGCGAAGCACCCACGGCGGCGCCCATTTTGTCGGCGAGCGAATAGATAATCGAGAACGCATCGGCGGAACCCAGCGCGCGGCCACCGGAGATAACTTTTCTGGCGCTTTGCAGATCAGGGCGATCACTCTTGCCTTGTTGCAAGCCGACGAAACGCGTGTGAGCCGGTAGCGCAACGCTGACGCTGGCCGCTTCAATACCCGCATTGCCGCCATTGGCCGCAGCTGGCCACGAAGCGGTTCTGACCGTCGCAACCACCGGCTTATCGGCAGGTGCGGTGACGCTGATGATGGCGTTCCCTGCATAGATCGGGCGCTTGAAGCTATGGCTCGATTCCACCGCCATGATGTCGCTGATTTGTGCAGTACCAAGCATCGCAGCAACGCAGGGCATCAGGTCTTTGCCGAATGTCGTTGATGGTCCGAAGATATGCGAATAACCGACAGCTAGATTCGCAATTTGTGGCGCCAGAATGTGAGCGATCGAATGGGCGTTCGCGGCATTGCGAACGGTTATGACTTTCGTGACGCCGGCAATTTGTGCCGCTTGCGACGCGATGGCATCCGGTGCATCGCTCAGTACCAGCACATCAATCGATTCGGCTTTCATTGCCTGTGCGCAAGTGACGCAACGGGCAGTGGCGGAATTGAGTTGGCCGTTCAAATGTTCGGCAATGATTAATACTTTGCTCATAATGTATTCCTTGTATTGAGAAGTGATTTAACGCGATGTCGCGTCAAATCACACCAAACCTTTTGTTTTCAATGCAGCAACTAATTCGGCGACGTCTTTCACCATGATGCCCTTGCTGCGTTTCGCAGGGGCGGCGAAGTGCGTGGTGGTTAGGAAATCGCCTGACTCGACACCAAGGTCGGCCAGTTGCAAAGTTTCCATCGGTTTGGATTTTGCTTTCATAATGTCGGGCAGTTTGATGAAACGTGGTTCATTCAAACGCAGATCGACCGTGATCACGGCAGGCAAATCGACTTCGAGCGTTTCAAGACCGGCATCGACTTCGCGAGTCACTGTAGCTTTGTTATCGGCGACTTCGACTTTACTGGCGAATGTGGCTTGTGGACGGTTCCACAACATCGCCAACATTTGCCCGGTTTGATTGGCGTCGTCATCAATGGCTTGTTTGCCCATCATCACTATGCCGGGTTGTTCTTTTTCAACCAGTTTGAGCATCGCGCGGGCGGCGGTCAGTGGTTGGATGGCTTGATCGGTAACAATATGAATCGCGCGGTTGGCTCCCATCGCTAAACCATTGCGTAAATGGGCTTGGCAATCGGCCGGGCCAATCGTGCAAACGATGACTTCGGTGGCAATGCCTTTTTCACGGAGACGCAAGGCTTCTTCGAGTGCGATGTCGTCGAATGGATTGGGCGAGAGTTTTACGCCTTCGGTAACGACACCGGAATTGTCCGGTTTGACCTGGATGCGGACGTTGTAATCGACCACACGTTTGTAACCCACCAAAATTTTCATGAGACTTTCCTGCGTTAAGCGAGAATATGTCCGCAATGACAGCACGGACGCTGTGAACAGGCCGCTATTGTAACCGTTTGGGCTTTGTCGGGGACAGATTAGGAGCTCAAAAGGCTGGCCGCAAAGCGCTCGGCACTACCCGGTGCGTGTTCAAAGAATAGGCTGGGCTCGGTGAGCTCCAACTCTAAAAGCATCGGGCCCTGGCTGGAGGGCAGTAAATCCACGCGAGCGTAGGCCAGCGACTTGAACGGCATGGCAGCCAACACTTGATGCGCTACTTCCAGCTCTTCGCCACTGGGCTCGCGGGCCGTGATCGCTTCAGGCGCAAATAAATGGTCGGTCGGACCTTCATCCAATTGCAATAAGGGGCCCTTGCGAATCGCGTGTGAAAAAATGCCCTTGAAAAAGATAAGGGAGGTTTCGCCCTTGGTATCCACATCGGCCAGATAAGGTTGAATGAGCGCGCCACGTTTTTGATCCAGTAATTTCTGCACATGTTCAGTTGCAGCAGCGCGATCTTTTGCCAGATAGCGCTGGGTGTCGCGTGAACCGGCGCCAACCGCCGGCTTCACCACAAATTCGGAATAATCGGGAAATTTATCAGCGGCTTGGCCCGGTTCAATGAAAACCGATTCCACGACCGGACATTTTTTTTTCTTCGCCAGATCAGCAAGGTAATGTTTATCGGTATTCCATTTAATGATATCGACCGTATTCAACAAGGTCGTTTGCGTAGCGGTGCATTCACACCAGGCAAGAAATTCCGGCAGCCTTTCGGTGTAATCCCAAGTGGAGCGCAGTACCACCTTGTCAAAACGCTTCCAAGAAACCGAACAATCATCCCAGGCAAGAACTTCGACCTGTGCACCGGCTTTGCGCAATGCCTCGGCAAGGGGTGCCAGATCATCGTCCAGCGAGAAGGCAGCGATGGCGGTAGCGAGAGCGATTTTCATGCGGAGATTGTAGCGTAGGAGGCCCCTTGGGGGCGACGCCACAAGCCGAACATCTGTGGCAAAGGGTCTCCTGTGGATTTGATGTAGTGGCCTCGGTATATCGAGGCTCTCAATGATGATGAGGTGCTGAATTTTCGGCAGCGGGTGAGATCAAATCGCTGGTGAACCAGCTCCCACTAACGCGCATGGATGTGCGAGCTGGGCTTAAAGCTTTATCTTCAACAATTCCTCGACCCACAAGGCATAAAGCGCTCGTGATGGATGTAAGCCGTCTTCGGCGTAGAGTTTCACATTCGCCCCGCATTCGCGCGTGATTTTGCTGATATCGACCCAATGCACGCCGGCCTGTTTCGAAACCTCTGCATTGATTTGATTGTAGGTGTCCAGTTCACGCGCAATCTGGGAGGTATCACGACCGGACTTTTGTCCGAATTCGGTGATGCCCCAGTCGGGAATCGAAAGTACAAAGATACGCGACGTGTTCTTGCCTGCGTACGCCATGGCACGCTGCAATAGGGCAGAAAATTCTTCGCGATAATTGTCCGTGCTGCGTCCGCGATATTGATTATTCACGCCGATGGAAAGCGATACCAAATCATAAGGCAGGCTTAAGGTGTTATTGCTTTCCGCTTCATCCAGTGCTTCGGCTAACTCATCAGTAGTCCAGCCGGTTTTTGCGATAATGCCCGGATCATTCATGGCAATACCATGGGCGCGAAGTGCCTGCGCCCATTGCATTGGCCAACTATCCTCAACCGATAAAGCTTCGCCGATGGTGTAGGAATCACCGATGGCCAGATAACGCATGACTCAGGCCACTTCGCGTTGAGAATTCTTCTCTGCGTAGCGTTCAAGCAAGCGTTCGATGCGGACAAAGACTTCGCATAGTTCGTCGGCCTCGGGCAATAAAGTAATCCGGAAATAATTTTTATAGGGCACATTGAAACTGGAACCAGGCACGACGAGCACACTTTCCTGCTCCATCAAATCATAGGCGAATTGATGATCGTTGAAATGCTCGGCGACAGCGCCGGTCACGCCAACAAACGCGTATAACGCACCTTTCGGTGTAACCAAGCTTAAATGTTTGCTATTGGAGCAGGCTTCAATCACGGCACGGCGTGATTCATACAGGCGGCCATTTTCGGTCGTCAATTCGGCAATCGTGTTGATGCCTTCCAGTGCCGCAGGAATCGCATATTGTCCGGGTACGTTGGCGCATAAACGCAGAGCGCCGAGCAAATCGAGAGCATGGTGGTAATCACCAATGCGCGTTGCCTCGCCACTCAATACCATCCAACCTACGCGCCATCCGCAGGCGCGGTGCACTTTCGACAAGCCACCAAAACTCAGGCAAGGATGGTCGCCCGCGATTGGCGCAAGCGCTTCGAATTTTGCATCGTCATACAAGATGCCATCGTAAATTTCGTCGGACATCAACAATAAATTATGTTTGCGGGCTATACCGACCAATTGTTCGAGCAGGGCTTTTGGATAACAGGCGCCGGTCGGATTATTGGGATTGATAATGACCAATGCACGCGTACGTGGCGTGATCAATGTTTCAATTTGTTCGGGATTCGGCAGGAACAAATTTTCAGCCGTGCAATCGTAATAACGCGGAATGCCATCATTCAAAATTGTCGCAGCACTCCACAAGGGATAATCCGGACTTGGCAGTAAGACTTCATCGCCCACGTTGAGCAGGGCGCGCAGAGAAATATCGATCAACTCACTGACGCCGTTGCCGATAAAAATTCTTTCCGGTGTGACATTTGGCGTGTTGCGTTGTTTGTAAAACGCACTCAAGGCTTCGCGCGCCAATGGCAAACCTTGCTGATGCGTGTAGGGATCGCTCTCAGGCAAATTCGCCGCAATAGCTTGTTGCAAATGTTCCGGTGCTCGAAAGCCAAAGGCGCCGGGATTACCGATATTGAGTTTAATCAAGGTGCGACCATTCGCTTCGAGCTCGCGCGCACGACGGGCTAATTCACCACGAATTTCATAACGGACTTCGCGCAGGGTTTCGCGCGTGACAAGGGGTTGGGGATGCATGGAAGGTCAGTAATTCGGGAACAAAAAGAGTCCGTGAAGATTACCCGAAAATGCCGCTGTTTCGTAGGGGCGCCGCTTGCTGCGCCCTCGGTCTGTTGTGATGTTTGGGCGCAGCGAGCAGGCGTCCATACGAATTTCAGTATGGGCGCAGCCAGCAGTCACCCCTACGATGTTTTATTCCGCAAGGCCAGCAAAGCCAGAAGCGCGATTACGGCTTCCCAAGCCAATGCAAACCAGAGAAAAGGCGTGGCGACGCCGATTACCAACATACACAATAATCTTGCCAGGCCAAGGCCGCCGTAACTGGCAAGGCATAGTTGTAGGCCAAAACGTTGTCGTTCGGCTGAGAAACAGCTTAACAACAAGATGCCCAAGCCCAGTTCCAAACCGCCGTACATAGATCGAATTTCAACTTGTGCCTGATCACCTACGGCCTGAATACCGACACCTGGCAGCATCATCTCGGGCCAGCACAAAAATACGAACCCGAAACCAACAAAGCCGAGTCCGGCAATGGTTAATATCACTATATTGAGATTTTTCATGCGGTAATTTAGTCCAAATATCGTCAGGACGGCCTGCCGGAAGCGCTAGAATACAGCCAATGCAGATTAATCCCGAACATATTCCCGCTTTGCGTCAGATGGGCTGGCCTGATGATGCAATTTTGAACGCAGCAGTTGTTGCCGCCCAAGGAAGCAGGGTGGCACGAGTAGTAGGGCAGCATCGCAGCGCTTATGTCGTTGCGACCGAGATTGATCAAAGCTTGCGCGTACAGCCCCCAGCACCTTGGACGAGGCCACGGGTTGACCCAGAAACGCGCGCCATAGTCGGCGATTGGGTGGTACTTGATGAAGACTGCAAGAATATCCTGAGTCTTTTGCCTCGGCATTCGGTGCTTAAGCGCGCTGCGGCCGGCGAGCATTACAAGGCGCAATTGATTTCGGCGAATATTGATCACGTTCTGGTCGTTTGCGGGCTGGATGGCGACTTCAATCCGCGTCGAATCGAGCGTTATCTTTTATTGGTGCAAGCCAGCGGTGCCGGACCGGTGTTGGTGCTGACCAAAGCCGATCTAACCGAACATGTCGAGATGGCGCTCGAAAGTTTGCAGGAAATCGTGCAAAGCGGCATTCCGATTTTTGCGTTGAACGCAAAAGATCCGGAAAGTTTAAAAGTACTGCATCCTTTTTTAGGTGTCGGCAAAACGGCCGTGCTGGTCGGTTCCTCCGGTGCCGGTAAATCTACCGTTACCAATACCTTGCTTGGCACCAGCAAAATGAAAACCCAGGAAGTGCGCGGTAATGATTCGCGGGGCCGTCACACCACGACCCATCGGGTACTCATTGCCTTGCCGCAAGGCGGCTGCCTGATTGATACGCCCGGCATGCGCGAACTAAAACTCAGCGGCGACGAAGATTTGAGTGAAGGCACTTTTGAAGATATTGATGCGCTGTCATCGCAATGCCGGTTTAGCGATTGTGGCCATAGCAATGAACCGAGCTGCGCAGTGTTGGCGGCATTGGCCGATGAAAGTCTGGATTCGGAACGCTTTGCACATTATCTGAAATTACGCGACGAGCGTGACGCTGCTGCGACTTCATTGGCGGCAAGACGAGCCGATGCAAAAGCCGCCAACGCCGCTTTCGTCAAACGAACCAAAGACAAATACGGACGCCGGTGAATCAAGCGCTTTCCATCGAACTCAGGCATCATGCTGCGCTTGATAAGCGCATGGAAAAAGCCGTTCGTGGGATTCGTCTATTGGAATCGGTCAGTTGGCATCAAGATGTCCAGCAGAAATTTCTGGCCGATTGGCGCAGCGGGGTAAAAAAACTACCCGAAGTTTCATACCGCACCGAGCAACACAGTACGACGCGCGAAGAATTACAGAGCATTGCCAATGCGTCCGATATAGAACACCCGCTTGGTCGGTACGTACAAAGAACGGCTAACAGTTGGATCAATGCAACGCATTTGCTGGAAGCTCTGGGCACCAAAAAGGTCACCGATTATTCGATCAAGTTATTTGGCCGCCCCGGCGATGCCTTGCCCGGCAATGGCCCGAGCAATATTGTCGCGGCCCAGCATTTTATTTCTCTGGCCAACGAGCTGGACGGTGAGTTGAACGGCATTGAAGCTGATTACTGCCTGTCGGCCCAGACCGTCAAGCTTGAGCTGCAAGAAGCGCTTGATAAATTTTTTGTCCATCACAAAGTCAATGTCGAACTGGATCCCAATTTAATTGCGAAAGCGGCCGCAGGCCCGACCCGCATACGTTTGCGTGATAACACTTGCTTCACCGAATACGATCGCCACCAACTGCTCGAGCATGAAGCATTTGTACATTCACTGACGGCATTGAACGGTCGCGAACAACCAAACTTTAAATCGCTGGCGCGTAACTCGCCGCGCATCACCGCTACCCAGGAAGGTTTGGCAACCTTTGCCGAATTGATTACCGGCGCTATCGATATCGAGCGCATGAAAAGAATTAGCTTGCGAATTCTTGCGATTGATAAAGCCCTGCACGGTGCCGATTTCATGGAGGTATTCCAGTTTTTTCTGGACGCCGGACAAAGCGACACCGATAGCTTCAGTTCGACCCAGCGGGTATTCCGTGGCGTGCCGGTAACGGGCGGTGCAGCCTTTACCAAAGACACCGTTTATTTGCACGGCTTATTGTCGGTGCATACGTTTTTCAGATGGTGCCTACGAAACAAACGCTTGCGCCTGACGCGATTATTATTCGCCGGCAAAATGAGTTTGCAGGATGTCTTCGATCTGGAGCCAATGTTCGATGACGGCATTCTGCGCGAAGCCTTGTATTTGCCGCCTTGGATACAACGCGCGAACGGCCTGGCCGGTATGCTGGCGTTCTCCTTGTTCGCTAATAAAATCAAACTCGACACAGTTGATGCCGATGACTTGGTATTGGGTTTGTAGGAGGCCGCTTGCGGGCGAAAAATTCACGACGATTTCAATCGTCGCGCATTTGTCAAAAAGTCATCATTCGCCTGATTATCAATCCTTTCGCATATCCGGCACCCGCAAGCGGCCTCCTACATGTCACAAAACTTCGCTACACTGTCGCATAGCCAAAAAGAAACAAAATAATGTCTGATTCCGATAAAGAAGCCTTCAAACAAGCCGCACTCGACTACCACAGCATTAGCCCAGCCGGCAAAATAAAAGTCATGCCGACTAAAGCGATGGTAACCCAACGTGATTTATCACTGGCGTACTCCCCTGGCGTTGCCCACGCCTGCGAAGCCATCGTAGCGGACCCCAGTCAGGCATCGGTGCTCACGGCGCGTGGCAATCTGGTCGCTGTAATCACCAACGGTACGGCGGTGTTAGGCCTAGGCAACATCGGTCCATTGGCCGGCAAGCCGGTGATGGAAGGCAAGGCGGTGTTATTTCAAAAATTTGCCGGTATCGATGTGTTCGATCTGGAAATCAATGAAAACGATCCCGACAAACTGGTCGATATTATCGCTAGCCTTGAGCCAACTTTTGGCGGCATCAATCTGGAAGATATCAAGGCGCCGGAATGTTTCGAAGTCGAGCGCAAATTGCGCGAGCGTATGAAGATTCCGGTATTCCATGATGACCAGCATGGCACAGCGATTATTGTCGGCGCTGCCATTCTTAATGCCCTGTTTGTCGTCGGGAAAAATATTTCGGAGGTAAAGCTGGCCACGAGCGGTGCCGGTGCCGCCGGTATTGCCTGTCTCGACATGCTGCTGTCACTGGGTTTGAAACCGGAAAATATTTTTGTCTCCGATGTGGAAGGCGTGTTGTATGAAGGCCGCCCGAATCTGGGCCCAGCCATTGCCCGATACGCACGCAATACCTCGGCACGCGTGCTCGCCGATATCGTGAAAGACGCCGACTTGTTTTTGGGCTTGTCGGCCGGCGGTGTACTCAAGCCGGAAATGGTTGCGACCATGAAAGATCGGCCAATAATTTTTGCGTTGGCCAATCCGCACCCTGAAATAAATCCCGATGCCGCTAAGGCAGTACGTCCAGATGCCATTATCGCGACCGGCCGTTCGGATTACCCCAATCAGGTCAATAATGCCCTCTGTTTTCCGTATATTTTCCGTGGGGCGCTCGATGTGGGTGCCACCACGATCAATGAAGAAATGAAGCGTGCCTGCGTTTATGCCATTGCCGAATTGGCACGCAGGGAAGCCACCGATTTGGGCAGCGCCTACAGCGGTGAGACCCCGGTGTTTGGCCCCGAATGTCTGATTCCACGCCCATTCGACCCGCGCTTATTGGTATCGCTGACACCGGCGGTGGCGAAAGCGGCGATGGATTCCGGCGTGGCAACACGCCCTATCGTCGATATGAATGCGTATCGCGATCAATTAAGCCAATGGGTATTCCGTAGCGGCTTGTTGATGAAGCCGGTCTTCGACAAAGCTCGCGCCCACAAAAAGCGCGTGGCGTATGCCGAAGGTGAAGAAGAAACGGTGTTGCGTGCCGTGCAAACCGTGGTCGATGAAGGCTTGGCGTTTCCGATTCTGGTGGGTCGCCCCTCGGTGATCGAACGTCGTATTGCGCGTCTGGGTTTGCGTATTCGCAATGGCGTCGATATTCAAATTACCAATATTGACGACGACCCGCGTTTCAATGATTACTGGCAGCTTTATCATCAATTAATGGAGCGCAAAGGCATTACGCCGGCCGCCGCAAAAGCCGTTGTGCGTGCCCGCGACACCGTGATTGCTGCCTTAATGGTGAAGCGCGGCGAAGCCGATGCGATGCTGTGCGGCGTGGTGGGCCGTTATGTGCGCAAGCTGAAATACGTGAAAGAAATTCTTGGCGTTGAGCCGGGCGTGAACGGTTTGTCGGCGATGTCGGCAGTTTTGAATGACAAGGGCGTATTCTTTTTTGTCGATACCCATGTGCAGGCCGATCCGAATGCCGAGCAGATTGCCGAATCGGTAATGCAGGCCGCCTATCGATTGAATTTATTCGGCATCAAACCGAAAGCGGCCTTGATCAGCCATTCCAATTTCGGTTCCAGCGATACGCCTAGCGCACAAAAAATGCGCGACGCGCTGGCCATCCTTCATCAAAAAGCGCCCAAGCTTGAAGTCGAAGGCGAAATGCATATGGATGTAGCATTGATGGAAGAAATGCGCCAACGTATTTTTCCGAATTCGCGTTTGTCCGGTAGTGCCAATTTATTAGTGTTGCCAAATCTCGATGCCGCGAACGCGACTTACAATTTATTGCGCGCCATGACCGACGGCGTTGGCGTGGGGCCGATCTTGATGGGCCTTGCCAAGCCGGCTCATGTGCTGACGGCATCTGCCACGGTACGGCGCGTAGTGAACATGACCGCGATTGCTGCGGTGGATGCGATTGTGCGTGATGAGCGAGGCGGTTAAATTTTGATCACGTCGGAGGCCGCTTGCGACCGCCATGGACGGCGGGAGTGCAGAATACGCAGGAGCAGTTTTCTGCCGGGCGACTTGCTGACTTGCTTGTAAAACTCGATTGTTTCCGAGCAATACCCCCGATTTTCATCGGGGCAGGCTTTAACCGCGAACAAATCTGCGATGACTTATTGCCTGACCGTGGGAGCTGGCACGCCAGCGATCGAATCTTCCAGTAGCTAGAGTACGTTCAAAATCTACACGCGGCTGAATGCTTCCACTAATGCGTCGCCCGCAAGCGGCCTCCTACGAATTTTTAATGGCAATGCAGATTTAAGGGTTTTCCTACGATTTATTCCCGAAAACTTCGCCAAGAAATATTTTTCTTGGCGTTATACTTACCTAGTAATTAAATCAAAGAGTTGAAGTCCTATGCCACGCATTGCCATCCATTCTGACCAGGCGCCTTCTGCCATTGGCCCTTATTCGCAAGCCGTGCGCATGGGCAACACGGTTTATTTTTCGGGTCAGGTGCCGCTGGATCCCGCGAAAGGCGAATTGGTGCAAGGTGATATCGCTACCCAAACCCGTCGTGTGTTCGATAATCTGAAAGCAGTTTGCGACGCTGCCGGCGGCAGTTTCAATGACATCGCCCGGGTCGGGATTTATTTGATCGACCTGAAAGATTTCGCCGAGGTAAATGCCGTTATGGCGGAATATTTCACCGCGCCTTATCCAGCCCGTTCGACCATCGAAGTGAAAGGTTTGCCGCGTGGTGCGCAGGTGGAAATCGATGCTGTGATGGTTTTAAGCTAAGTTACGCTTGGCGCGTACAACATCCAGCACTGAAACTAATTTAACGCCATCGGGTGAAGTAAGGCTATCCACGCTGTCTGGTGTCGGCCCGAAAATTGCCGAAAAACTGACGGCGCGTGGCTTGATCACCTTGCAGGATTTATGGCTGCATCTGCCTTTGCGTTACGAAGATCGCACAAAAATTTCGAGCATTCATGATTTGATTCCTGGCGAACCGGCACAAATCGAAGGTCGCGTGGAAGCCGTCGAGCGCGGCTTTCGTTATCGCCCGATTTTGCGGGTGGCCATTGGCGATGATTCACGCTCGACACTAACGATTCGTTTTTTTCATTTCAGCGGCGCCCAAGCACAGCAATTTATTGTCGGTCGGCGCATTCGTTGTTTTGGCGATGCCAAGCCGGGAGCGCACGGTCTGGAAATGGTGCATCCGAGTTATCGTTTTTTGCTCGATAGCGATGAAGCGCCCTTGCAAGACCGATTGGATCCAGTGTATCCCAGCATCGAAGGTCTTGGTCCGCAAACCATTCGCAAGCTGGTCGATGAAGCATTGAGAAGACTGCCGCCAGCCAATGAGTTGGAATTATTACCAAAGAAAATTTGTGATGACTTGGTGCTGCCGAGTTTGCGGGAAGCATTAATTACCGCACATCGGCCACCTGCTGAAACCACTATTGATGATTTGCGTTCTGGCCAGCACCCAGCCATCAAACGTTTGGCCTTGGAGGAAATGTTGGCACATCACTTGAGTTTGCAGCGCCAGCGTATTGCCTTGCGTTCGCATGGCGCGCTGCCGATTAAAAGCAAAGGTGTTTTCCAAAAGAAACTACAGTCTGCATTGCCCTACAAATTAACCAATGCCCAGCAACGCGTGTTCGCAGAAGTTAGTAAAGACATGCACGAGCCGGTGCCAATGTTGCGTTTGGTGCAGGGCGATGTCGGTAGCGGTAAAACCGTCGTCGCGGCTTTGTCTGCCCTGCGTGCAATCGAGGCGGGGAAACAAGTTGCGCTAATGGCGCCAACCGAATTATTGGCCGAACAACATCTGGCTAATTTCCGCGCCTGGTTTGAGCCGCTGGATATCAAAGTGATGTGGCTGGCCGGAAAAGTTACCGGCAAGGCACGCGCTGCGGCATTGGCGCAACTGGCGTCGGGCGAAGCACAAATGATTGTCGGTACGCATGCACTGATGCAGGAAAAAGTGATTTTTCATTCGCTCGCATTAGTCATCGTTGATGAGCAACACCGTTTCGGTGTGCATCAACGTCTGGCTTTGCGTGATAAGGGCACTGATGGCGAAAAGGTGCCGCATCAATTAATCATGACCGCAACACCGATTCCGCGAACGCTTGCAATGTCGGCTTATGCAGATCTGGATGTGTCGGTGATCGACGAAATGCCGCCGGGTCGAACACCGGTGCAAACAGTCGCCATCACCGATCAGCGCCGCGAAGAAGTGACCGAGCGCATCAGGGCCGCCTGCAAAGAAGGCAAACAAGTGTATTGGGTCTGTACGCTGATCGATGAAAGCGAAGAAGTGCAGGCACAATCGGCACAATCAACTTTCGAGCAACTGCAATTGAATTTACTCGGCATTCGCATTGCCTTGTTGCATGGCCGCATGAAGCCGGTCGATAAACAAAGCGTGATGGCGAAATTTAAGGCGGGTGAACTGGATTTGCTGGTAGCCACAACAGTAATTGAAGTGGGTGTTGATGTGCCCAATGCCAGCTTGATGGTAATTGAAAATGCCGAGCGATTAGGCTTGGCACAATTGCATCAATTACGCGGACGAGTAGGGCGTGGTGCGCAAGCATCGAGCTGCGTGTTGTTATATAAATCACCCTTATCGCAAATGGCGCGCGAGCGTTTGGATGTGATGCGCAGAACCACCGATGGTTTTGTTATTGCCGAAAAAGATTTGGAACTACGCGGCCCCGGCGAATTGTTGGGAACCCGGCAAACGGGTATCGCCGGATTCCGCATTGCTGATCTTAGTCGTGATGCAGCATTGCTGCCGACCGTGCATCGCGTTGCCGAAACTTTGTTGCGGGAAAACCCGGAGCTTGCCGATAAAGTGGTTGAGCGCTGGGTCGGCAGTGCAGCGAAGTTTGCCGGCGCTTAAGCGGTATTAATCTGTGGGAGCCACTTTAGTGGCGATAGATCTACGACCCATCGAATTGTTTAAAAGTGACTGAGCTTTTCAAAACTCAAGAAACCCTTATCCATGAGACAAGCTTCATCGAAAAGTTCAACATCCATCGCCACTGAAGTGGCTCCCACGAGTCTTCCCACAAGTGCTTATAATTCATCATGACTAAAAAAATCCCTCTTCTGATTGATACCGATCCCGGCGTTGATGATGCGCTGGCTTTATTGATGGCATTCAATTCACCCGATCATGAAATTAAGGCACTGACCATTGCCGCTGGCAATGTCGGTTTGCAGCATACGGTCGCCAATGCCCTGAAACTTTGCGAAGTCGCACAAGTGAACATTCCGATCTACGCCGGTTGTCCGGTGCCTTTGGTGCATGCAGCGGAAGATGCGGCCTATGTCCATGGGATGGATGGTTTTGGCGATATTGGCTACACCGCCTCGACTCAAAAGCCGGAACAAGAACACGCAGTGCAAGCCATCATTCGCTTATCGAAGGAATACGAAGGTGAATTGGTGCTTATCACCCTAGGGCCATTGACCAATATTGCTTTGGCCCTGCGCTTGGATCCAGAACTACCTAAACGCATCAAACGAGTCGTCGTCATGGGCGGTGCCGTGACCGGACAGGGCAATACTTCGATTTCGGCCGAATTCAATATCGCTTTCGATCCCGAAGCCGCCAAAGTGACTTTTGAAGCCTTCCCTATGATGGACATCATCGATTGGGAAGCCGTGTTGCGTCATGGCTTTCTGCACAGCGATTTCGAGTCCTGGTTGACCGATGGCGATCACCGTGCAGCTTTCTACGACGCCATTTCCCGCAAGACTCGGGCTTGGTCCGAGGGCAAGCGCGGCCTGCATTGGCATTCGGCGGATGCTCTGGCTATGGTGGCGGCCCTGTATCCGGAATCGATCGAAAAGCTCGAAACCCGTTTCATAACAATAGATACCGGCCAGAGCCTAAGCCGGGGCGCCACCCCGGTCGATTGGGCCCAAAGAAGCGGAAAAACTGCAAACGCCCGTATTTTAACGACTTATCCACAGGCCCTGTTCGAGTCTAAAATCCGGGCTGCTCTAGGGCTTGGCTGATTTTTAGTGGGTTCGGCTTGCGCAGAGGGCCTACAACCGGCTAAAATAGTCCTCTTTTCTCACGCGTTCGTTCACGGAATTTCCCATGAAAGCAGATATCCATCCAAATTACCGCGCTGTTGTGTTTCAAGACACGGCTGCTGGCTTTGCCTTTCTGACCAAGTCCACCTTGGGCAGCAAAGAAACCATTAAATGGGAAGACGGCCAAGAATACCCGCTGATCAAAGTGGAAATCTCTTCGGCTTCGCACCCGTTCTACACCGGCAAGCAAAAGACCGTCGATACCGGTGGTCGCGTGGATAAATTCCGCAAGCGTTATGCCAAGACAGAAGCAGAAGCAGCACCTGCTGCCGAATAACTTTTATTCGCAGTTTGCTAATGCGGCCACCTTTGGGTGGCCGTTTGCGTTTACAGCTTCGGAATATTACATAAGTTCACAAGTCCATGACTGACGAATGTCATGTCGCTATGAGATACTTCGCTTCTTGGCGCTTACGTGCGTAATGCGCCGTCATTCACATCAACAGCATTGAGTTCCAGGAGCCTGCCGTGTCCGATTACAAGAGCGTCATCCTTAACGCCGGCGATAAAAACGTCGAGCTCCCCGTTCATTCCGGCACCTTAGGTCCCGATTGCATCGATATCGGCAAACTCTATAAAGAAACCGGCAACTTCACCTATGACCCGGGCTTCATGTCCACCGCCAGCTGCCGTAGTGCCATCACCTATATCGACGGTGATGCCGGCATCCTGATGTATCGCGGTTATCCGATTGAGCAGCTGGCGAAACATTCTAACTTTTCCGAAGTCTCGTATTTACTGATGCATGGCCATTTGCCGAATGCTCAGCAATTCGCAGCATTCGAACATGAAGTGACGCATCACTCGATGATGCACGAAGCTTTCCGTACCTTCCTTTACGGCTTCCGTCATGACGCGCATCCAATGGCGATGATGACCGGCATGATCGGCTCCTTGGCCGCGTTCTATCACGGCGACCTCGATCTGGAGAATCCCGAAGAACGTCGTCTGGCCGCCATCCGTTTGCTGGCCAAGGTGCCAACGATTGCCGCCGCCTGCTATCGCTATTCCATTGGTTGGCCGATTCGCTATCCGCGCAACAACCTCGAATACGTCGATCGTTTCTTGCACATGATGTTCGAAGTACCGAGCGAGCCGCTGGTCATGAAACCGGTCGCTGCGAAAGCGCTTGATCTGTTGTTTATTCTGCATGCCGACCACGAACAAAATGCCTCGACCTCGACTGTGCGATTGGTCGGTTCGACTGGCGCCAACCCTTATGCTTGTGTCGCAGCGGGTGTTGCTGCGTTGTGGGGGCCTGCTCACGGCGGCGCTAATGAAGCCGTGCTGGATATGCTCAACGAAATTGGCCGTCCTGAAAATGTCGGCAGTGCAATCGACAAGGCAAAAGACAAGGAATCGGGCTTCCGCTTGATGGGTTTCGGCCACCGCGTTTACAAAAACTTCGATCCACGTGCAAAAATCATTCGCGAAATGTGCCACGAAGTGTTGGCCGAGCTCGGTGTCAATGATCCATTGCTTGAAGTCGCTATGCGTTTGGAAGAAGCCGCATTGAAAGACGAATATTTCATTCAGCGTAAGCTGTACCCGAATGTCGATTTCTATTCCGGCATTATTTATAAAGCGCTCGGTATTCCAACTGAAATGTTCACCGTTATGTTTGCCATTGCCCGTACTGCCGGTTGGGTTTCACATTGGTTGGAACAGCAAACCGATCCGGAAAATAAAATTGGCCGTCCACGCCAGATTTATACCGGTTCGGATACCCGAGATTACATGGCTATCGACAAGCGTTGATTGCATAGTTTCGATGTCAAAAAAGCCCCGATATTCGGGGCTTTTTTATTGACGAAATCCCTAGGAGGGCCTTCTAGGCCCGAAAGGTCTGCGCTAGATTCGGTCGGGCCTAGAAGGCCCTCCTACATCTGGTCGAAGGCTCTAAAAAAGTTGATTCAGTTGGGCTAAACGCTCGGGTGTTCCAACGTCTGTCCATCGGCCCGTATGATGCTTACCGCTCACTTTATTTTGATGCATCGCATGGCGCAACAAAGGCGCAAGTTTGAAACGTGGCGGCCTTTCATCAGCGCCTTTTACATCGCCGATTATTTCACGCCAATTTACGAATAAGGCAGGTTGATAGATGCCAATCCCGGAAAAAGTAAGTTTGCCGTGTCCATCACTTTTAACTTGTCCATCATCCGCTAGGAAAAAGTCACCTTTCGCATTGTGTATCGGATTATCTACCAACACCAAATGCGCCAAGCCGGAAATGGCTTTCGGCAGCGTCGAGTAATCAACATCGCTCCAAATATCGCCATTCACCGCGATAAACGTTTCATCACCAATAATTTTCAGTGCCTGCAACATGCCGCCACCAGTTTCCAGTGGTTCGGGTCCCTCATAGGAATAATGCAAAGACGCATTCCAGCGTGAGCCATCGCCGAGTGCCGGTTCAAAGAATTCTGCAAGCCATGAAGTGTTGATTACGATATCGCGAACGCCGCAGGCAGCCAGTTTTTCGATATGCCATTCAATCAATGTTTTGCCGCCGACAGTCAGTAATGGTTTGGGCGTGTGATTGGTTAGCGGCCGCATGCGCTCGCCTTTCCCGGCGGCGAAAATCAATGCTTTCATGCCAGTGGTAATCGAATATCGCGTTCGCCCATCACGCGTTCCAGCAATTCAATAAGCGGTGCTGTTTCCGAATAACGCAAACCGACATCGCGGGTGTATTGCCAGACCAGCGGTAGATCATTCAAGTAACCGGATTTGCCGTCGCGGTACCAGAGTCGGCAAAAAATCCCGAGTACTTTTAGATGTCGTTGCAAACCCATCAAATCAAAACCGCGCTTGAAAGTGGCGGCATCGACATTGGTAAGTCCAGTTTTCACGCATTGGAGCCGGTAATTCTCCACCCAGCTATCAATGCGTTGCTCCGGCCAGGAGATATAACAATCGCGCAGCAATGAAACCAGATCATAAGTGATCGGACCTTTGACCGCATCCTGGAAATCCAGAATGCCCGGATTATTATTATCAACAATCAACAAATTGCGCGAGTGATAATCGCGATGCACAAAAACCTGTGGCTGCATTTTTGCGTGACTAACCAGATAACGAAACGACGATTCGATGATGTCCCATTCTTCGCATTCAGGGGTGTAAGCCAGATGCCTTTGCAAAAACCATTGCGGCATTAATTCCATTTCGGCTACTAGGCGGGTTTCGTCATAGGCTGGCAAATCATCGCAGGCAATGTGCAGCTGCATTTTCAACAACGCCTGCGTGGCATCGTCATAAAGTGCATCAACGCTTTGCTCGTTCAATTCGGGCAAATACAGACGATTACCGAGATCGGCCATCAAAATAAAGCCGAGTTCTGCATCAAAGGCGCGAATATCCGGCGCATGCAAACCGGCACCGCTCAGGCGTTGCGCAATGTCCAGCCAGGGACGAATGTCTTCTTTGTCTGGCGGCGCATCCATCACGATCCAGGTTTGGCCGCCGGAAACACTACGCCAATAGCTGCGGAAACTGGCATCGGCCGATGCACGTTCCAGATTCGCCTGGGGGTCATTGAGTGCTTGTCGGGCCCAGCGTAAGCACTCGGTTTCTCGATTTAATACGGTCATATTTCTACATAAAAATGAATAAAGCCCATTGTGACAGAGCCGCCATGCTGGCGCGACTGCAAGTGGTTTCGTTAAGATGTGGCGCTGAATGAGTGGAAAACCGATCATGTCCAATGTGTTACCAGTGCTTTTATGTGGCGGTTCCGGCACCCGGCTCTGGCCTTTGTCGCGCGAGGCCTATCCGAAACAATTTTTACCCCTGGCCGGGAAGCAAAGTTTGCTGCAAGCCACTTGTCTGCGTTTGCAGGGTTTGCCAGGCGCGTTGGCTCCCTTGCTGATCAGTAATGAAGAGCACCGATTTATGGTGGCCGAGCAATGTCGGCAAATTGCCATTGCACCTCAGGCGATTATTCTTGAGCCGATAGGCCGCAATACCGCGCCTGCCATTGCCGTGGCGGCTTTGCATGCCGTTGAGTCGCAACAAGATCCGGTCTTGCTGGTATTGCCGTCGGATCATTTATTACATGATGAGGCCGGATTTAGGAATGCGGTCATTGCCGCATTGCCGGCGGCAGAAGCCGGCGGCCTGCTGACATTCGGCATTGTGCCGACATCACCGGAAACCGGTTTTGGTTACATCAAGGCAGCACTGGGCGAAGGTGTTCGTGCCGTTGAACAATTTGTCGAAAAACCTGATCTGCTGACCGCTGAAAAATATCTCCTCAGTGGCGAGTATTTCTGGAACAGCGGGATGTTCATGTTCCGAGCTTCGCGATTTATCGAAGAATTGGAAAAATTCGCGCCTGAAATATTACTTCACTGCAAAGCCGCGATAGCAAATGCAAAAGGCGATGCCGATTTTTTAAGGCTTGATAAGGAGGCTTTCGCTGCCTGTCCCGCCGATTCCATCGACTATGCCGTAATGGAAAAAACCCGGCATGCCATGGTGCTGCCGATTGACGTGGGCTGGAGCGATGTCGGTTCTTGGTCGGCCTTATGGCAAGTTGCCGAGCAAGATCCTGACGGTAATGTTCATCGTGGCGACGTGATGGCAGAAAATTGCCGCAATACTTTTGTCTGGTCGGAAAGTCGCCTAGTCAGCACTTTAGGTCTTGAAAATATGATCGTGGTCGATACCGACGATGCATTATTAGTGGCGCATCAGGACCATGTGCAAGATGTAAAGAAAATTGTTGCACGCCTGAAATCTGCTTCACGTCCGCAAGCAATTCATCATCGTCAGGTATATCGGCCTTGGGGCAGCTATACCTCGGTCGATAGCGGCGAGCGCTTCCAGGTCAAGCGCATTATCGTGAAACCCGGTGCGGCACTGTCACTGCAAATGCATCACCATCGTGCCGAGCATTGGATTGTCGTCAGTGGTACGGCCCGAGTTACTTGCGACGAGAATGTAATGACATTGACCGAAAATCAGAGTACTTATATTCCACTAGGCAGCAAACACCGCCTGGAAAATGTCGGTAAATTGCCGTTGGAGCTGATTGAAGTACAGTCGGGTAGTTATTTGGGTGAGGACGACATTGTCAGGTTTGACGATGTTTACGGCCGAGTAAACTAATGTTTGTCACGGTACGTTACCGCACATACAATCCTTGTGCAGCAGAATAGGATCCTCGCTTGATGATTCAGGCATTTTTCCAGTCTTATGGTCTGCAACTACTGGTTGGTCTCTGCCTGAGTATTATTCTGGTGAGGCTATCGATGCTGTGCGCCGCACCCTTTGGTTTGCTTGACCAGCCGGGTGGACGCAAGGACCATGCAGTGCCGACGCCCTTGACAGGTGGGCTCGGGGTTTTTTTCGCACTCCTGCTTACCAGTTTGCTCTTTGATCGCTTTGAACTGAATCTGCATGTGTTCTTTATCGCCGGTGCCTGGTTATTGCTGGTCGGAGTGCTCGACGACAGATACGACTTGAGTTCACTGACCCGTTTTGTCGCGCAGATAATTGCAGCCAGCGTCATGATTTATTTTGCCGCATTGCAGGCCGATCAGTTATCCGATGTGGTTGGAGTCAGCGGATTTCATCTGGGCATATTGACACCGGTATTCACCGTGTTTATCACACTCGGTTTGATCAATGCCTTGAATATGGCCGATGGCAGTGACGGCTATCTGGCTGGCCAAGTGTTGGCCGCGCTGGGCCTGTTTTCCGGTCTCGCATTCTATGCCGGCAACATTGAACTGGCAGGGCAATGCGCTTTTTTTGCCACGGTAATATTCGGGTTCTGGTTCTGGAATATGCGTTTCCCCTGGCAAATTCGGGCAAAGGTTTTTTTAGGTGATGCGGGCAGTACCCTGCTGGGCTTTGCGGTGGTGTGGTTTGCCTTGCAATTGACCCAGAACCCGCAATATCCGGTTAGTCCGGTATTGGCGCCTTGGATGATCGCACTACCCGTGCTTGATTGTGTGGTGTTGATGCTGGACCGAATTCGCCAGGGCCGCTCGCCGTTTAGCGCCGACCGAAACCATATGCATCACTTGTTGCTGGATGCGGGCTTTTCTCCCACCTACATCGCAATTGCAATGATGGTGTTGTCTATCGTGCTTGGTTGCATTGCCGCCATCGCTGTAAAATATGGAGCAGCCCGAACCTGGGTTGTGTTTGCGTACTTTGCGCTGATTGGGCTGTACTGGGCTTTTAGCTTCAATCGTCAACGCGCGGTCGCCAGTTTGCGTTTCTTGCGTACTGGCCACAAAAAAGCCCTAGTCAAATTCGACGAAAAAGAAGTCAAGGACGTAAATTCCGCGTGATAGATCTGCATTGCCATATTTTGCCCGGTATTGATGACGGTGCTCCGAATCTTGAGGTAGCGTTGGCGATGGCGCGCGCTGCTGTCAATGACGGTATTAAAATCACTGCCTGCACTCCGCATATTTATCCGGGGCTGTACGAAAATTCGCAAACCATTATTGCCCAAGCCATTGCCGAGTTCGAACTGGAATTAAAGCGGCATGATATTCCGCTGACATTGACGATAGGCGCCGATACCCATCTGGCGCCGGATCTATTGCAGGGAATTGAGCAAGGACGAATTCCCACCTTGGGGCATTCGCGTTTTTTACTGCTAGAACCGCCACATCACGTCGCTCCTCCACGGTTTGAAGAAGCCGTGTTTCAGTTGTTGGCGGCAGGCATTGTTCCGGTGATTACGCACCCTGAGCGACTGACCTGGATCGAGACCCATTATTCGAAAATGACGGCTTTGGTCGATGCCGGCGCCTGGATGCAAATTACCTCGGGAAGTTTGACCGGCCGATTTGGCCGTCGCCCAAAATATTGGGCAGAGCGCATGGTCGATGAGCGCTTGGTTCACATTCTCGCAACCGACTCACATCATATTGATAAGCGTCCACCTTATTTAGCCGAAGGCCGCGATGCCGTGGCAAAGCGTTGTGGAGAAATCGAGGCACTCAACATGGTGGATGTCCGGCCGCGGGCCATTTTGGCGGATTTGCCACAAGCGCAAATCCCTGATTTACCTGAACGGCAGCCGCTGTCAAAGGACGCCCCGCGCTGGCAACGATGGCTGGGCTTGGCATAATGAGCGTTCTCGTAATGGGTGAAACGGCATGAACAGGTTTTGGCTTGGCACTATAATATTCGTCTGTACTTGCATGCTCAGTGTCACTGCGGATGCCAGCAAACAGAAATCAGGGCTAATTTCGGTCGCCTCTGCCGGCAGCGACGAGTTGCCGCCTCCGGACAGCACTACGGCAGTCGGGGTTTACAAAGGGGTCTCGGAATACCGGATTGGACCGCAGGACCTTTTGGAAATCAGTGTTTTCCAAGTAGCCGAGCTCAATCGCACTGTCCGCGTCAGTACCTCGGGCGACATTTCGCTGCCCTTGGTCGGAGTGATGAAAGCCGGTGGCCTCACCGTGCAGGAGCTGGAAGGCCAGATCGCAAAAACACTCGATGCCAAATTTCTGCAAAATCCGCAGGTCACCGTATTCGTCAAAGAATTCACCAGCCAGCGCGTAACGCTTGAGGGCTCGGTGAAGAAGCCCGGTATTTACCCGCTAACTGGCCGCACCACTTTGCTGCAGGCAATTGCCATGGCGGAGGGGCTTGACCAATTGGCGGATCTGAAAGGTGTCGTGATTTTTCGCGTCATTGAAGGAAAGAAAATGGGCGCGCGCTTTGACATGAAGGCAATTCGTTCCGGTGCTGCCCCGGACCCTATGGTCTATGGCGATGATATTATCGTTATTGACCAGTCCGGTTCCAAAACTGCTTTTCGCCGTATTTTGGAAAGTCTGCCACTCGTCAATATTTTTTCACCGCTCTAATTCAATAACGGGATAGTTCAAACGTGGCCAATCATCCGCACGATCCACATAATGACCCACGTCAAGATTTATTTCCGACCCATCAGGGTCAGGAAAGCAGACACCTGACAATTGCCCGTAACCATGCCATTAGCATTGACACACGCTTGGGCGACCCAGTAGCAGAAACCGAAGACAATATCGATTTACTGAGCTACTGGCACATTATCCTGAAGCGCCGGTGGATGGTGCTTGGTGTACTCGGCATCATATTCCTGACTAGCCTGGTTGGAACTTTGCTAACTACCCCGATTTATCGCGCTACCACCATCTTGCAAATCGAGCGGCAGAGCATGCAGGTCATGGACGTGCAGGGCGTTACACCGACCGAAGATATTTATGCAGATGATTTCTATCAAACTCAATATGAATTGCTAAAAAGCCGTGCGTTAGCGCAGCGCGTAGTGGCGCAGCTGGGCCTGGCCGAGTCGGGTGAATTGGAGCGTATGCGACCTGGTTCGCCATGGCAGAAAATCATGGGTCTGTTTGGTCGTGGAGCGAATGACGAACAAAGTGCACCCCAGCAAGCGAGCAAACTTTCTGGTCCCGACAAGGCTGAAAAAGAAAACCAACTGGCTGGCAGTTTTGCCGGCGGCATCAGTATCGAGCCGGTTAGAAATTCTCGCTTGGTACGCATCAATTACGACAGCCCCGATCCTGCTTTTGCTCAAAAAGCGGCAAACGCGATCGTGGAGGGTTTCATTGCCAGCAATCTGGAACGTAAATTCGATTCTTCGGCCTATGCCAAAACGTATCTGGAAGAGCGCCTGAAGGAATTGAAACTAAAGCTGGAAGACTCCGAACGCAAACTGGTCGAGTTCGCGCAGAAAGAGCAAATTATCGGTACCAGCGGCGGTGAAAATGGCGGCACCTTGACCCAGCAAAGCCTACAATCTCTTAATGCTGCCTACGGTAAGGCGCAGGAAGATCGTATTCGTGCCGAGTCCCGCTGGGCACAGGCCCAAGTAAGCAGTGGCATCAGTCTGGCAATGGAGTCGGGTAACACCAGCTATATCACCACGCTGCAGGAAAGCCGCGGCAAGTTGATGGCGGAATACCAAGACAAATTGAAACTTTACAAGCCTGCCTATCCGATCATGGCTCAATTGAAAGGCCAGATTGAAGAAATAGATAAGCAGATCGCAAGCGAGGGAGGCAATATTCGTGGCGCGATCCAGGCCCAATATCTGGCGGCACTGAAACAGGAAGGCATGCTTGCCGCCCAAATCAAGGGTTTGAAAACCGACGTGCTTGATCAGGAAGGCCGCAGCATTCAATACAATATTTTCAAGCGCGAAGTGGACACCAATCGTCAGCTTTACGATGGGCTATTGCAGCGGTATAAGGAAATTGGCATTGCTGGCGGTATCGGAACTAACAATATGTCGATCGTTGACCGTGCTCAGATGGGCGGCCAGTTCAAACCCGACTTGATGCGCAATCTGATGCTAGCCACCATGGTCGGTTTGCTTTTTGGTTGCTTGCTGGCACTGGGTTTCGAATATCTCGACGATTCCCTAAAGGCACCGGAAGATATCGAAAAACAATTGGGACTTTCGATTTTGGGCGTGATCCCGAAACTGAAAGATCCGCAAACGCCAACGACAGCATTGACGGACTTGCGTGGTGCCTTCACCGAAGCGTATCGCTCGGTGCGAACCGCGTTGCAATTTTCCACCGACAAGGGCGTGCCTCGCGTGTTGTTGATTACCAGCGCCTCGCCTGGCGAAGGTAAATCCACCACCGCACGCGCGCTGGCGCAAAATATTGCGGAACTAGGACGCCGGGTTCTGATTGTCGATTGTGATTTGCGTAATCCTTCCTTGCATCGCCATTTTAATGCCGACAATTCCACCGGCCTGACCAACTTCTTGGCTGGCGGCATGAAGCCAATGGATTTGATCCAGAAAACCAACATGCCGAATCTTTCATATTTATCGACGGGCCCTTTACCACCGAATCCTGCCGAGCTATTGATGGGTTCTAAATTGGTATCGTTCCTGACGGTTGCAGTGGAAAAATTCGATCAAATTATTATCGATGGTCCGCCTATTCTGGGTTTGGCCGATGCACCCATTCTTGCTAATCGTGCGACTGCGACTTTGCTGGTGATTGAAGCCGGTGAAACCCGCGTAGCGGTCGCCAAAAATGCAATCAAGCGGATATTTGCAGCGCGCGGACATCTGATTGGTGCCGTGATGACCAAATACAATGCCAAACTACATTCGGGTTATGGTTATGGCGCCGGCGACTACGATTACTATTCTTATGGCGGCAACCTCAAGGCCAAGGAACGCTTGACCAAGCAATGAGCATTGCAGCGCTCGAGCAGGCATTAAGCTTTTTGAGTCGTACTGACTTGATTGCTATCGCCCGTCAGCAGCCTTTGCCCAATGGCGTTACCGATCTTCTTAAAATAAGTTCGGGCGACAATGAAGTTTTACTCGCAGCCCAGGAAAGCTCCAGACATTCGCAGGAAGATGTGCGCCATGCGGCCGAATTTTATGTGCAGCAAATTTTGTTTTCACCCGACAGCGATCACTATCGTGTTCTTGGTGTTGATCCTGATGACGCCGAGGCAAAAATAAAATTGCATTACCGTTTGTTGGTGCGCTGGCTACATCCAGATAGAAATGCCAGTGATTGGGAAGTGGTTTTTTCAGAACGTATTAATCGTGCCTGGCATGCCTTGCGAACACCCGAGCGCCGTCGGCAATATGACGAGCAGCTTGTAAGCGAGCGAGCACTCAATACAAATTTTGTACCAAGCCGGGAAGTCAAACCGGCGCAATGGCGCGAGAATAAAACCGATGCGCGCTTTATGAGTGCGCGCACGATCAAGCGCTTGCCGCTCGCTGTTTTCAGTTTGCTCGGTATTGGCGCTTTACTGGCATTGCTGTGGTTTAGCCAGATGCAACCCAACTTGCAGCCGCCACCCATCGCAAGTAATGACTTCAGGCCCGCACCTATGGCGGAGGTGCCTTTAGCTGCAGTGCCTGAAGCGGAATCAGTCGCGCCAACAAGCATGTCGCAAGCAGTGGTCTCCGAAAGCAATAAAGACAATGGGTTTATTGAATCGGTAAGTACACCATTGTCCGATGAAAATAAAAACACTCCGGTGCTTGCTGCTATTCCGGAGGCAGCACGCGTTGAGCCGGTCGCAATAGCCAAGGCAGACGTAAAACCAAAGGTGCTTGTTGATGTTGCACAAAAAAAGCAAAAGCCAATAGCAAAACCACTTGAAAAACCGGCAGTGTCACCAGCGCCAATACTGGCGACAATAGTCACCGACGAAGATAAATTAAGCAAAAAGCGAAGCCGTAAGAATAAAGCCGCCTTGGCCAAGGCCAATATCGAGGTAATGGAAAGCGCTAGCGTTGCACCAAGTAATGCTGCAGCTGTAGTGAATATGCCTGCCGCCCAGGCAGGGTCGGCCAGCGACGCTTCGGTGAAACAATTTTTACAAAGGTTTTCGCGGGTTTATTCCGATGGTGATTATTTTGCACTGCATAATTTATTCACGAAAGATTTAAGCATTCTTGGTGCAGCACCCCAGCGCAGTGTTTTGCGTAGCTATCGCCAATTGTTTGAAAATAGCCAGACCCGTGAAATTTCCCTGGATCATGTTACCTGGCTTACCAGTGATGAAAACATCGTGGTGATTGCCAGTTATCAGGCGCAAATTTTGCCTCGCGGCAAAGGCGAAGTGCAGTCAAGCCGAGGCGATATCCGCTTGGACCTTCGTGTTGAAAATGGCCAGCTACGTATCGTTCGCCTGCAGTCGGATACTAAAAATGGTTGAACGAGCAAAATCGGGCCCGGCATTTTTTTTACGCCTGTTACTGGTTTTTTTACTTATAGTTATTGCTTGGCGAGTCCTGGGTTTAGGCATGGCCGACGCAAAAAGCCGTTCCGTACCAGAGCAAGCATTGCAATGGCGACCAAAGCATTCATCGGCGCTCTTTCTATTAGCCGAGCAACAAGCAAAAAATCCGGCTTCATTCGGCGCTGCTAAAAAAAATGCGCTTGGCGCTTTGCAAGCCTATCCATTTGAGGGCCGAGCCTATCGGGTTTTGGCACAGGTGGCGGAGGCTGAGTCAAATCCAGAATTAGCCTTTTCTCTTTACCAAAAAGCGTTGCGTTACAGTCCGCGTGATCTAGAGTCACATCTATGGCTGCTCAATTATTCCTTGCGTACCGAAAACGCCGATGCTGCCGTACATCATCTCGACAGACTCCTGCGTATGCAGATTGACTTGCTGCCGCCACTAATGCCGACTATCGGTGGCTTGGCAATACAGCCGGTATCGCAAACAGCTTTAATCGATAGTCTGATAAAAAATCCAAGCTGGCGGACACCTGCAATCAAAACATTGATGGCACAACAAGGAGCGGCGTTGCAATACGCCGTGTTCGTCAATCGCCTGTCGAAGGCCAAAGGTGGTTTGTCAGAACCAGAGCAGCAAGCCTGGCTAAGTGCGCTCAATCAAAATCAGCAATGGTCACTGGCCTATCTGAATTGGGCGAATCAATTACCTGCCGCGACGCAACTTGAACTGGGCAACTTGTTCAATGGCAGCTTCGAACACGAGCCGCTCGGAGGTGAGTTCGATTGGCAATTTGAGCGCATTCCCGGCGCAAGTGCCGATTTAGCTTTTCGTGACGGCGTCACCGGCGAAAAAGCTTTACGGATTCGTTTTGATGATCGCCGGGTGTTGTTTAACCATGTAAGGCAAACCTTGGTATTGCCAGCGGGCTCGTACCGTTTTTCAGGGCAGGGCTTTACCGATGATCTGCGAACCGAATTGGGTTTAGTCTGGTCAGTACAGTGCTTGGGAAGCGGCACCGGCTTGGCGCTTAGCCAGCCGTGGAAAGGCCGCAGCCAGCAATGGCAGGCATTTTCCATGGATTTTACGGTGCCTAATAACCAGTGCCCGGCACAATCCCTGATCTTAAAGCTGCCGGCTCGAATCCCTTCAGAACAAGCTATTGGCGGTACTATCTGGTTCGATGGCTTGAGAATTCAAAAAATTCAAGCACTTACTGAACGCAAACCAAGTAACTAGTGGGCAAAACCTTGCATCTAGGCTTCAAAGGCCGCTATTATGTTAAAGAGTACAAATTCGTAGCTCGGAGTTCCAAAATGAAAAAATCAATCATTATTGCGTTATGCGCAACCAGCATTAGCTTCGCTGCATTAGTGTCAGCACAAGAAGGCACCAGCGTTGCGATTCTCGATGAAATGAATGGCTCCGTTTTGGTGAACCAAGGCGAGAAATTTGTTGCTGCTACCGAAGGTCAATCACTCAATGCAGGTGACCGCCTGATGGTAACTAAAAACGGTAATGCAATTTTAGTGTTTGGTAAGGGCTGCAAGACCGAAGTTAAAGGCGGCACGATGGTGACAGTTCCGGAACAATCGATTTGCGAAGGTGGCCAATTGCTTACGCAATCGCTTGAGCCAGGTGCTGGAGCTGCACCCGGCGCAAATGGTGGCACTGGCGTTGGCTTAACCGGTAGCGGTAACGGTGGCATCTATACTTTGGCTGGTGTTGCTCTCGCAATCGCCGCTTACGAAATCAACAAGAGTCCTTGATTTTTGTAGTTTCAAATACTTTGAATAAGAAGGCCGCTCAACAGCGGCCTTCTTTTTTGGAATAATCTGCTTAATGAATCAGAAAATTGTCTTTTATCTTGCGCTGATAGTTTTATTTCTTGCGAGCTTGCTCGGCGGTGGCCAGGGCTTTTTTGGCGATGTGTTGGCACAGCTGGCAGCCGCTGCATTGCTAATTGCCTGTCTGTTCAATTCTCAATCCGAATTCAGAACCGCTTCCGTTACAACGCGAGCACTGGCGTGTTTATTTATTGCCGCCGTTATTTTTGTACCGGTGCTTCAGCTTTATCCATGGGCAAGCTCGAGTGAATTTGCACTCGCCATGCAGAAAGATTTACAGCAAGCCGGTGTACAGATTGCCAGCATCAGTTTGAATAAAACCTATGGTGCAGAGCGGGCGTTGTTTAGTTTGCTTCCCGCCATCGCCATTTTCATTGGCTGCCTTCAACTCCCAAATCACTTTCGCTACCGTCTTCTAATTGCATTGGCGATCATTGCACTGCTCAATATTCTTCTTGGCTTCGCGCAGTTGGCGCAAGGGCCGACGAGCGCATTGCGTTTGTATGAAATCAGCAACACAACCGAAGCCGTCGGTTTTTTTGCCAATCGCAATCATTACGCCAGCTTGTTAATGATGTGTTTGCCAGTATCTATCGCGGTCACTGCGTGGTGGGCTCACCAGCACGTATCCAGAAAGTCCCGTGCTCCGATCCTGATTGTCGGTGGTGTTTTATTTTCCATTCTGCTGATTCTTGCGATTGCGGTCGCGCGGTCGCGCGCAGGGCTACTGCTTGGCGTACTCGGGGTTCTGTGCACGCTACCGGCAATATTCGCATTGCCCCGCAGACCTGGCATGAAGCGTGTGCTGGCGGTGGTCGCGGTGCTGGGTGTTATCGTTGCCGTGCAATTTGGATTGGCCGGTATGTTGCAGCGATTCGATCAAGGTGTTGGCGACAACACGCGCACGCAAATGACCCGGATTAGTATTGAAGCCGGCAAAGCCTATGCACCGATGGGATCAGGTCTGGGAACATTCCGTCAGGCTTATGCACCGTTTGAAGCAAAACACGAGCAAAGCATAGACCACACCCTGACCAATCACGCGCACAACGATTACGCCGAACTCTGGCTTGAAGCCGGATATCCGGCCTTATTCGCAATGGCTATTTTTTGGCTGCTGTTTATTTTTTCGGGATTTCGCGTGTGGTGGCAACGAACACAGGGCGATTCATTCGATGTTTTATTTTCGCGGGTCGCCTGGGTCAGTGTCTTAATGGCATTGCTGCACTCGTTTGCCGATTACCCGCTCAGGGCGACCGCAAATTCCGTGGTCTTTGCATTGCTGCTGGCGATCGCATTAGCCGCCGGTCAAAAAAGAATTCAGCGCTGAAATATCAGCGCTCTTGCGAAAGAAAAATCAAAACAAGCGTCGAAATCCCGCTTTAATGCGACTCAGCAATAGTCCAGCGATACCGCTTTTGCCATAGCGCGCTTTCAGATACTCGGCATCCGGTAGCAGCCGCTGTCTTAGCCAGCGCAGGCGCAGTGCGTATGTCGGAAACGCCAAAAAACTCATACGCTGTATGTAAAACCAGCGATGCATTTTACCCACTTGCATGCGCTCGTTTTTTGCAGCGTTTGAAAGCTTGGTCAAAATATTGTCGGGTATGATCGTATTAAATTCCTGTTTCGCAGCTTGCACACCATCAAGGCAAATGCCCGCAAGGTTTCGCTCAATCGAAACTTCAGCAAGTGTCTGCCAAGCCTCCGGACTAAACTGCGAACCCAGCAAGTGCAGGTCATATAGCCATTTCAACGAATTTTCTGAACCGTCAGCCATGTTCTGAATGCGGTGCATACAAGCATTGAAAAATGCATGCATCGGCGACAAGCCGCTCGCATATGCCCCGAGTTTTGGCAGACTTATTGCCGACGAATTCAATTCATCGAAATTAAACTGGTAGGCAAACAAGGGCGAACTCGAAAGCCGCCAATGTAAATCTATTTCGAGGCCGGCCCCGACATTGGAATCACGAACGCAGGTTTGTTCAAAACTCACCAAGTCGCCGGCAAGCGCCGGATCGCGAAGGCTGTATTGCATTGATTGCAGTAGGTGGATGGCGGTTCGGGTTTCATCATGCGAAGAAAATAGTAAATCGATATCGCTGCAGTCGCGTAAATGTGCAGAAGGATAAAGCCAGTACGCCAGCGCGGAACCCTTCAATAACAGTGCGTTGATTCCTGCCTGGTGCAGGCTCGCTAATATTCTGCGGCACTCGGCTTCGCGCATTAGGCTTTGTTGTGATTTTTTTCTGGCAAGTATCGCAATGTGTTCCCGAAAATCGGAAGGAATGTCGGCAGGTTCATTTGCGGCGTTAATTCGCTCGTGCAGCAGGGCAATTACGCCTTCCCGATTTATTTCATCACTGATACTTTCATTGGCCATCTCGCCCGGGAATACCCAGCGAGGGTTGTCGCCACGCAGCATTGCGCCAAGCCATTCGCGAACCATGTCAACACGACCTTTTCAATATCGTTTCATCATAACCCGACACCAAACGCATGCCGCTATTTCCTGCAAAATAGCTTTCGCAAGGTGCGCAAATACTAGCATTAGGCTAAAGTGTGCAGGGCCGTTGAAACCAGTGGCATCGCCAATCTTGCGAGGGTGAATAATGCAGTCGGTAGAAAATAGTCGGATAGGTATTTTGGGTCTTGGCTATGTCGGCTTGCCGCTTGCGCTTGAATTTGGCAAGCAGTTCGATACCGTTGGTTTCGATATCAATAGCAACCGCGTGCTGGCCTTGCGCGAAGGCCGTGACGGCACGCATGAAATGGCTGCCGATGAAATACGGCAGGCAACACGTTTGACATTCACCCATACGAATCAGGATTTGAAATCCTGCAATGTCTTCATCGTCACCGTGCCGACACCGGTCGATGACGCCAACCGTCCCGATTTTGAACCTTTGGTGTCTGCCAGCAATATTATCGGCAGCCATCTCAAAGTGGGCGATGTTGTCATTTATGAGTCAACGGTATATCCCGGCACCACCGAAGAAGTGTGCGTCCCGATTCTGGAAAAAGCTTCCGGTTTGGTTTTCAACCGCGATTTTTTTTGCGGCTACAGTCCCGAACGCATCAATCCCGGCGACAAGCAACGTCGCTTGGTTAACATTAAAAAAATTACCTCGGGCTCAACGCCGGAAGCGGCCGATTTTGTCGATGCGCTTTATCAAAAAATCATTGTGGCCGGAACCCATCGCGCGCCGTCGATGAAAGTCGCCGAAGCCGCCAAGGTGATCGAGAACACCCAGCGCGACGTCAATATCGCTTTGGTAAACGAGCTCGCGATGATCTTCAATAAAATGGGTATCGATACCCATGATGTATTGGAAGCCGCCGGCACCAAATGGAATTTCCTGCCGTTTAAGCCTGGTCTTGTTGGTGGTCATTGCATAGGTGTTGATCCGTATTATCTGACCCACAAGGCCACGGTGCTTGGCTATCATCCCGAATTGATTCTGGCGGCTCGCCGTATCAACAGTCGCATGGGCCTGCATGTAGCGCATCAAGTCATGCGCCTGATGGCCAATAAGCGTATTCACCTCGTGGATTCAAGAATCCTGGTGCTGGGTTTAAGCTTCAAAGAAAATTGCTCCGATCTTCGCAACACGCGCGTCATCGACATCATCAATGAGCTGCAAGAAGCGCATGCACAGGTGGACGTTTACGACCCCAATGCAAACATCGACGAGGCAAAAGCCTTGTTGCAGATAGACCTGATTTCTGCGCCTGCGCCAAATACTTACGACGCCATCGTGCTCGCGGTCGGCCACAAGCAATTTATTGATATGGGTGCGCGGGCCGTGCGTGCCTTCGGAAAACCCAATTGCGTGCTGTTCGACGCCAAATCGGTGTACGGTAGCGAACATGTGGATGGGCGCTTGTAATGAGAGAATGCACCGGCTCATGCGCTTACTTTAAATGAGCGAGCAAGTCCCCCCCCATGCTCGTGTTTCACTATGGGGAGAGTCAGGGTGGGGGCAGGACCTGCGACAATGCACCACATAGCAACGAAATTCAAAAAGCGGAAAGCCAATGAGAAACTACGAAGCAAGAAAAAGAATTCTAGTCACCGGCGGAGCAGGCTTCCTCGGCTCGCATCTGTGCGACCGCCTACTAGAACGTGGCGACGAAGTGGTCTGCGCCGACAACCTATTCACCGGCAGCAAACGCAACATCGAACATCTGCACGCCAACCCGCGTTTTGAATTTGTTCGGCACGACGTTACTTTTCCGCTCTATCTTGAAGTCGATGAAATCTACAATCTCGCCTGCCCCGCATCACCCGTACATTATCAACACGACCCAGTGCAAACCACCAAAACATCGGTGCATGGTGCCATCAATATGCTCGGCTTGGCCAAGCGTTTGAAATGCAAAATTTTCCAGGCATCCACCAGCGAAGTCTATGGCGACCCAGCCGTTCATCCGCAAACCGAAGGCTATTGGGGCAATGTAAATCCTATCGGCATTCGCTCCTGCTATGACGAAGGCAAACGCTGCGCCGAAACCTTATTTTTCGATTACCACCGTCAGCACGGATTAGATATTAAAGTCGCGCGTATTTTTAATACCTACGGCCCGCGTATGCATCCCAACGATGGTCGAGTTGTATCCAACTTTATCGTGCAGGCCTTGCAAGGCAAGCCAATTACCATTTTCGGTGAAGGCCAACAAACCCGATCCTTTTGTTATGTCGATGATCTGGTCGAAGGCTTTTTAAGATTTATGGATACCGACGTCGGCTTCACCGGCCCCATGAATCTTGGCAATCCCGGTGAATTCACCATTCGCCAATTAGCCGAAAAAGTCATTGCACTCACCGGCTCGAAATCGCAACTGGAATTCAAACCCCTGCCATCCGACGACCCACTGCAACGCAAGCCCGACATCAGTTTGGCGCAGTCAAAAATAAATTGGACCCCCGAAATACAACTCGAAGCCGGCTTGAAAAAGACCATTGCTTATTTCGATGCTTTGCTGGCCGGGAATCTTTGAAACTACATGCCACCGCCTGATGTAAGAACAGAGTTTTCATCACCTTGTCGTTAAAAGATTCCGCCAAAAAAGCTATTCTCTGGTCGGCAGGTTTGAACCTGTTTCGCGACGGGCTGCAATTTGTCCAGATGCTGGTTATGGTGCGCTTGCTGGACCCCGACATTTACGGCATGGCCAATTACGGCACCACCCTGATCGGTTTTATCGGGCTTATTTCTTTCCAGCATATCTCCGCCCACATCGTGCAGGTGCGTTCGCAGGAAGCGGTGGACTACGACCAACATTTCACCTTCGGAATGTTGCTGAATCTTGGTTTGTTTCTGCTCACCAATGTATTGGCATTCGGCGCTGCCTATGTTGATGGCTACACGAAGATGCAGCCCATTTTGCACGTGTTGTCGTTCACTTTTCTTTTCACCGTGCCGATGGATTTGCGCCAGCGCATGCTAGAACGTGAACACCACTGGGAAAAACTGCGTCCCTTGCAAATGGCCATGATGGTGGTATCGGTTGTGGCCGGTATTTCCATGGCATTGGCAGGTTTTGGCGTGTATGCGCTGATCGTGCCCGGCATACTTTCCATGTTGGTGTTTTCCTACGATCTTTTCGTGGTGTTGAAATGGCGACCACGCTGGACCTGGAGTCGCCATACTTATCGCGACGCCATGCACTTTGGCTTGAATCGAATCGCCTCCAATGCCATGAACAGCGGCCGCAAGATGGTCGAAAGCACAGCCATCACCCATTATTTCCAGTTTTCCGGTCTCGGTGTTTTTGGTCGTGCCGAAGGTTTGGCTAATATGTTTTGCGGTCGCATCGGCCAGCAAGTTGTGGCCGCACTTTATCCGATTATTACGCGCGCCGATCCCGGCAGCGAACGCTTCCAGAAAATCGCTGGTTTGGTATTACGCAGCATCGCTTGGGTCACCATTCCAATCGCCATCTGGTTTTCGATGGAAGCCCGCGCAATTACCACTTTGTTGTACGGCCAGAAATGGGATTCCGTGGTCAGCATTTTACCCTGGAGCATGTTCGTCGGCGCCACGCAGGCTATCGGCAGTTGTGTTTATGCCCTGCTGCTGGCGAACGAAGCACGCAAGCAATGCATTCGGTCCGATATATTTGCGATGATTCTGGTGGTCACCTGCGTGCTGGTCATGATGCCTATTGGCCTGAAGCAATATTTAATCGGATTGGGCTTGGTTTACATCGTTGTTGATACCGTGTTGATTACGCTCTTGGTTAAAACACGCGGTGTTGAATTGGCGAGTTTGTGGAGCGCATTGTTTCCTCCAATTTTGGCAGCGTGTTTGGGTATCGCGGTGATGTATTTAATCCAAAGAAATATCACCATTCCAATGCCGCTTGTCATTCAGACCATCATCGCCGGCTCAATTTTCGGCGCCATTTACGTCGTGGTAATCAGGCAATTTTTTCGCCATCAATTGGTGGAATTGCTGGACTACATGCCAGCCGGCCATTTGGCAAAAAAAGTTTTGGTGCTAGCATGAATGTGCACAAGATTTTATTATACGGAAGGCTTGCTTGAAGCTACTATTCATACTTCCTGAATACTTGCCGCATTCCGGCGGCGGTATTATTACTTTTTATCGCACGCTATTGCCGCAGTTGGCAGCGATGGGGCATGAGGTAAGGGTCATTGTCGGTAGCGGCCTGTATGCCCAAGAAAGTCATAATCCGGTAGAAATCGATGGCGTAAAAGTAGAATCGCTAAGCATCGCATTACGCGATAAATATCACGACCAGTTTCAATGTTATGCCGCCATGCCTTGGCTGCGCAGACATCTTGCCGCTGCGTGGGCAATGCATGAGCAGGCAGGTAGTGAGCACTTTGATTTGGTAGAAGCTTCCGATTGGGGGCTGTTGTTTATTCCCTGGGCGCTTGAACAAAAGCTGCCGCTGGTCGTGCGTATGCATGGCAGCACCGGGCAAATTGATATTCATGATCCGGTGGCCGGTGAAGAATCGCAAAGCCAACTGGTTAGGCTTATCGAACTTGAAGTACTGAAATATGCAAGCGCACTGCAAACCTTAAGTGATTCCAACGCTAGTTTCTGGCAGCAGCAAACCGGCTGCAGTGTCGAACGCATTTATCCGGCTTGGAAGCCAACTGCTAAGTTGCCGGAAAATTTAAAACGCAGTGATCGCGGCTTGGTGGTCGGCCGTTTGCAACGTTGGAAAGGCCCACACATACTTTGTGAAGCCTTGCAATTACTAGATGACCAGTCGCCCGCGATTGATTGGTTAGGTCGCGACACCGCGTTCGACAGCCGTCATCGCAGAACCTCGCAATATCTTGCAGAAAATTATCCGTCTATCTGGCAGCAAAAATTGCTGCATTGCCAGCCCGAGTCGCCAGATCAAGTCGCCACTCGACAAGCCTCTGCTGCTTTCGTGGTGGTTCCTTCAACCTGGGACGTTTTCAATTTCACCTGTGTGGAAGCCATGGGGCAGGGAACGCCGGTTATTTGTTCCACTGGCGCGGGTGCAAGTAGCCTGATTCAAGATGGTATTAATGGTTTTATATTTGAAAATGAAACCCCACGCACGCTTGCCGATGCCATCTTGCGCTGCACCAGCATGAGCGATGAGCAGCGAGCAATAATGGGCAAGGCTGCGCTAGCGACCGTAACCAAACTGCTGAATCCATCTGGAGTGGCGCGCCAGCAAATATTGGCTTACGAATCCGCGATCAAAAAGCCGCTCGTTGCATTGAGCAAAGAGTATTGGGTGTTTCGTGCATGCGCACCTTCAAATAAAACTTTTGAACCCTTGGCTTTTTTGGACCATTTGCCATTAAAACAACTGAGTCGTTACCTCATGCAGCGTGCGAAAAAGAAATACTTGCCATGAATGACAAAAGCCGCAGCCCACGTTTGGCACTTTGCATCCCGGCTTACAACGCTGCCGTTTTTCTGCCGCGTCTTTTGGGTTCCGCGCAAAAACAGGAAATTCCTTTTGATGAAATCTGGCTTTACAATGATTGCAGTACCGACGATACCGCCAAAGTCGCTGAACGCTTTGGCGCAAGAGTCGTTCATGGCGAAAAAAACGTCGGCTGCAGCGGCGGAAAAAATCGCTTGCTGCATGAAACTACTTGCGAATGGATTCATTTCCACGATGCCGATGATGATCTGACGCCAAATTTCACCACACTGGCAAGAAAATGGATGCAGCAAGATTCCGCGCCCGACGTTGTGCTGTTCAATTATGAATGCCGAAGTTACGAAGAAGAACGCTTGCTAATGCTGCGTGAATTCGATGCGGCCGCATTGCAAACCGATCCCGCGCGTTATGCCATCCGTAACCAGATCAATCCCTATTGCGGTCTTTATCGTCGCGAAGCCTTGCTGCGTGTCGGTGGCTACGACGAAGACCCGGCTGTGCTTTATAACGAAGATTGTCGCTTTCATATGCATCTTGCATTCTCAGGTATAAGTTTCGATGCAGAGCCGGAGTTTGCGGTGATCAATTTAGAGCGTCAGGGTTCCATGTCGAGTGCCAACAAAGAAAAATGTGCTCGCGCCCGACTTGCCGTACTTGAAAAAGCCGCAACCGAAGCACGGCCAGACCTGCATCGTGAGATCGGGCTCGAGGCTTGGCTCAACGCAAGACACCTGGGTGCATTTGGCGCTTGGGATGCCATGAAGAAAGCTATTGCCTTGGCCAAACGCATGAATGTACAAACGCCGGAAGAAGAGTCCAAAGGATTGCTGAAAATTGTCGCCAGTTATTTCCCAAATCTCGGCTTTAAATCGAGAGCACGCTTTGTAAGATGGCGTGATCGGGCTTGAAATGATGAATGACAAAACGAGCGCGAAAAAAAACGAGATAGCTAAATGTCAGAAATGAATCGTGAACCCATTGCGGAAGACGGCTGGGAACAAAAAGTCCAGCGTTTGATTGATGCCAAAGGCAGTTCGCTCAAGCCAAAAGAATTTCACGCGTTGATCAATGTCGTCTTTCACAACGTGGAAGCCCGGGTCTATGATCAGGTGCACCGTGAAATGTGGAAAAGTCTGGAACTGCTAACGCAAACACTTTCCGTTGCAGCCAAAACGGCATTGGGCGGGCGTCAAAATCTGGTGCTCGCTGATATTGGCTGCGGCACTGGGCTGGCAACGGAATTATTACTCAGAGGTTCGTTAAGCGATCAAATAAAGCAAATTCATTTGGTTGATACTTCCGATGAAATGCTGAACCGATGCAAGCTTCGAGCAAAGTCATGGAACAGGGAGTTGAGCTTTCATCATGGCGGCATTCACTTGTTGCCAGACCAATCGGTGGATGTGTTGTTATTGAGCTCGGTACTCCACCATATTCCGGACACAAAAGAATTCTGCCTGCAAGTATCGCGCGTCATCAAACCTGGCGGTGTTTTTATTCATATGCAAGACCCGCGCTCTGGCGGTATGGCAGATCAAATCCTGACGACACGCGCGCAACAGTTTGCCGAAGTAAATCGGAGCGGTCGTTTTTCATGGAAGACTTGGCCGCGTTTATTTCGCTTGCCTTTTAGCGCCATAGCAAGAGTAAATTTATGGCGGAAGCAAGCCTACATACGAGAAGTGAATAGAAATTTACTTGCAGCAGGTGCTATAAAAGCCCCGATGAGTCCTGCAGAAATTTGGAGTGTAACGGACGTGCACGTTGAAGGGCTTCCGTTTGCAATCGGTAAGGGAATATCCTTGGAAGTGCTAAGTAATGTCTTGCCCGAATTTGGAAGTATTGAATGGAAAACATATGCCTTTTTTGGTGTGTTGTCGGCAGGCCTGCCGAAACAACTTATCCAGGAAGATCAAAAACTATTCAAAAGTGGTGATATGCATGGGGCGCAAATTGCCGGTGTTTGGGCAAAGCAAAGACATACATAAATCTTGGAAGGATTTTAATAAGAGTGGCTTCATGAGTAACCAATTTAACTTTAAAGCATAAGCCTTAGTGAGTGTCTCAATGATAGATAAAGAACTAAATCAGTGGCAGGGCGATGGTGCGTTAGCCAGAATGTTTGTTGGTTATATCAGGTCGATCGACCATCCCGTTAAACTCAGGATAGTGTTCTTCATTGCAAAATTATTCTTCGGCAAGGGAGTGCCAATGAAGTATGCGACAGAAGCAAAGATTGCAATACATCCTAACGATTTTATTGGATGGAGTATTTTGAAGTCTGGTAGTTATGAGCCCTCTACAATTTCACTAATGCATGCTCTATTGAGTAATGGCGGCACATTCATTGATGTCGGCGCTAATTTCGACTTGCTCTCAAGTGTTGCAGCATCGATAAAAGGCGTTTCAGTGCATAGCATTGAAGCTCACTCGGGTAATTTTGAAAGGCTACGTGAAACGAGACGAAGCAACAGCATATGCAAGATTTGGATGCTTTATGAGTGTGCAATCTCGGATACCAAAACGTTCGTAGATATAGAAGAGTATAAAGTCGGTAATAGTGGCATGCACCGAGTCAGTTCTGATTCTGGAAAATCTGGTCTGAATACTTTCAGGGTCGCTTGTCGGACACTGAATGAACTTGTTAATAATGCGAACATCACGAGTATTGAAGTGCTCAAGATAGATGTTGAAGGGTATGAATTCCAAGTATTGCAAGGCCTTGATTTTGTAATGCCTAGAAGGCCTAAAAATATAATTCTTGAATTTACAGATTACGGCAGTCGCTTCGGCTACTCGAGAAAAGATGTTTACGAGCATTTAAGTTTAGCTGGTTATGAGTTATTTGATGTGAACAAGAAACGAAAGAACTCTACCGATGATTTCACTGAAGACAATGCTCTCTTTGTTGATGCTAGAACAAATCTAATTGAAGCATGATTAATATGGCTCCAAGAGTTTCCATTTGCATCCCCGCGTATAACGCGGGCAAGTTTATCGAAGCTGCAATAAGTTCAGCGTTGTCGCAGACATATAAAAATATTGAAGTAATTATTATTGATGATGGATCGTCAGATAGCACATATGAATTAGCAATGCGCTACAAATCTGGAAACGTAATGGTAATTCACCAAGAAAATAAAGGCGCATCGGCTGCTAGGAATTGTGGACTAGGCATTGCGACAGGCGATTGGATTCAGTTTTTAGATGCAGATGATATTCTCCATCCGGAAAAAATTGCGATTCAGATGGAACGCGCACTTATTGATGGCCCAGAGTACATTTACGGTAGTGACTGGGGCAGGTTCAAAGAAAATATTATTGAGGCGAAGTTCGGCCCATCTGTT
>Ga0209181_10001373_pt1 | contig 42819 bp, 37 predicted proteins | sample MAT05_FD_187208 | JGI IMG/M metagenome (GOLD analysis project Ga0209181, IMG submission 187208) | Freshwater microbial communities from Lake Fryxell liftoff mats and glacier meltwater in Antarctica - MAT-05 (SPAdes) (version 2) | ecosystem: Environmental > Aquatic > Freshwater > Ice > Liftoff... | reverse complement strand
CTCGGGCGCCGAGGTCGGCTGCCAGGGCGAGGTGGGCGTGGCCTGCAGCATGGCCGCCGGCGCGCTGGCCGCCGTCATGGGCGGCACGCCGGAGCAGGTGGAAAACGCCGCCGAGATCGGCATGGAGCACCACCTCGGGCTGACCTGCGACCCGGTGGGCGGGCTGGTGCAGATTCCCTGCATCGAACGCAACGCCATCGCCTCGGTGAAAGCCATCAACGCCGCGCGCATGGCGCTGTACGGCGACGGCACGCACTTCGTCAGCCTCGACAAGGTCATCAAGACGATGCGCGAAACCGGCGCCGACATGATGACCAAGTACAAGGAAACCGCGCGCGGCGGGCTGGCGGTGAACATCGTCGAGTGCTGAGCTGTCAGGGAAAGTCTGGATTTGGAATAATTCATCATGCGGCTCGATCGCATGCCACGCGGCTAGACTCGCTGCTTGTGACGATTTTTGCCGCGACCGCATCTGGGTCGTTGTATCCAAGCGGCACAGACCGTCAGAGTTGGCTGTTGAGGAGTCCGGACAGCATGCTTTCAGACACCCGCCCGACCCTTCTCATCATCGACGACTCTGCCGAGAGCCTGGCCGTGCTCAGCGCGCTGCTGGAGCCGCTGTACCGGGTACTGGCCGCCACCTCTGGCGAGGTCGGCCTGCAACTGGCCGACAGTGAACTGCCGCCTGACCTGATCCTGCTCGACGTGCTGATGGCGGGCATGGACGGTTACGCCGTGCTGGCCCGGCTGCGCGGGCTGCCCCTGACGCGGCACATTCCCGTCGTCTTCCTGACCGGCCTGGCCGGCGCCGCTGACGAGGAGCGGGGCCTCGAACTCGGCGCCGCCGACTACATCACCAAGCCCTTCAAGCCCGCCGTGGTGCTGGCCCGTGTGCGCACCCAGCTCGAAGCCAAGCAGGCGCGCGATTTCTTGCGCGACCAGAACGCTGCGCTGGAACGTGAGATCAGCCGGCGCCTGCACGAGAACGACCTCACGCAGCAGGCCAGCATCCGCGCGCTGGCCCACCTGGCGGAAACCCGCGACCCGGAAACCGGCAACCACATTCTTCGCACCCAGGCCTATGTGCACAGGCTGGCCAGCGGGCTGCGCGCGCACCCGAGTTTCGCGGCCACGCTGACGGAGCGCTACATCGACCTGCTGACCCGCTCGGCGCCGCTGCACGACATCGGCAAGGTCGGCATCCCCGACGCCATCCTGCTGAAACCCGGCAAGCTCGACGCCGCCGAATGGGTCGTCATGCGAACCCACGCCAAGCTGGGCAGCGACGCCATCGAACAAGCGGAGCGTGACATCGACTCACCGCTCGATTTCCTCTCGTTGGCCAAGGAAATCGCCCACTGGCACCATGAAAAGTGGGACGGCAGCGGCTACCCCGACGGCTTGGCCGGCGACGCCATACCGGTGGCCGCACGCCTGATGGCGCTGGCCGATGTCTTCGACGCCCTGATCTCGAAGCGCGTCTACAAACAGGCCCTGACCTACGCCGAAACGCGCGCGATCATCGCCGCTGGCCGCGGCCAGCACTTCGACCCCGATGCGGTCGACGTCTTCCTCGAAGGCTTCGCCGATTTCGTGGCCATTGCCGACCGATACAGCGACGCCGGCTGACGTCCACCCCGGCGGACCGGCTCGAAGGAGAGCGTGATGAACAGCGACAAGCCGGCGCCGCCCGTATATTGCCAGCCCGCGCAGCCCGCGCAGCCCGAACCCGCGCCATCCGAAGCAGCGCCGCCCTCGGCTCCCGAGGCTCCAAGAAGGCACGGTCGTGCAGCCCGGCAGTGTCTACATCATCCCGCCGGGCCACGACATGGCCTTGCTGAACGGCACCCTGCATCTGCTGGAGCCGGCCGCGCAGCGCGGCAATCGGCTGCCGATCGACTTCTTCTTCCGCTCGCTGGCGCAAGACCTGCGCGGACGCGCCATCGGCATCGTGCTCTCGGCCACCGGCAGCGACGGCACGCTGGGCGTGCGCGCCATCAAGGGCGAAGGCGGCATGGTGATGGTGCAGACGCCTGCCTCGACCGAGTTCGACGGCATGCCGCGCAGCGCGATTGCCACCGGCATGGTCGACCATGAGCTGGCACCCGCCGACATGGCCGGCGCGCTGATCGCCTACGCCGCGCACACGCTCGGCGGCATGCCGCGGCCGGCGCTGCTGGCGCCGCCGCGGGTCGAGACCACGCTGAAGAAGATCTTCGTGCTGCTGCGCAACCAGACCGGGCATGACTTCTCACAGTACAAGCCGAGCACCATCCACCGGCGCATCGAACGTCGCATGGCGGTGCATCAGGTCGACTCCATCAGCGGCTCTTCGAGAACCGCGCCGAAGGCGGCACCCTGCGCGTCCGGGTGCCGGGCTGGTCCACCGGCGCAGAGGCCTATTCGATCGCCATCCTGCTGGAAGAGCGCATGGTCGCACTGAAGCAGCACACGCTGGTGCAGGTCTTCGCCACCGCGCGCGCCGGGCTCTACCGGGCCAGCATCGCCGCCGATGTGTCGGAAAAACGGCTGGAGCTGAAGTCCAGCAACGAGGAGCCGGAAACCTCGAAGGAAGAGATGCAGCCGCTCAACGAGGAGCTGTCCACCGTCAACACCGAGCTGCAGCGCAAGGTGGCTGACCTGACGCGCATCAACAAGGACATGAACAAGCTGCTGGCCGGCACGGGCATGGCCACGGTGTTCGTCGATCCGGCGCTGCGCATCCTGCGCTTCACGCCCTTGGCGACACGCGTCATCAACCCGGTCGCGGCCGGCGTGGGCCGGCCTGTGGCTCAGATCGTTTCCAACCTGGTGGGCTACAACTCCCTCACGGCCGACCTGCACGAGGTGCTCGACACCCTGGTGCCGAAGGCCGTGGAAGTGGACACCGCCGACGGCGCCTGCCACTCGATGCGCCTGCAACTCTGCCGCACGCTGGACAACGTGATCGAAGGCGCGGTGATCAGCTTCCTCGACATCACCGAGAAACAGCGCCTGCGGGATGCGCTGAAGCAGGCCAACGACCCGGCGCGCGGCGAAGTGCCGGCGCCGCACCGCAGCCACCGCCACACGAGGGGCCGCACGGAGCTGGCGGTGGGGGTCGCCGCCACCGCGCGGCTCGATCAAACCGGCAGGATGTACGCGGTGGCCACCACCGAACGTGCCGACCGCCGCAGTGGCGCGCCCGCCTTGCCGGCACCCGCTTTGACGGCGGGGGGAGCCGCATCATGAGCCACGCCGACGACGCCGATGCAGGCTCGCTGCGTTGCCGCGCCGAGCAGCGGGCAGCCGGTCTGGGTGGCGCGCCGGCACAAGCGCCGGCACAAGCGTCGGCACAAGCGCCGGAGAGTCTTCTGCATGAACTGCAGGTGCAGCAGATCGAGCTCGAGATGCAGAAAGACGAGTCGCTGCGCACACAGGCGGAGCTTGAACTCTCGCGGGCCCGCTACTCCGATCTGTACGAGATGTCGCCGGTGGGCTACTGCACGCTGTCGGCCAGCGGGCTGGTGCGGCAGGCCAACCTGACGCTGGCGGGGATGCTGGGGCTGGAGCGGCGCGCCCTGCTGCACATGGCCTTCATGCGCTTCGTGGCGAGCGACGACCAGGACAGCTACTGCCGATTCCGCAAGCAATTTGAAGGCCTCACCGAGAACACCGCGACACCCTGTGAGTTCTGGCTCGTCAGGGCCGACGGCAGCCGGCTGCGCGCCCACATCAACGCCAGCCAGGCCCACGCGGCCGACGGGGTGCAGGAACTGCGCCTGACGGTGAGCGACGTGACGGCAGCGCACATCACGCAGCTCGAACTGGCCGAAAGGGAGCAGCAGCTGAACCTGGCGCTGGTGGGCGGGGATCTCGGGCTGTGGGACTGGGACTTCGCCAGCGGCGAGCTGAAGACCAACCCGCGCTGGCGCAGCATGATCGGCCTGGACCCGGATCGTGAAGTCGACTCCATCGACACCTGGAAAGAACGCATTCACCCGGACGCCGGCCCCACCATGGCGCGCGTCATGAACGAGGTGATATTGAACCCGGCGGGCCGGAACTTCGAGATCGAGCTGCGCGCGCGCCACAGCGACGGCCACTGGATCTGGATTCTCGACAAGGGCGGCGTGGTCAGCCGCGCCGCTGACGGCAGCGCGTTGCGCGTGGTGGGCACGCACCTGGACATCTCGGCGCGCAAGGGCGCTGAAGAAGCGCTGCGCGAAAGCGAAGATCGTTACCGCACTTTGGTGGAATGGTCGCCCGACGCAACGGCAGTGCACCGTGACAGGCGCGTCGTCTACGTCAACCCGGCGGCCGTGCGGCTGCTGGGCGCGGCTGATGCGTCAGACCTGGTGGGCAGGCCCATCCTCGAATTTCTGCACCCCGACCACCACGCCAGCCAGCTTGCCAGGCTGCATGGCATCGAGCGCCGGGAAGCGCAGCCGGCCATGGCGGAGATTCGGATGCTCAGGCTCGGCGGCGCCATCATCGACGTCGAGGTGCGCGGCACCGCCATCGTCTATGGCGGCCAGCCGGCCATTCATGTGGTGATGCGCGACATCAGCAAGCGCAAGCAGGCCGAAGCCACGCTGCGCGAGAGCGAGGCCTTCAGCCAGTCGGTGCTCGAATCGCTGTCGGAACACGTGGCCGTGCTCGACGAACACGGCGTCATCACCGCAGTCAACGGCGCCTGGATGCGTTATGCCGTCCACAACGGTGCGCCGCTGCCCGTGGCCAGCCCGGTCGGCAGCAACTACCTGCTGGCCTGCCAGGGCGCGGCGGGCAGCGAGTTCGACGAAGACGCGGCCAGGAGCCTGGAAGGCATACGGGCCGTGCTGGAGGGCACGGCCACCGAGTTCCAGTTCGAATACCCCTGCCACGCGCCGAATGAGCCGCGCTGGTTCCGCATGAACGTGACGCCGCTGCGCGGTGGCCGCGGCGGCGTGGTGGTGACGCACGAGAACATCACCGAGCGCATGCTGGCGCAGGCCGCGCTCAAGGAAAGCGATGAAGTCCACCTCCAGGAACTGGAGGGTCGGGTGCGCATGCGGACCGTGGAGCTGGCCGCCGCGCGTGAACTGGCCGAAGCCGCCAACTTGGCCAAGAGCAGCTTCCTGGCCAACATGAGCCATGAGATTCGCACGCCGCTGAACGCCATCATCGGCCTGAACCTGCTGGTGCGGCGCAGCGGCGCCAGCGCCGAGCAGATGGCCCGGCTCGACAAGATCGACAGCGCCGGCCGCCACCTGCTGGCCATCATCAACGACATCCTCGACCTGAGCAAGATCGAGGCCGGCCGCGTGCAGCTGGAACATACCGACTTCCAGCTTTCGGCGGTGTTCAACGGCGTGGCCTCGCTGATCGGCGACGATCTGCGCGGCAAGGGGCTGGCGCTGGCGGTGGACCTCGGCGGCGTGCCCGAATGGCTGCACGGCGACCCCACCCGGTTGCGCCAGGCGCTGCTGAACTACGCAGCCAACGCCGTCAAGTTCACCCAGCGTGGCGCCATCAATCTGCAGGCCGAACTTCTGGAAGAAAACGGCGATGGCCTGCTGCTGCGCTTCACGGTCGGCGACACCGGCATCGGCATCGCCGAGCAGATGATTCCGCAACTGTTCGAGGTCTTCCAGCAGGTCGACAACTCGACCACCCGGCTGCACGGCGGCACCGGCCTCGGGCTGGCCATCACGCGCAAGCTTGCGCTGTTGATGAGCGGCGATGTCGGCGTCGGCAGCACGCCGGGCATCGGCAGCCGATTCTGGTTCAGCGCCCGCCTGAAACGCGGCCAGGGGCAGATGCCGCAGGCCGTGCCAGCGCTGGCAGCCACCGGCGCGCAGACGCTGCTGCGCCAGCACCATGCCAGCAGGCACATCCTGGTGGCCGAGGACAACGAGGTCAACATGGAGGTGGTGACGGAACTTCTGGCCGCCGCCGGCCTGCACGTCACCCGGGCCGCCGATGGTCTGGAGGCGCTGGCGCTGGCGCAGGCCGGCCACTACGACCTGGTGCTGATGGACATGCAGATGCCTCGGCTGGACGGCCTGCAGACCACACGCGCGCTGCGCGCCTTGCCGGGCTGGGCAGAAACGCCGATCCTGGCGCTGACGGCGAACGCCTTCGACGAAGACCGCCGCGCCTGCCTGGCAGCCGGCATGAACGACTTCATTTCCAAGCCGGTCGACATGGGCCTGCTGCACAGCACCGTGCTGCGCTGGTTGACCGCGCCGGGCGGCGGCGGCACGCCGAAGCTGCCGGCCGTGGCCGATGCCGGCCCCGATGCAGATACAGACGCTCCGGCCAGCGATGCGACGGCGCCGGTGCCGGCAATCAATCCCCTGCAATGCCTGGACGGGCTGCCCGGCATGGACCCGGCGCCTTGCGTGGCCATGCTGCGCGGCCGCGCCGACCGCTACCTGGAGGTGCTGACCCAGTTCACGCGCAGCCATGCCGGCACCGCCGAAACGCTGGCAAGGCTGCTGGCCGCGGGCGAGCGCATGGCCGCCCGCGAGCTGGCACACAGCCTGAAAGGCGCGGCCGCGACGCTGGGCGCCGACTGGCTGGCACAGGCGGCCGGGCGCATCGAAGACCGGCTCCGGCGCGTCTTGTCGGACCCAGCGGACGCGGGTTCGGATGAGATTGCCGACAATGCCGCCTTCGCGTCCGATGTGCTTCTGATAGGGCAGCGGGTGCTGGACATCGCCGCAGCCTTGCCGGCGTTCCCGGCGCTTTCGGCGATGAATCAGCCCGGAGAAACCGGCCCAGGCGCCTCTGCCGCCATGCTCGACCGCCTGGAATCCCTGCTGGCTCGTGGCGACACCGCCGCACTGGCCTATACCAGCGACTACGCAGCGCATCTGCACAGCAGCCTGGGCCCGTCTGCCGAGACCTTGCTGACGCTGCTGCGCCGCTACGAGTTCGACGTCGCGCTGCGCACGCTGCGCGCGTGGCGGGCGGCCGACGCCGGGGCCTGAGCGGCCCCTGCCCCCGGACTCAGACCCGCTCGAAGATGGCCGCGATGCCCTGCCCGCCGCCGATGCACATCGTCACCAGCGCATAGCGGCCACCGACGCGCTGCAATTCGTACAGCGCCTTGGTGGTGATGATGGCGCCGGTGGCGCCGATCGGGTGGCCCAGGCTGATGCCCGACCCGTTCGGGTTGACACGGGCGGGGTCGAGCCCGAGTTCCTGCACCACGGCGCAGGCTTGTGCGGCAAAGGCTTCGTTGCTCTCGATGACGTCCAGGTCCCTGACCGAGAGGCCCGTACGTTCCAGCACCTTGCGTGTGGCCGGCACCGGGCCGATGCCCATGATGGTGGGGTCGACACCGGCGTGCGCGTAGCCCACCAGGCGGGCCAGCGGCTTCAGACCGTGGCTCTTCACCGCGTCGGCACTGGCAAGCACCACGGCGCCGGCGCCATCGTTCAGGCCCGAGGCATTGCCGGCGGTCACGCTGCCTTCCTTCTTGAACGCGGGCTTCATCTTCGCCAGCGACTCGGCCGTGGTGTCGGGCTTGACGTGTTCATCGGTGTCGAAACGCGTCTCGCCCTTGCGGCCCTGCGTGACGACGGCGACGATCTGTTCCTTGAAGCGGCCACCGGCAATGGCGGCGGCGGCGCGGCGGTGGCTTTCGGCCGCCAGCGTGTCCATCATCAGCCGCGTGATGCCGAACTGCTCCGCCACGTTTTCGGCGGTGATGCCCATGTGGATTTTGTGGAACGGATCATGCAGCGCGCCGATCATGTAGTCGAGGATCTGCGCGTCGCCCATGCGCGTGCCCCAGCGTGCGCCGGGCATCACGTAGACGCCGCGCGACATGTTCTCGGCACCGGCGCCGATGGCCACTTCACAGTCACCGAGCGTGATGGCCTGCGCCGCCGAGATGATGGCCTGCAGACCCGAACCGCAGAGGCGGTTGACGTTGAAGGCCGGCGTTTCCTGCGGGCAGCCGGCGTCCATCGCGGCCACACGGCTGAGGTAGGCATCGCGCGGTTCGGTCGGGATCACGTTGCCCATCGCCAGATGGCCGATCACGGCGGCGGGCACGTTGCTGCGCTCGATGGCGGTCTTCACGGCCAGCGTGGCGATGTCGGACAGAGGCACGTCTTTCAGGCTGCCGCCGAAGGTGCCGATGGCGGTGCGCGCGGCACCGACGACAAAGACGTCGCGGGGAAGTGTCATGGTGGGGTCTCCTGTTTTTGGGGTAACGCAAGACTAAGCCGCGCCGATTGCAGGAAGCTGACGCGGCGCAGCATTGCGTGTCACGGCGCCTGCGGCTTCCAGTTCGCCAGCGCGCCGGCCAGCGTGGGCGCCTCACGTTCGCGCAGGGCGCTGCGCAAGGCGACGCTGGCCACCCTCTGCGCGGCGGCGCTGTTGCCGGTGGGACCGGCCAACCTCTGCTGGTCGGCCAGCATGCGTGTGGCGAGCGCGTTGTCGCTGCTCACGCCCACGGCGCCCGGCAGCAGCCAGACGCGTCCGCCGAACACACCTGTGCCCGCCAGCCGGGCCAGCGCGTCCCAGTGTTTCAGCGTGAAGTCGTAGGCCATCGGCACCATCGCGGGTTCGCCCGCCACCAGGCCGGGAATCCAGATGGCGATGTTGGCCGGCAGGCTGCCGGCCAGCGCTTCGTCGAGCAGCCGGCGCGCCCGCGCCGGGTCGCGCCCCGACGCGGCGGCGTCGATCAGCAGCCAGCGCTCTTCTTCGTCGTTGGCCGCACGCAGCGCCGCCAGCAGGCGGTCGAATTCGGCGGCGTCGGCGTGGTGGCCGACGGCGCGCAGCACGGCGTCGCGCACCGTAGGCGGCAGGGTCGACGTCACCGCCTTGCCAGCCGCCCTGGCCGCCGTCTTCGCGGGAAGCGCGGCTGCCAGCAGTGAACGCGCCTGCTTGATGGTGGCGGCGTCGTCGAACTGCGCCAGCCGGCGGATCATCTCGCCGCGCAGGCGCTGCACTTCACCGTCTTCACCGGCGTCCTGCTGCCAGCCCAGCCGCGCCAGTTCAGGCGCGAACAGCGCGCGGCCGGCGGCGCGCACGGCGGCCTGGGCGGGCGTGTCGGCCAGCGCCATGTCGAGCAAGGTCAGCTGCGAGGCGGCGATCGAAAACAGCGCGGCGCGGCTGGCGTCATCGATGCGCGGCAGCGCAGCGAGCAGCGCGAAGTGTTCGGCCATCGAGCCTCGACCGGCGCGCACGAGCGCGAAGCTGTCGCTGAGCAGGGTGATGCGGTCGGCCGGCGTCAGGGTGGTGAAGGCGGCGGCTGCCTTGGACTTCAGCGCCTGGCTGTACAGCACGCGGTAAAAACCGCGGCCGCCGGCGTTGGCCAGCAGCGGGCGCTCATCGCAGCCCGGCAGTTCGATGCGCTTTTCGGCGCCTTCCAGCAACACGGTGTGCAATTCATCGCCGCGCGACAGGCGCACGGGCACTTGCCAGAGCGCAGGTGATGCGGCTGCAGACGGCGCCGGGGATGGCGCGGCAGACACGTCCATCAGGAAACGGCTCTGCTTCAGGTTCACCTGCGTGCGGCCGGCCTCGCACACGGCGGCCACTTCGACGAGCGGGAATCCGGGCTGGTCTGTCCAGCTCGCTGCCACTTCGGCCACCGGACGGTCGGCCGCGCGGCCGATTTGGAACCAAAGGTCACCGGCGGTGGCGGGCGCCAGCCGGCGCTCGGCCATGTAGGCCGCCAGACCGCGCTGAAAGGCTTCCGGGCCGATCCATTGCTCCAGCATCGTCAGCACAGCTCCGCCCTTGGTGTAGGTGATGTTGTCGAACACCTCGAACACGCTGGCCTCGACCACCGGCCCGGAGCGGATGGCGCGCGTGGCCGACGTGGCGTCGCGCTGCATGGTGTTGTCGATGCCGCTGCGCTGGCGCAACGCGGTCTGCCACTCGGGGTGGAAGAGCTCGCTGGCCTTTTTCTCCATCCAGGTCGCGAAGGCTTCGTTGAGCCAGATCTCGCTCCAAGAGGCGACGGACACCAGGTTGCCGAACCACTGGTGAGCGATCTCGTGCGCGACGGTGCCGAACACGCCGCGCTGGTTTTCGGGCGTGCTGCGCGCGGGGTCGTAGAGCAGCGCATCCTCGATGTAGGAGATCAGGCCCCAGTCTTCCATCGCGCCCTGGCGAACGCCGGGCACGGCGATCTGGTCGAGCTTGGGCAGCGCGTAGGGCTGGCCGAAATATGCGGCGTAGTACGGCAGCAGCTGCTGCGTGGAAGCCAGAGCAAAACGCGCCTGCTCCCGTTTGCCGGGCGCGGTGAAGAAGCGCAGCGGCACACCGGCCGAGTCGGCTTCCAGCACATCGAAACGCCCCACCGCCACCGACAGCAGGTAGCTCGGCATCGCCGGCGTCGGCGCGAAGCGGTGCAGCTCGCTGCGGCCCGCGGGCGTGACGCCCAGGCTCGGCATGTTCGACAGCACCTGCCAGCCGGCCGGCGCGCGCACCGAGAGCTCGAACACCGTGCGGAATACCGGCTCGTCGAAAGCCGGCATCAGGCTGCGCGCACTGGTGGCTTCGAGCTGCGTGGCGAGCATGCGCGCCGGGCGGCCGGCCACCCGGTGGTCGACACGGAACAGGCCTTCGCCGGTTTTCTGCACCACGCCGCGATAGCGGATGTCGACGCGGTGGGCACCCGCCGGCACGGCTGCGCCGTCGGTGGGCGTCAGCCGCCAGGTGCCGCTGGCCTTGTCGGCATCGACCCGCAACGTGCGCCGCTGCGGGCCGGTGACGAGCACGGCCGACACGGCCTGCAACCTCACCGCATGCAGCACGATGGCCGGCATGGGCTCGCTGGCCGTCACCTGGATGCCGATGTCGCCGCTGAACCGCTCGCGCTGCGGGTCCACATCGAGCAGCAGCGTGGCCACCGAGGGCACGACGGTCTTCGGCAGCACGGTGGTGGTGGCGGCGAAGTCGAAACGCGGCTGGGCCAGCACGACGGGCGGCAGCGCGAGCAGGGACGCGAACAGCAGGGCGCAAAACAGCCGCGAAACACGGACAAGGTCAGAGCCTTGCGCTGGTTGAGCCGGCGTCGGGTGAGAGGTGAATGTCATGCGGCCGATGCTGCTGCGGCCGCGAGAGCCTTGTCAATCCCGCGGGCCGGACTCCGTCGTCAGAGCGATTGCCGGCTTTTCCGGCGCTAGCGGCACCGAGCGCGCCAGCGAACTGGCACGGTCGCGAAAGACCAGCGGATGTTCGACGATGCGGCTGGCGGCGGCTTTCTCGGCACCAGCCACCGCCGCGGTGACCAGCCCGTGGTGGGGGCTCTTCACGCACACCGGGTCGGCGGCGGCGGGGTCGCCCGCGATCAGGAAGGCCTGGCAGCGGCAGCCGCCGAGATCCACCTCGCGCTGATCACAGCTGGAGCAGGGTTCCTTCATCCAGCCGGTGCCGCGGTAGCGGTTGAAACCTTCGGAGTCGAACCAGACCTCACGCAGGCTCATGTCGCGCACGTTCGGGAAGGCGAGGCCGGGCAGCATGCGCGCGGTGTGGCAGGGCAGCGCCGTGCCGTCGGGCGTGACGGTGAGGAACATGCTGCCCCAGCCGTTGACGCATTTTTTGGGCTTGCCTTCGTGATAGTCGGGCGCGACGAAGAAAAGCTTCATGCGGTCGCCCAGACTCACGCGCCAGGCGTCGGTGATGGCCTCGGCACGCCGGAGTTGTTCATGCGTGGGCAGCAACTGCTCGCGGTTCAGGTAAGCCCAGGAGTAGTACTGCGTGTTCGCAAGTTCCAGGTACTCGGCGCCGAGTTCGGCGGCCATGCCGATGATGCGGTCGATGTGGTCGATGTTCAGGCGGTGGATCACCACGTTCATCACCATCGGCCAGCCCTGCCCCTTGATGATGGCCGCCACCCGGTTCTTCAGCTCGAAGGTCTTGGTGTGCGAGAGAAAGTCGTTCATCTCTCGCGTGGAGTCCTGGAACGACAGCTGCACGTGGTCGAGCCCGGCGTCTTTCAGGGCCTGCGCGCGCTTTTCCGTCAGGCCGACGCCCGAGGTCAGCAGGTTCGTGTAGTAACCCAGGCGGCGCGCTTCGGCTACGATGATTTCCAGGTCGTCACGCAGCAGCGGCTCACCACCCGACAGACCACATTGCACGGCGCCGAGTTCACGGCCTTCGCGCAGCACGCGCAGCCAGTCGTCGGTGGACAGTTCGGTCTGGTGTTGAGCGAAGTCGACCGGGTTGTAGCAGAAAACGCAGTGCAGCGGGCACCGGTAGGTCAGCTCGGCCAGCAGCCAGAGCGGCGGACCCGGCTGCTTGGCAGACGACGACGGCAAGACGACCGTCATGCCCACTCCAGCCAGCGCTGCTGCGCCGCCACGTCGACGAAACCGAGCACGTCGCGCTCCAGGCCCTTGGCAGAAAAAGCCTGTTCCAGATCGGCCACGATGGCGGCCACGCTGCGCTGGCCGTCGCAGCGCTTGAGGATCTCGCCGCCGCTCTGGTTCAGCTTGACCATGCCCTCCGGGTAGAGCAGCACGTGGCAGTCCTGTGCCGGTTCCCATTGCAGGCGAAACCCGCGTGCGATGCGCGGCACGGTGTTCACGTCGGCCGCCACTACGGGTTCACTCCGTAACGCAGCGCCATCGCGTCGTTCATCGCCCACAGGATGTCGAGCTTGAACTGCAGCACTTCCAGCGCGCGTTCCTGCAGGGCACGCGTGGTGAAGTGGCCCAGCGTCACCGCCAGACCCTGCTCCACGTCGCGCCGGGCCTGGCTGACGCGGTTGCGGAAGTAAGCCAGCCCGGTGGGGTCGATCCAGCCGTAATGCTCTGGCCAGGTGGCCAGGCGCTGCTTGTGGATCTCGGGCGCGAAGAGCTCGGTGAGCGATGAACACACCGCTTCTTCCCAGGGCGCGCGGCGCGCAAAATTCACGTAAGCATCCACCGCGAAGCGCATCGCCGGCACGACGTGGCGCAGGTCGGTCACCTCGTCGCGCGTCAGACCCACGGCCTCGGCCAGGCGCAGCCAGGCCTCGATGCCGCCTTCGTCCTTCACGCCGCCGAGCTCGAAGCCGTCGTGGTCGAGGATGCGCTGCACCCAGCCGCGGCGCACTTCGCGGTCAGGGCAGTTCGACAGCACGGCCGCGTCCTTGATCGGGATGGCGATCTGGTAGTAGTAACGGTTGGCGACCCAGCCGCGCACCTGCTCGGGCGTGGCGCGGCCGCTGTTCAGCATCACGTTGAACGGGTGGTGGATGTGATAGCTGCGGCCGCGCAGGCGCAGCTGCGCCTCGAACTCGTCGCGGCCCCAGGCGGCGCCGCCCCCGGCCGGGTGGCGCGCGGGCAGCATGATGTCGGCTCTGAGCATGGGAGGCCCGTCTACAGGTTGATCGTCAGGCCGTCTTCGCAGACGCCGATGCGCTCACGCTTCAGCAGCGCACGCTCGGGCGAGTCTTCGTCGAGGATCGGATTGGTGTTGTTGATGTGGATGAGCCAGCGCTCGGTGGCCGCCGGCAGCCGCGCCATCTGCTCGATCATGCCGCCCGGCCCCGACTGCGGCAGGTGGCCGATGGACCGCGCGGTCTTGCCTGAGAAGCCGGCGACGATCATCTCGTCGTCGGTCCAGAAGGTGCCGTCGACCAGCACGGCGTCGGCGCCGGCCATGGCGTCGAAGACAGGGGCGTCGACGGCGCCCAGACCGGGCGCATAGAAGAGGCTGCGGCCGCTGGCCAGGTCGGTCACCGTGATGCCGATGTTGTCGCCGGGCACCGGGTTGTCACGGTGCGGCGAGTAGGGCGCGGCCTTGCTGCTCAGCGGCATGGCGCGCAGGCGCAGGCCGGGCACGCCGGGAATGGTGAACGGCGTGCCGTCGAGCGCGATGGCTTGCCGCTGCACGCCGCAGAAGTGCGACAGCACGCGCAGCACCGGGTTGCCCTCGGTCAGGTCTTCGGCCACCGGGTCGGTGCACCACAGCGGCAGCGGACTGCCGCGCTCGCGCAGCATGAAGAGGCCGGTGGCGTGGTCGATCTGGCCGTCCATCAGCACCACGGCGGCAATGGCGGTGTCGCGCGGGGCGCGGGCCGGCTGCAACACCGGGCTGGAGCGGATCTGCTCCAGGATGTCGGGCGAGGCGTTGAAGAGGATGCCGTCGGCGCTGTCGTCGGGGCGGATGAAGATCGACGACTGCGTGCGCGGGCTGGCCCGCACAGCGCCGCTGCGCACTCCGGCACACTGCCGGCAGTTGCAATTCCACTGCGGAAAACCGCCGCCAGCGGCCGAACCCAGGATGGTGATGCGCATGGTGCGGCGAGAGGGCCGAGTCGGAAACTGAATTGGAGCCGGCCGCGCCGGGAAACCCGGGCAATTCGGCCGGCGGTTGGCCTTATCGGGCCGACACGTACATCGTGATTTCGAAGCCGAAGCGGAAATCGGTGGCGGTGGGGGTGGTCCATTGCATGGGTTTGTCTCCTTGAGGCTGGAACACAGCGCGCCGGACGGCGGCTGCGGGAAACTCACGCTTCCGTGGCGGATAGTGGCCGCGAAACACCGATCGCCACAGCCTGCGGTTCTGCATTGCAGCCTAGCGATTTTCATGAATCGGGCCTACGCCTTTGCCGTGACGGGCGCGCGACTGGCTACCATCCGCGCCGTGTCCTCCCCCCCGTGCCCCGTGCAGACGCCGCGATGAGCCTGCGCCTGAAGATCAACCTGCTGGTCAGCCTGCTGACGGTGGCTTTCGTGATCGGCCTGCTGTCGCTGCAGATCGGCAACATGCGGGACTCGGTGAAGGAAGAAGTGGTGGCCGCCAACCGCGTGGCCGCGCAACTGCTCAACCGCATGGGCTGGCTGTACGCGGCGCAGGGCACGCCGGCGATGCTCGGCTTCCTGCAAGGGGTGGGCCGCGTGCGCTCCAACGAGATCACGCTGTTCGACGGTACCGGCGCCGAGCTGTACCGCTCGCCGTCCTCGCCTTACAAAGCCGGGCAGAACGCGCCTGCCTGGTTCGACGCCCTGATCTCGCCACCGCCTTCGGAGCAGGTCTTCACCTTCCCCGACGGCCGGCTGGTGGTGCGCGCCAACGCCTCCCGCGCGGCGCTCGACAACTGGCAGTCCTTCATCGGCTTCACCGCCGCGGCGCTGGCCATGCTGGTGCTCGTCAACGTGCTGGTGTACTGGGTGGTGGGCCGCACGATGCGGCCTTTCGGCCGCATCGTGCAGGCGCTGGGGCAGTTGCAGGGCGGTCGTTTCGACGTGCTGCTGCCGCCGCTGCCGGGCACCGAGGCGGCCGCCATCGGCGCGGCCTTCAACCGCATGATGGAGGTGCTGCGCGAGCGGCTCGACACCGAACGCCAGCTTTCCGACAGCCGCGAACTCACGCGCTGGATAGACCACCACATCGAGAAAGAACGGCTGCTGATCGCGCGTGAACTGCATGACGAACTGGGTCAATCCGTGACGGCGATCCGCAGCCTGGCGCTGTCGGTGGCGCAGCGCACCGAAGCGACTGATGAAACCTCGGCGCAGGCCGCGCGGCTGATCGCCGACGAGTCATCGCGCCTGTACGACGCCATGCACGGCCTGATCCCGCGGCTGACGCCGCTGGTGCTCGACAGCTTCGGCCTCGGCGCCGCGCTGCAGGACCTGGCCGAACGCACGCGGCGCTCGCAGCCCGACGTGGTGCTCGACCTGCGCTTCGACCTCGCAGACCAGCGCCTGGCGCCCGACGGCGCGCTGGCGCTCTACCGCGCGGCGCAGGAAGGCATCACCAACGCCCTGCGCCATGGCCAGGCGCGCTGCCTGCGGCTGGCGGTCTGCGGCACGGCCGAAGGCGTGGTGCTGAGCCTGCAGGACGACGGCAGCGGCCTGCCGCCCGACTGGCAACAGCGCCCGGGTCACCACGGCCTGCGCTGGCTGCACGAGCGCGTGGCGGCGCAGAGCGGCAGCCTGCTCGTGCAGGACGGCGCAGAAGGCGGCGTGCTGTTGCGAGTCACGCTGCCGCCGGCCGCCGTTGACGAAGTGACGAAACCCGCGCCGGAAACCGCGCCGAAAGCCAGCTCGGAGTGGTCGCCATGACCCGCGTGATGCTGGTCGACGATCACGCCATCGTGCGCATGGGATTCCGCATGCTGCTGGCCAACGCCGGCCTGGAAGTGGTGGCCGAGGCCGGCAGCGGCGAGGCGGCCTGTCAGGACTACCCCAAGGTGCTGCCCGACGTGGTGGTGATGGACCTCTCGATGCCGGGAATGGGCGGCCTGGAAGCAGTGCGCAGGCTGCTCGCGCAGGACCCGAAGGCGCGTGTGCTGGCGCTGTCGGCACACGAGGACACGGCCCACCCGCAGCGTGTGCTGCGCGCCGGTGCGCTGGGCTACCTGGCCAAGCGCGGCGCGCCCGACGAGCTGATCGTGGCGGTGCGCGCGGTGGCGCGGGGCGAGCGTTACGTCGACGCACTGACCGCGCAGGCGCTGGCGATGGCGCAGATCGACGGCAGCGGCAACCCGTCGAACGTGCTCAGCGAGCGCGAGTTCTCGGTCTTCCTGCAATTGGCTCGCGGTTTGGCAGTCGCCCAGATCGCCGACAACCTGAAGCTGTCACCCAGCACCGTGGGCACGCACCTGTATCACGTCAAGCAGAAGCTGGGCGCGGGCAACCAGAGCGAACTGACGCTGATCGCGCTGCGCTGGGGGCTGATCGAGTCGTAGTGCCCTCCCCGGCAGCGAATTTCAGCGCCCGGCGGCGCGCTCCGTAGCCTCGGTGTCGAGCTTGATGTGTCTTGCGAAGTAGCGCGCGAAGAACACGCCCATGCCCAGGGTGAAGACGATCACCACCAGACTCATCAAGCCGTAGTCGGTGGTCACGAAGTCCTGCAGTGCCTTCATCATCGACTCCTTTGAAATCCTGGGAACACTCGATATGACACCCGAACCGCTGGCGGAACCTTGTCATGCCTCAAGCCCGCCCACCGCAGCCGCTGCGTTGATCCACCGGCTCGGCTTGCGGCCGCATCCTGAAGGCGGCCACTACCGGGAGGTGTTCCGCTCGCCCCGCACGGTGCAGCCGGCTGACGGGCGCCCGCCGCGCTGCGCGCTGACGACCATCGACTTCCTGCTGGCCGCCGGGCAGTTCTCGGCCTGGCACCGCGTGCACTCCGACGAGGTCTGGCACCTGCTGGAAGGCGGCCCGCTGCGGCTGTGGACGATGCCGCCTGCGCTGGACAGCGTCGAATCGTTCGAACTGCACGCCGGTGGCAGCCTGCGCCACGTCGTGGAAGCAGGCTCGTGGCAGGCGGCGGAACCGCTGGGCGAATACGCTTACGCAGGCGCCACGGTCGGCCCGGGCTTCGACTTCGCCGACTTCGCCTTCGGCCGTGATGACGCCGGGGTGCGGGCCGCGCTGTCGGCGCTGGCGCCAGACACGCTGCGCTTGCTGTAAACGCTGCAGACGCAGACCGCGCCCGCGCCAGCCCACGCAGGAGCCGGGCTGTCAGTCAGGCAGCCTCGCCCAGCGACAGGCCCAGCCCGCGTGCCGCCATCAGCAGCGGGTGGTCGACCGGCACGGTGCGGTTGCGGCCCGCCACCTCGGAGATCGGCACGCTGATGCAGGCGTCTCCCTGCAGCGCCACCATGCGGCCGAAATGCCCGGCCTTCACGAGCTGCGCGGCGTGATAGCCGAAACGCGTGGCGAGCACGCGGTCGAACGGCGTGGGTGAACCGCCGCGCTGCACATGGCCGAGCAGCGTGGTGCGCACCTCGCTCTGCAGCAGAGGCTGCAGGCGGTGCTGCAGCCGGTGGCCCACGCCGCCCAGGCGCAGCGGGTCGGGGCTGTCGGCCACCGTGCATTCCACGGTCAGCCCTTCGCCGATGGCGCAGGCGCCTTCGGCGATGCAGATGATGGTGCAGCCGCCGGCCAGTTCACGTTCACGGCAGCGTGCCGCCACGGCCTCCAGGCTGAAGGGCAACTCGGGAATCAGGATGACGTCGGCGCCGCCGGCCATGCCGCCTTCGAGTGCGATCCAGCCGGCGTAGCGGCCCATGGTCTCGGCGATCATCACGCGGCCGTGGCTGCGCGCCGTGGTCGACAGGCGGTCCAGCGCCTCGGCCACGACCGCCACCGCGCTGTCGAAACCGAAGGTGCGCTCGGTCAGATAGAGGTCGTTGTCGATGGTCTTCGGCACACCCACCACCGGCAGGCCGAGCGCGGTGAAGCGGTTGGCGATCGCCATCGTGCCGTCGCCGCCTATCGCCACCAGCGCGTCCAGGCGCAGTTCCCGCGCATAGGTCAGCGCCTGCACCGAACAATCTGCGCCGCCGGCCCCGAAGTAGTGGAATGGATCGCACTTGTTGTGCGTGCCGAGCACCGTGCCGCCCTGCGCCACCAAGCCGGCCACGGCGGCGGTGTCGAGCGGACGCGAGGCGCGTGTCAGCAGGCCGAGGAAACCTCGCTCGATGCCGGTGACCCGGGCGCCGGCCTCGTTGATCAGCGCCAGCGTGACGGCCCGGATGACGGCGTTCAGGCCGGGGCAGTCGCCCCCGCCGGTAAGGATGCCTACATGCATGCCGCCATCATTGCAGCCACACCCCGAGGTCGACCTTGAGTTGTGTCAAGTCAGCCTCACGCGTGTACATCATGTGGCCGGCGTCGTAGTAGTGGTGCCTGACACGCGCCAGCACGTCGGCGGGCACGTCGAGCTGAGCCAGCGACCAGTCGCTGGCGCTGTAGGGCGTGCCCAGGTCGTAGCGGCCGCTCGCGACGAACACCTTCAGGTTCGGATTGCGGCGCAACGCGCGCGCCAGGTCGGGGCTGGTGCAGGCGTAGCTGTTTCCCTGATCCTTGCCGCGGTTCCAGTTCCAGCCCTCGCCCACGCTCAGCGACAGCACCTCGTAGCGTTGCTGGATGTCGATGCCGAGCTGCTCGCTGAAGTAGGCCATGGCGGCCATCGTGTACGGCGCGACGATCGCCTCGATGCCGGGGTCGAACTCCCACTCGCGGGTGCGGCTGGCCGCCATCGGCCCGGTGGCGCGCGCATCCAGCCGGCCGACGATGCGGCCCTGCGGGCGCATCGCCTCGAAGAAATAGGCCTGGTCGCTGATGCGCAGGTTCTTCTCTTCCACCAGCGCCTGCGGCAGCCCGGTCAGCTCGGCAACGCGGCGCGCGATGCGCGTGCGCCGCTTCTCGCCCAGGCGGCCGCCGGCATGCAGCGCCGCCACGTAGTCTTCATCGACGAAGGCCTCGGCGGCCGCACGCGCCGCCTCTGACGACGCCGCCAGCGGGCCTTTCAGCAGGCCGTGGTACTGCGCCACGTTGGCGAATGCCGGCAGGAACAGCGCGTAGGGCAGGTCATTGCAGGGCGTGAAGACCAGGCTCTGCAGGTCCATCGCACACGACACCAGGATCAGCCCGCTGAGCGCCACACCCATGGTCTGCAGCTTGTCGGCCAGCGCGGCGCCGCGCGTCGTGCCGTAACTCTCGCCGGCCAGGTAGAGCGGCGAGCTCCAGCGCTTGTGGCGCGTCAACCAGGCGCGCACCACATCGGCCAGGGCGTCCACGTCGCCGTCCAACGAGAGCATCTTTTTGCGCGCCGCCTCGCTGGCGGTGGTCGACCAGCCGGTGTGCGGCGGGTCGATGAAGACAAGATCGAAGTGTTCGAACCAGCTCAGCGGATTGTCGGCCACCGCGTAGGGCGGCAGCGGCATGCTGCCATCGTCGGGCACCACCACGCGCTTGGGACCCAGCGCACCCAGGTGCAGCCAGATCGACGCCGAGCCGGGCCCGCCGTTGAAGGCAAAACACACCGGGCGCTGGCGCGCGTCGGCACCGGTCAGCGTGTAGTGGGTGGCCATCACGGCGGCCTGCGGCTCGCCGAAGGCGCCCTCCAGGCCCTCGGCGCTGACCGGCAGAAAGGCCGCGCTGACGCCGTAGTCGAGGCGGCGGCCGCCGATCGTCACCGAACCCTGGCTTTCCGACGCGGGGCGCGCCAGCAGCTTGTCGACGGTGTCGCGCAGCTGCCTGGCGGTCTTGTCCTTTTCGGCCTCGTTGGTGGGCGGGGTCGGCTCGGCCATCTTGTCTCCGGGTTTGGGAAAGACGCGGAACATACCCGAAGGGCGGTGCCTGCGCATCGCCCCGTCCGGGGGAGTCCTTCGGAGGGGCAACCGGCCACCCGCATAATCGATTTCATGAAGCGCACCCGCGCGCACCTGTTGCGCATTTTCGTCACTGGCCTGCTGGCCGCCCTGCCGCTGGCCGCCACGCTGGCCATCTTCTGGTGGGCTGCCGACCTGCTCTACCGCTGGCTGGGCCCGGCCAGCGCAGTGGGGCGTGTCATGGTGGCCATCGGACTGGGCGTCACCGGTTCCGAGGTGGTGGGTTATCTGCTGGGCATTTCGGTGGTGGCGTTGGCCATCCTCGCGCTCGGCGCGTTTGTCGATACCGGCCTGCAGCGCGGCGCCTCCAGCTTGATGAATGCCGTGGTGCGCCGCATTCCGCTCGTCCGCACCGTCTACGAACTGGCGCAGAAGATGGTCGGCCTGTTCTCCCAGCGCGACCAAGATGGCCTGAAGTCGATGGGCACGGTGTGGTGCCACTTCGGCGGCGTCGGCGGTGTGGCGTGTCTGGCCTTGCTGTCGACGCCGCGGCCGGTGCTGATCGGCGAACGCGCCTACCTCGCGGTGCTGGTGCCGACCGCGCCGGTGCCCGTGGGTGGCGGCCTGCTCTTCGTGCCGGTGGAATGGGTGACGCCGGCCAGCGTGGGCATGGAGGCACTCACCAGCATTTATGTATCGATGGGCGTGACGTCGGCGCAGCACCTGCCGCTGGCGCCGCAGAATTGAGAGAGTTCCTTTGACATCTGCCTCCAAACCCAATCCGCTGATCGAGATCGCGGTCACCGTGATCGTCCCGGCGCTCGTGCTGATGAAGCTCAGCGGCGAGCAGCAGCTCGGCAGCCTGAACGCGCTGCTGCTGGCGCTGGCCTTTCCGCTGGCCTGGGGCTTGCGTGACGCCTTGGTGAAGCGAAAACTCAGCTGGCTGGCCGTGCTCGGCGTGGTCAGCACGCTGCTGACAGGCGGCATCGGCCTGCTCCAGCTCGACGCCAGCTGGCTGGCCGTCAAGGAGGCGGCCGTGCCGGCATTGATCGGCCTGGTGGTACTGGGCTCGATGGCCACGCGCCGGCCACTGATCCGCGTGCTGGTGTTCAACCCCGATCTTTTCGACGTGCCCCGTGTGCAGCAGGCGCTGGCCGAGCGGCAGTCGGCGCCGGCTTTCGAGGCGCGGCTGCGCGCCAGCACGCTGATGCTGGCCGGCACCTTCTTCTTCTCGGCCACCGCCAACTACGTGCTGGCGCGCTGGGTGGTGCGCAGCCCGGCCGGCAGCAGCGCGTTCAATGAAGAACTCGGCCGGCTCACGCTGCTGAGCTACCCCGTCATCGCCATCCCGTCGATGGTGATGATGGGCCTGCTGATGTTTTGGCTGGCGCGCGAGGTGCGCAGCCTGACCGGGTTGCCGATCAGCCAGTTGCTGCGCACGGGGGCCTGAGCGGCCGAGCGGCCAGGAATGCACCCCTAGAATGAGGATTCCGTCCGCCGATCCCCTTCCCGACCCCACCCTCCCATGTCCAAAGACATCAAGCGCGTCGTCCTTGCCTACTCCGGTGGACTCGACACCAGCATCATCCTGAAGTGGCTGCAGGATCAGTACCAGTGCGAGGTGATCACCTTCACCGCCGACATCGGCCAGGGTGAAGAGATCGAGCCGGCGCGCGCCAAGGCTGTCAAGATGGGCATCAAGCCCGAGAACATCTTCATCGAAGACCTGCGCGAGGAATTCGTGCGCGACTTCGTCTTCCCGATGTTCCGCGCCAACGCGCTCTACGAAGGTGAATACCTGCTCGGCACCTCGATAGCCCGGCCGCTGATCGCCAAGCGCCTGGTGGAGATCGCGAAGAAGACGAAGGCCGATGCCATCAGCCACGGCGCCACCGGCAAGGGCAACGACCAGGTGCGCTTCGAGTTAGCGGCCTACGCGCTGATGCCGAACGTGAAGGTCATCGCGCCCTGGCGCGAGTGGGACCTGCTGTCGCGCGACAAGCTGCTGGCCTATGCCGACGAACACGGCATCCCGGTGGAGTTCAAGAAGCGCTCAGTTGGCAAAAGCGGTGGCGGCGCGCCGTATTCGATGGACGCCAACCTGCTGCACATCAGCTACGAAGGCGGCATCCTGGAGGATCCGGATTTCGAGCCCGAAGAGAAGATGTGGCGGCTGACGAACAGCCCCGAAAAGGCGCCCGGCAAGCCCCAGGTGATCGAACTCAGCTATGAAAAGGGCGACGTGGTCGCCATCGACGGCGAGCGCATGAGCCCGGCCGCGGTGCTCGAGTCACTGAACAGGACCGGCGGCCGCCACGGCGTGGGCCGGCTCGACAAGGTCGAGAACCGCTTCGTCGGCATGAAGAGCCGCGGTTGTTATGAAACGCCAGGCGGCACCATCCTGCTGGCCGGCCACCGCGCCATCGAGTCGATCACGCTCGACCGCGAAGTGCTGGCGCTGAAGGACGACCTGATGCCGCGTTACGCGCGCATGGTCTACAACGGTTTCTGGTTCGCCCCTGAGCGTGAACTGCTGCAGGGTCTGATCGACGCCAGCCAGAAAACCGTGAACGGCTCGGTGCGCCTGAAGCTCTACAAGGGCACCATCATGTGCGTGGGCCGCAGCAGCCCGACCGATTCGCTGTTCGACATGAAGATCAGCACCTTCGACGACGACGGCGGCGCCTACAACCAGGCCGACGCCGGCGGCTTCATCAAGCTGAACGCGCTGCGCCTGCGCATTGCCGCCAACGCCAGGGCAGCGCGCGGCACGACACGCAAGCCGGCACGTGGAGCCAAATCAGGCGCGGTGGCTGGCGCCGGCGGCAAGACCGGAAACTGAGCACCATGGCCACCCTGCCGACACCGCGCCGCAACTTCCTGCGCTGGTCGGCCGGCGGTCTGCTCGCGGCGAGTCTGCCCGCCCATGCGCTGGAAGCGCCGGCCGGCACGGTGGTACTGACGCTGACCGGCCGCATCCGCAAGCCCAACAAGGGCGACCACGCAAACTTCGACATGGCCATGCTGGCCGCCATGCCGCAGTCGAGTTTCACGACGCGGACGCCCTGGTACGCACAACCCCGCAAGTTCACCGGCCCGCTGCTGCGCGACGTGATCAGCGCGGCCGGCGGCCACGGCACGCTGCTGCGCGCGCGGGCGCTGAACGACTACCGCGTCGACATCCCTTTCGACGACGCTCAGCGCTACGACATCATCCTGGCGCGCCTGCTCGACGACAAACCGATGGCCGTGCGCGACAAGGGCCCGCTGTTCGCCATCTACCCGTTCGACGCCCGGCCCGAGTTGCGAAGCGCCGTCTACTTCAGCCGATCGGCATGGCAGCTGCGAACGATCGAGGTGCTGTAGCGCCAGGCGCGCCTGCGGCCGCGCCGGCCAGGCGCGCCAGTTGGCTGAGTATCGTCGGCGCGGGCCTCGGGATCGTGCTGCTGGCGGTGGGCGTGGTGCAGTGGCGCCAGCTCACCCTGCTGGAGCAGGCGGTTCTTTCGAACGACGATTACGCCGTGCTGCAGGCCTATCAGGCGGAGATGGAATACCTGCGCCTGCGTGAGCAATGGCAGCGCGCGCTCGACGTGCGCCAGCCGATCGACGTCGACGCCCTGCGGCTGCGCTACGAGATCTGGGTCAGCCGCGTCGAACTGCTGCACAACAAGGTCACGAAAGACTTGCTCGGCGCCGAGCCGGGTTTCGATGAGGTTCTGAAGAGTGCCGACGACTTCAACACCCGCGCCGACCTTCTGTTCACCGGTCCGGCCGGCGCCGCGCCGCCGCGCGCCGCGCTGGCCGCGCTGGAAAGTGAACTGAATGCGCTGGGCGCGCCCATCCACACCACCATGCTCGACGCCGCCCACCGCGTCAGCAACCAGGTGTCGCTGCGCAACCTGGTCGTCAGCCGGCACAGCCGGGTCGGCATCGGCCTGACGCTGTTCCTGTCGGCGCTGACGCTGTCATTCGCGCTGATCGCGCTGCGCCAGGTCCGCCTGCTCGACCAGCGCCGGCTGGCGCTGGAGGACATGGCCGCCATTCTGCGCCTGGCACGGCGTGACGCCGACGCCGCCAACCAGACCAAGAGCGTGTTCGTGGCCAACGTCAGCCACGAAATCCGCACGCCCTTCCACGGCCTGCTGGGGATGCTGGCGCTGTTGCGCGAATCCGGCCTGACACCCAGGCAGACCGACCATCTGCGCACCGCCACCGAGTCGGCCGACCATCTGCTGGCGATCCTCGACGACATCCTCGACATGTCGCAGCTGGAGTCAGGCCGCATCACGCTGGCGCCGCGCCCCGTCGACCTGCGCGCGCTGCTGCGGGAAGTGGAGGCCCTGATGCGTCCGCAAGCCGGTGCGCGCAGCCTGGCGCTGCACGTCGACGTCGGGCCTTTGGTGCCCGAGCGCGCGCTGCTCGACGCCAAGCGGCTCAAGCAGGTGCTGTTCAACCTGGTGAGCAACGCGATCAAGTTCTCGGATCACGGCAGCGTGCTGCTCGAACTGCGCCTGCGGGACGGTGCCGAACGCTCGGCGGCGCTGCACTTCGCCGTCAGCGACACCGGCATCGGCATGGACGAAGCCACCCAGGCCGCCGTCTTCAGCCGCTTCACGCAAGGCGCCAGATCGCACGCCGGGCGCGCGGGCGGCACTGGCCTGGGGCTGGAAATCTCGCGCAGCCTGGCGCGACTGATGGGCGGCGACATCACGGTGCGCAGCCAACCCGGCCAGGGCAGCACCTTCATGCTGGAAGTGCCGCTGCGCGCGACAGACGCGCCGCCATTCACCGGCGCGCAACTCCCCGAGCTTCACGCCACGGCGCGGCCGCTGGAAGTACTGGTGGCCGAAGACCACCCGGTGAACCGCGAGTACATGGCCGCCCTGCTGCACAGCCTGGGCCACCACGCGCATTTCGCCGCCAACGGGCAAGAGGCGGTGCAGGCGGCGCGCGAGCGCCATTTCGACGTCGTGCTGATGGACCTGCACATGCCCGTGCTCGACGGTGTGGCCGCAACCCATGCCATCCGCGCGCTGGCCGACCCGCGCGCCGCCACCCTGCCCATCGTCGCGCTGACCGCAGACGCCTTCCCGGAAACGCGCGACCGCTGCCTGCTGGCCGGCATGAACGACTTCCTGACCAAGCCGGTGAGCCCGCAGAAGCTGGCGACCTCGCTGCGCCGCCTGTTCGGCAGCCCGGCCGCCGACACCGGCGCGCTGGCCCACGACACGGCGAAACCGCCCCTGCGGACGGGCAACATGATCGACGCCGCCGCCATCGAGGCGGCGCTGGAAGTCATGCCGCGCCCGCAACTCGCCGCGATGACCCACGCCTACCTGGACGAAATGCCCGCCACAGTGCAGCGCCTGCGTGCCGCGCTGCGCGACGCGCAGCCGCTCGACCTGCGCGTTCAGGCTCACGCCGTGCGCGGTGCCGCGCTCAACCTGGGCCTGACGGCGCTGGCTGCGAACGCCGAAGCGCTGCAGGAAGGTGCGGCCCATCTGCCGGCGCATGAAGTGGCGCGGCTGGTGCAGCGTTTCGACGAACTGCTGCCGTCCACGCGCGCCGCGGTCATCGTCGCCGGGCTGCCGCCGGGCGCCGCTGCCGCTGGTGGCTGAGCGCCCACCGCGGCCCTATAGAACCACCGGTTCCGGCTCCAGCCGGATGCCGAAGCGGCCGTACACGCTTTCCTGGATCGCGCGCGCCAGCGTCATCACCTCGGCGCCGCTGGCACCGCCGCGGTTCACCAGCACCAGCGCCTGGCGCTCGTACACCGCGGCCTGGCCGACGCTCTTGCCCTTCCAGCCGCAAGCGTCGATCAGCCAGCCTGCGGCGAGCTTGAAGCTGCCGTCGGGCAGCGGGTAGAACACGACCTCGGGGTCGCGGCCGATGATGTCGCGGCACTGCTCGGCGCTGACCACCGGGTTCTTGAAGAAGCTGCCGGCGTTGCCGATGACGGCCGGGTCGGGCAGCTTGGCGCGGCGGATGGCGCACACCCAGTCGAAGATCGTCCGTGCATCGGGCGCCTTGTTGCCCGTCTCGAGCATCTTGCGCTCCAGTTCCAGGTAGCCGAGCACCGGCAGCCAGGGTTTGGGAAGGCGAAAACGCACCTTCGTGATCACCGTCTTGCCGGCCAGCAGGTGCTTGAAGACGCTGTCGCGGTAGCCGAAGCCGCACAGGGCAGCGTCCAACGTGACGGCGCGGCCGGTCACCAGGTCCACGCCGTCGAGCGAGTCGAAACGGTCCTTCAGCTCCACGCCATAAGCGCCGATGTTCTGCACCGGCCCTGCGCCCACCAGGCCGGGGATCAGTGCCAGGTTTTCCAGCCCGGGCCAGCCCTGGGCCAGCGTCCAGGCGACGAAGTCGTGCCAGTTCTCACCGGCCCCGGCTTCGACGATCCAGGCCTCAGGCGTGTCACGCACGAGGCGGCGGCCGGGAATCTCGATCTTCAGCACCACGGCGGCCACGTCACGCGTGAACACCACGTTGCTGCCGCCGCCGAGGATGAACTTCGGCGCGCGGCCGAAATCGGCGTGGTCGACAACGCGCCGCAGGTCGGCTTCGCTGCCGATGTGCACCAGCGTGGCGGCCACGGCGGGCAGGCCGAAGCTGTTGTGCTCGCGCAGGGAGGCCCGGCGTTGAATATTCAGGCTGGCGGGGGTCACGCGGGCTGTGGGCATGGGAGAATTTTCCTTCAATTCGCAGCCCACCCGGAACCTATGCCCAGCTTCGACACCGTCCTCGAACCCAACCTCGTCGAGGTGCGCAACGCCGTCGACCAGGCCAGCAAGGAAATCAGCACCCGCTTCGACTTCAAGGGCAGCAGCGCCAAGGTCGAGTTCACCGAGAAGAGCGCCAAGGAGCGCGAGCTGATGCTGTTCGGCGACAGTGACTTCCAGCTCGACCAGGTGCGCGACGTGATGCTCGGCCGCCTGACCAAGCGCGGAGTCGACATCCGCTTCCTCGACCTCTCGGGCAAGCCGCAGAAGATGGGCGGCGACCGCCTCAAGCTCGCGGTGCCGGTGAAGAGCGGCATCGACGCCGAAACCGCCAAGAAGATCCAGGGCGTGCTGAAGGCCAGCAAGATCAAGGTGCAGGGCGCCTTCCAGGGCGACGCCGTGCGCGTCACCGGCGCCAAGCGCGACGACCTGCAGGGCGCCATCGCGCTGCTGCGCAAGGAAATCGAGGACCTGCCGCTGTCTTTCGACAACTTCCGCGACTGATGACGAGCGGCCGCATGCATTGGCTGAGCACGCTGGTGCTGGTTGCCGTGATGGTCGCCATGGCCAGGCCGGTTAAAGCTCAGAGTGCCGCCCCCAGCCTGGCTTTGGCCGGCCAGATGGGCAGCAAGGCCCTGCTGGTGATCGACGGCCAGCCGCAGACGCTGGCGGTGGGCGACACCGCGCGCGGCGTCACGCTGCTGCAGATGTCGGGCGACCAGGCCCGTGTGCAGCGCCGCGGCGTCGTCAGCACGCTGACGGTGGGCGCGGCGCCGGTCGTCCTGAACGGCGGCGCGGGCCCGGCCGGCGGCCGCGAGATCGTCATCCCCGTCAGCTCCGGCGGTCACTTCGTCACCCGCGGCGCCATCAACGGGCGCGGCGTGAGCTTCATGGTCGACACCGGCGCCACGCTGGTGTCGATCGGCCGCGCCGAGGCCGAGCGGCTCGGCATCGACCTGCGCCAGGCCGAGCGCGGCATGTCGCAGACGGCCAACGGCGCGGTGGCCGTTCAGTTGGTCACCCTGAACGCGGTGCGCGTCGGTGATGTCGAATTGCGCAACATCGCCGCTGTGGTGGTGCCGGCCTCGATGCCGCACGTGCTGCTGGGCAACAGTTTCCTGTCGCGGCTGAACATGCGGCGCGACTACGACGTCATGCGGCTGGAGCTTCGGCCCTGAGCCGTGTGGCTTGTCCCGCAAAGGACAGGCAGGAAGCGAACGGTCGTGCTAAAAACACTGGCTGCCCGGCCAGAACCGGCATGCCAGCGCCCGCGAACGGGCAAGGAGACTTTCGAGATGGACCTGAATTTCACCGCCGACGAACTGGCCTTCCGCCACGAGATCCGTGACTGGGTGGCCGCCAACCTGCCGGCCGCCATCAGCCACAAGGTGCACAACGCCCTGCACCTGACGCGTGACGACATGCAGGCCTGGGCGCGCATCCTGGGCCGGAAAGGCTGGCACGGTTATTCATGGCCCAAGCAGTTCGGCGGACCGGGCTGGACCGCCGTGCAGCGCCATCTGTTCGAGGAAGAGTGCGCCCTGGCGGGTGCGCCGCGCATCGTGCCCTTCGGCCCGGTGATGGTGGCGCCGGTGATCATGGCCTTCGGTTCGCCCGAGCAGCAGCAGCGTCACCTGCCCGGCATCATGAGCGGCGACGTCTGGTGGAGCCAGGGCTACAGCGAACCGGGAGCGGGCTCGGACCTGGCCTCCCTGAAGTGCAAAGCCGAAAGACGTGGCGAGAAGTACATCGTCAACGGCCAGAAAACCTGGACCACGCTGGGCCAGTACGGCGAGTGGATCTTCTGCCTTGTGCGCACCAGCAGCGAAGGCAAGCCGCAGACCGGCATCAGCTTCCTGCTGATAGACATGAAGAGCCCGGGCGTCAGCGTGCGGCCGATCATCATGCTCGACGGTGGGCACGAAGTGAACGAGGTCTGGTTCGACGAGGTCGAGGTGCCGGCCGAAAACCTGGTGGGCGAAGAGAACAAGGGCTGGACTTACGCCAAGTACCTGCTGGCGCATGAACGCGCCGGCATCGGCGAGGTGAACCGCGCCAAGCGTGAACTGGAACGTCTGAAGCGCATCGCGAAGGCCGAAGGCCTTTACGACGATGGCCGCTTCCGCGACCAGATTGCGCTGCTGGAAGTCGACATCGTGGCCCTCGAAATGCTGATCCTGCGTGTGGTGTCGGCCAGCAACAGCGGCAAGCAGAGCCTGGACGTTGCCGGCCTGCTGAAGATTCGTGGCAGCGAGATCCAGCAGCGTTACACCGAGCTGATGATGCTGGCAGGCGGACCCTTCAGCCTGCCCTTCGTCCAGGAGGCCATGGACGCCGGCTGGCAAGGAGACCACGTGGGCGCCGCCCACTGCGCCCCGCTGTCGGGCGCCTACTTCAACTTCCGAAAGACCACCATCTACGGTGGTTCGAATGAAGTGCAACGCAACATCGTCGCTCAAACCGTACTCGGAAGCTGAACATGGACTTCGAATTCACCGACGACCAGGGCTCCTTGCGCGACGCGGTTCAGCGCTGGGTCGAAAAGGGCTTTTCATTCGAGCGCCGCCACGGCCTGGCCAAGGCTGGCGGTGCAACGCGCGCGGTCTACGCCGAACTGGCCGAACTGGGCCTGACCGGGCTGGTGGTGCCCGAGGCGCATGGCGGCCTGGGTTTCGGCGCCATCGAGGCCATGGTGGTGATGGAAGAACTGGGCCGCGGCCTGGTGAACGCGCCCTACGCCGCCGGCGCGCTGGTGGCGCCCACGCTGCTGTCGGCCGCGCCCGAAGCATTGCAGGCCGCCTGGCTGCCAAGGGTGGCCTCGGGCGAAGCACTGGTGGTGCTGGCGCACCAGGAACAGGCGGCGCGTTACCGGCTGCATCACGTGCGCACGCGCGCCACGGCCAGCGGCAGCGGCTACCGGCTGGCCGGCGCGAAGAGCGTGGTGCCGGCCGGTGACGAGGCCGACGCCTATGTCGTGCCGGCCCGCCTGACGGGCGCCGATGGCGATGCCGCGGGCATCGGCCTCTTCCTCGTGGAACGCGCCGCGGCCGGGCTGGCCGTGCGCGGCTATCCGACGCAGGACGGCGCGCGCGCCGCCGAACTGACGCTGGCCGGCACGCCCGCCACGCTGATCACCGAAGAAGGCGGCGCGTTGATCGAGCAGGCGGCCGACGTCGGCATCGCGGCCGTCTGCGCCGAGGCCGTGGGCCTGATGGAGAAGCTGACTGCGATCACCGTGGAATACATGAACACGCGCAAGCAGTTCAATGCCACGCTGGCGAGTTTCCAGGCGCTGCGCCACCGCATGGCCGACGTCAAGATGCAGCTCGAACTCGGCCGCTCGATGAGTTTCTACGCCAGCATGAAGCTCGGCGAACCGGCGGCGCAACGCCGGCTGGCCTTGTCGCAGGCCAAGGTGCAACTCGGCCAGAGCATGCGCTACGTCAGCCAGCAGTGCGTGCAGCTGCACGGCGGCATCGGCGTGACCGACGAGTACATCGCCAGCCACTACTTCAAGCGCCTGACGATGCTGGAGATGAGCTTCGGCGACACCCTGCACCATCTGGGCGAAGTGTCGGCTCGCATGCAGGACACGGCCGGCGTATTCGCCTGAGCATGTTCGTCCGAGCTTGAAGCGCCGCGCCACAATCGGCGCATGAACCGAGGCAGCCTCACCGACGTCACCGGCCTGCGCGTCGGCCACCACACGCTCAGCGCGCGGCCCACGGGCTGCACGGTGGTGCTGTGCCCGCAGGGCGCGACCTGCGGTGTCGACGTGCGCGGCGCCGCGCCCGGCACCCGCGAGACCGACCTGCTGCGGCCCGACAACCTGGTCGAGCAGGTGCACGCGGTGCTGCTGACCGGCGGCAGCGCCTTCGGCCTCGACGCCGCCGGCGGCGTGATGCAGTGGTTGCACGAACACGGCCATGGCCTGCAGATCGGCCCGGCACGCGCCGATGGCAGCGCCGTGCGCGTGCCCATCGTGCCGGCTGCGGTGCTGTTCGACCTCTGGGTCGGCGACGACCGCATCCGCCCCGACGCCATGGCCGGCCGCGCCGCCTGCGAATGCGCAACCACCGAGCCGGCGGCCCAGGGCAGCGTGGGCGCGGGCGCGGGCGCCACGGTCGGAAAGCTGTTCGGCATCGAGCGCGCCATGAAAGGCGGCATCGGCAGCGCCTCGTTGACGGTCGGTGCGATCACAGTGGCGGCGCTGGTGGCGGTGAACGCCACCGGCGACGTTATCGACCCCGCCAGCGGCCGCGTGCTGGCTGGCAGCCGGGGCGAAGACGGCAGGCCGCGCAGCGCGGCACGCGCCATCCTGGCCGGTGAACTGCCGGCGCCTGCGATGGCCGGCATGGCCACCACGATCGGCGTCATCGCCACCGACGCCGTGCTCACCAAGGCGCAGGCGAACAAGCTGGCGACGATGGCGCACGACGGCCTGGCGCGCACCATCCACCCGGTGCACACCATGGCCGACGGCGACACCCTGTTCGCGCTGGCCACCGGCGCCAGCGGCAAGCCCGGCGACATGACGGTGCTGGGCGTGATGGCCGCCGAGGCCACAGCGCAGGCGGTGCTGAACGCCGTGCGCCACGCCAGCGGACTGGCGTCGCCCGCCTTGCCTTCGGCCATTGATCTCGAAATTACCTGACGATGCGCCTTGCACAGATTCTTTTCTCGCAGGGCTTCGGCACCCGGCGCCTGTGCGCCGGCCTCATCGAGGCCGGCGAGGTGCGGCTGGGCAGCCGGGTGCTGGAAGATCCGCACGAAGAACTGCCCACCGAGGGCCTGGTGCTGCAGGTGCAGGGCCGCGACTGGCCGTACCACGAGCATGCGCTGATCCTGCTGAACAAGCCGGCCGGCTACGAGTGTTCACGCAAGCCCAAGCACCACCCCGGCGTGCTGACCCTGCTGCCGCAGCCGCTGCGTGAACGCGACGTGCAGCCGATAGGCCGGCTCGACGAAGACACCACCGGCCTGCTGCTGCTGACCGACGACGGCAAGCTGATCCACCGCCTGACCTCGCCCAAACACCATGTGCCCAAGGTCTACGAGGTGGGCTGCAGACACCCAGTCAGCGACGACCAGCTGGCCCGCCTGTGCAGCGGCGTCATGCTCGACGACGAGCCGATGCCGGTGCGCGCCGCCGCCGCCGTGCGCAGCGGCGACAACAGCCTGTCGATGACGCTCACCGAAGGCAAGTACCACCAGGTCAAGCGCATGCTGGCCGCCGTGGGCAACCGGGTGGAGACGCTGCACCGCAGCAGCTTCGGCGCCGTCGCCCTGCCGGAAGGCCTGAAGCCTGGGCAATGGTGCTGGATAAGTGCCGCCGACATCGGATAGCGCCGGCAGCCCGCCGGATAATCACCGTCACTTCCCGCTGACGCCGCCCGGCGGATCGAACATGCACCCTGAAAGCCGAATGCGCCGCTTCGCGCGCGAACTGACCGGCCGCCGGCATCTGTCACGTGCGCAGAACGCTCTGCCGCTCAACTTCGAGGAGCAGTTGTACGCGGCCATGGTCGAACCCGCTGACTCCTGTCGATGGCGTCCGCGCCGCAGCCTGATCGCGTCGACCCGCAGCTGCCTGCCCTGAAGGAAGCCAGCCAGATGCGTAGCCTGCGCAAGGTCGCCATGGAAAGCCTGGGCCGGCGGCGCCCGCTCGACGCCCTGCTGCTTGGTGCCGAGGCAATCGGCGTGCAGAGCCTGCGCTGGACGTTGCCGGCCGAAAGCCCGCTGCGCCGCCCCGGCGTTGCCGACGCCATCGAACTGCCGGTGGACCGCGTGATCACGCCGTTCGTCATCAGCCACGGAGAGTGGCAGGCCGAGGAGGTCGAGTTTATCGTTCGCCACGCACCGCGCGGCCCTGCGGTGCTGTTCGACGTCGGCGCGAACGTCGGCCTCGTGACACGTGCCCTGTGCCACGCGCTGCCGCAAATCGAGGCCGCCGTATGTTTCGAGCCCCACCCGCTGAACAGCCTGCTGCTGCAGCGCAACCTGGCCCATCTGCCGTGGTGCCAAGTGGTGGCGGCGGCACTCGGCCCGCAGGAAGGCATGCTGCCGTTCTACGTGGAAGACGCGAATGCAGGCAACTACTCGCTGGCCGTCGACGCAATGCGGTCGCGCAGCCACCGGCAGATCGGCGTGCCTGTGTTGAAGGCCACGGAGGGCAACCTGTATGCCCCGCTCGAAGCGTCCCGGCGTGACTGGCCGGTGATCTGGAAGTCGGACACGCAAGGCTTCGATGAGGTCATCGCCACCACCCTGCCGGCGGTGTTCTGGCAACGTGTGGAGGTCGGCGTGCTGGAGATCTCCCGCATCTCGCGGCCCGACTTCGACCGCCAGGCTCTGGCGTCACTGATACAAAACTTCGCGATCCGCCGCTTCGCGGACCGTCCCGAACACAATCTGGGGGTGAACGAGATACTGGCCTTTGCCGAAGGCAGCGACAACACCCATGCCGACGTGTTCCTGGCACGCGGCGCAAGATGACACCGCCGGCGACCGCCGCCACGCTGCGCATCGCCGTCGTCGTGCAGCGCTACGGGCTGGAGATCAACGGCGGCGCCGAATTGCATGCAAGGCAGGTTGCAGAGCGACTGGCGCAGCGCCATGCGGTCACCGTGCTGAGCAGTTGCGCGCTCGACTACACGACCTGGGCAATGCACTACCCGCCTGGCACGCAGCAGGTGGGCGCGATCCCGGTGCTGCGTTTTTCCCACCCCCTGCGCAACGACCTTGGCCCCGCCCGTGTGCCGCGCCGGCACAAGTGGCGCTTCAAGATGCGCCGGCTGCTCGACGTGCTGGGTCTGCCGCGCGTGCTGCCAGCCCGGGATGACGCCGGCTTCGACGGCCTGGACTTTTTACGCCGCCAGGGCCCGCACTGCCCGGGGCTGCTGCAGCACCTGTCGGACAGTGCGGCCCTGTACGACGTGGTGATTTTCTTTACGGCCCTCTACGAACCCACCGCGCTGGGCTTGCCGGCCTGGGGCAGGCGCAGTGTGATGGTGCCCACCTTGCACGATGAAAAGGCGATGTACCTGCCTTTTTTCCACGGTGTCTTCGCTGCCGCCGGCCGCATTCTCTACAACACGCCTTCCGAGCGCACGCTGGCGCACGCCCTTTACGGGCGGCCGGTCGATGACGGCGAGGTGGTCGGCCTGGGCATCGAGCTCGAGCGGCCCGACGCCGCGGCAGTGGCCGAGACGTTGCAACGCCTCGGCCTGCCGGCGCGCTACGTCGTCTACGTCGGTCGCATCGATCCCGCAAAGGGCTGCGACGTGCTGCTGGCCGCTTTTCAAAGGATGACTGCCGGCACGCCCGGCTTCGCACTGGTACTGGTCGGCCAGCGCTTCATGGAGCTGCCCGCGCACCCAGGTCTGCACAGCACCGGGTTTCTCAGCGAAGCCGACCGCAATGCGGTGGTGGCCGGTGCGCTGGCGTTGGTCGTGCCGTCGCGCTACGAGAGCCTGTCCATGGTGCTGCTGGAGGCCATGAAGCTGCAGGTGCCGGTGGTCGCGAACGCGCAGTGCGAGGTGCTGGCCGACCACATCGCGGCCAGCGGCGGCGGCTGGGTCTATCGCACGGGGCGGCAACTGGCGGGCGTGCTGCGGCGCATCGCCGAGTCCGGCCCCGCCGAGCGCCGCAGGCTCGGCCTGCTGGGTGACGCCTACGTGACGCGGGAATATGGCTGGCCACGCGTGATGGCCCGTTACGACGCCGCCCTTGCCGCAATCAGCGGCGCAGCGGTGGCAGGATCACCATGAAGACAGCCGCACGCCGCATCGGCATCAGCCTGGGCAACATCGGCGCCCTGCACGACGGGCTGGGTGAATTTGCGCTTCAGATCGGCACGCGCATCGCCGCGCAGGCAGCGTCCTGGCGCGAATCCGACGGCATCGCATTCGACTTCCATTGCCGCGAAGAACTCTTCGGGCTTTTCGGCGACGAGGTCGGCTACCTGCCGGTCACGCGCTGGCAGCGCCTGAGGCATGTGCAGCCCGAACCGTATGCGCTGTGGCATTCGCTGCACCAGTTGAACAAGACGCGCGCGCCCGTCGATTGCGGCCCGCGTCTGGTCACCGTGCACGACCTCAACTACCTCTACGGCCGCAACGCCTTTTCGACATGGCGGCACCAGCGGCGGACGCAGGCGCTCATGCGGCGCACTGACCAGGTGGTGGCGATCAGCCACCATACCGCCAGCGACATGCGCCTGAAGCTGGGCTGGAAGGGGCCGATGACGGTGATCCACAACGGTGCGCGCAGTTTTGTGACCACGCCGCAGGAACCGCTGCCCGGCCTGGAAGGCTCAGCGCGTCCATTCCTGTTCCACCTCAGCCGCATGTCGGCATCGAAAAACCCCCAAGCCATCATCGGCATGGCTGCCATGTGGCCAGAGATGGACTTTGTCATGTGTGGCCCGCCGAGTGACGACGCCCTGGCATTGAAAGCGGCCGGCCGCCTGCCCAATGTGCACTTCCGCCTGGGCATCACGGACGGCCAGAAAGCTTGGGCTTACGCACGTTGTGCCGGTTTCCTGTTCCCTTCAATGACCGAAGGTTTCGGCCTGCCGCCCATAGAGGCCATGCACTTCGGCAAGCCCGTGTTTCTGGCGCGCCGCACCTGCCTGCCGGAAATCGGCGGAGCGGCGGCTTTTTACTTCGATGAATTCGAGCCGATGACGATGCGTCGCATCGTCGAAGAAGGCCTGCAGATCGGGCGGCAACCCGGCCGCGCTGAGGGCGTGCGGGCCCATGCGGCGCAGTTCGACTGGGACCGAACGGCCAATGCGTACCTGGCGCTGTACCGCCGCCTGCTTGAGTTGCCCGCGCACGCATCTGCTGAAAAGTCCGGCCAAGGGAGACCTTGATCAAGTTCCTGCGGTTCGCTCCTTGTATAACATGTGAATTCGGTGCACGCGTGCACGCCAGGAATTGATCAACATCGCCCGAGATCGCGTTTGCCGCATCGCCAATGGCAACGGTCCCTGCTTTGCCAAGCGGGCCCGAATCGCGGGCGTTACAACATACTGCAAATGCAGGATTTAGTTGTATCGATGTCACTTCATCACGTTGGGGGATTGATTCCGCTGAAATTTGGTCTTAAATCGAAATGTCTGGGTAGCACCGTAGTGAGTAAATGAAGCTTCATCTCAGTATCCCGAGGTCGCCCTCATGTATGCCCCGCGTAATTTGCAGCTGTTCTGACCGGTTGCTGGCATGTCGGTCATAAAGCACCTGCCCGAGGTGACGCTGTGTGCAATCGACACCCGGTCGCCAACGCTGGCGCTGGCGGCGTTGCAGCGATCGATGGCCTCGATAGGTTTCGCGCGTGCGTTGTTGCTCGGCCACTGTGATCTTGGCGAACAGGCTGGCGATGGCATCGAGCGCATCGATATCGGTCCTATCGAGTCGTTGTCGGCCTACTCTGACTTCATGCTGAGCCGTCTCTTGCCTTGGGTCGAGACTTCGCACGTGCTGGTGGTGCAGTGGGACGGCTTCGTCGCCGATGCAGCACGCTGGGACCCTGCCTTCCTGGAAGTGGACTATCTCGGTGCGCCCTGGAGGAAGGCGCCTGAAGGTCACTTTGTGGGCAACGGTGGCTTTTCGCTGCGCTCGCGGCGGTTGCTTCAGGCGCTGCAGGATCCCCAGATCGCCGGACGTTTGCATCACCCGGAAGACATCTGCATCAGCCAGACTCTGCGTACCGATCTCGAACGGCGGCACGGCATCGTCTACGGCAGTCTGGAGATGGCGCGGCGTTTTTCCTATGAGAACGAGGTCGTGTCGCATCAGTGCTTCGGCTTCCACGGCATGGTCAACTTACCGCGCGTGATAGGGGCGCCGGCGTTCAGCGCAATGATCGGGCAGTTGCCCGCCGAGGTGGTCACTGGCCGTGACGGTTTCAAGACGGCACGTGCGTTGTGGCGCCAAGGCCAGCCCGGACTTGCGCTGAAATTGCTGGAGCGCCGCGCTGCATCCGGCCGCCTGGACGCCCGCTCTCGCCTGCTGCGCTGGCAGTGCCGCTTCGACGCGCGGTCCTCCGTACACGAGCTCTGAGCTTTCTTCCAGCATCCGCTCGCGCCGACCTGATGAGACGCTGGATCCACCAGCTGAAGCTGAGACTGCGACTGTTGAACCGGCAGCGTTTGCGGCACCGCCATGAACGACGTGGTCCCGGCTATTCGACCTGGGTGGCCCAACACGACACTCTCGGCCCAGAGCAGCGGCGAGCGCTGCAGATGCGGCTGGAGGCGCTGACCCGAAGACCGCAGATCGCCGTGCTGATGCCGGTCTACAACCCGCCACTGGTTTGGTTGCAGGAGGCCATTGATTCGGTCAAGGCTCAGCTCTATCCGCACTGGCAACTGTGCATTGCCGACGACGCCTCCACCGACCCCGAAGTAGCAGCACTGCTGGCGTTCGAGGCCGCGCAGGATGCGCGTATCCAGGTTCACAGGCGGTCCACCAACGGGCACATCTGTCGCGCTTCGAACGACGCCCTGGCGATGGTGCAAGCGCCCTGGGTTGCGATGCTCGACCACGACGACATCATCCCCGAGCACGCATTGCTGCTGGTGGCCGAGGCCATCGTGCACTGGCCCGAAGTGCAGGTGTTGTACTCCGACGAAGACAAGGTGGCGATCGACGGCACACGCTGCACGCCCCACTTCAAGCCCGACTGGAATCCGGAACTGCTGCTTGCGCAGAACTACCTCTGCCATCTGGTGGTGTACCGCAGCGAGCGGGTTCGGGCGCTGGGCGGGTTTCGCGTCGGCTTCGAAGGTGCGCAGGATCATGACCTCGCCTTGCGCATCACAACCGATCTGCCGCCGCGACAGATTGTCCACATCCCGCATGTGCTGTACCACTGGCGCCAGCATGACGACAGCACGGCCAGCCGAAGCAAGGTCAAGCCGTACGCCATCGATGCCGGCTTGAGAGCCGTCCGAGACCACTTGCAGCGCAGCGGCGTGGCGGCCACCGTGGACAGCAACACCTTCGGCTGGTACCGGGTGCGCCCCGCGGCACCGACGCCTCAGCCGCGAGTGAGTATCGTCATACCCACGCGCGATGGCCGCCACACGCTGCCACGCTGCATTCAGAGCATTCTGGAACGTACGAGCTACAAAAACTACGACGTTCTGGTGGTGGATAACGGTTCGGTGCAGTCCGATTTCCTGAGCTTCCTGTCGGAACTGGCCGGGCGGCCGCACTGCAGCGTCTTGCGCGACGACCGGGTATTCAACTATGCGCAGATCAACAACACCGCCGTTGCCGCCGTTTCCGGCGAATTCGTGGTGCTGCTGAACGACGACACGGAACTGGTCAGCGCCGACTGGCTGGAGATTCTCGTCGGCTGGGCTGCCCAGCCGGGAGTGGGTGCGGTCGGTGCGCGGCTCTGGTATGCAGACCACACGCTGCAACATGGCGGCGTCGTTCTCGGCATCGGAGACGTTGCGGGTCATGCGCACCGCCATTTGCCGCGTGGGCAACCTGGATACCGAGGTCGCGCTTGCCTGGTCCAGAATTTCAGTGCCGTCACGGCTGCCTGCCTGATGGTGCGCCGAACGTTCTACCAGCAGGTGGGCGGGCTGGACGAAAGCGAACTTGCGGTGGCTTTCAATGACGTTGACTTCTGCCTCAAACTTCTGGGCGCCGGGCTGCGAAATGTATGGACCCCTGATGTCGAACTGATGCACCACGAATCTGCCACCCGAGGCAGTGACCGTGAAGCGCGCCGCCGCGAAGCCTACCTGCGGGAAGCCGCAGTCATGCAGCGGCGCTGGGCAGGTTTGTTGACACGAGACGCAGCCTACAACCCGAACCTGACGAACACGGGCGAGGATTTCGCACTCGCAGAACCACCGCGCGTCAACGTATTGCAGCCCTGGTTCAACGCTGCGGCTTAGGGGCATCTAGCAACAATAACTTGAACACTATAGATGGTCGGCACAGCATGCCGATGTGGATTCAGCGCAGACCATCGAAGCCAAGTACAAGGCGCTGGCGGGCCGGCTTGACGAGGCGACATTGGGGCTGTGGGTGGCCGCCGAGGCGCGCAGCCTCGGGCGTGGTGGAGTCAGCGTGGTAGCCAAGGCGGCGGGAGTGTCGCGGACAACCGTTTACGCCGGATTGGCCGAACTTGATCGAGGCGCGGAGCGGCACTTCCTGCCGCCGCCTGACAAGGCCCGCGTGCGCGCTCAAGGTGGCGGCCGCAAGACGCTGGTCAGCACCGACTCAACGTTGCTGCGGGACCTGGACGCACTGGTCGAGCCCACCACCCGGGGCGATCCCATGTCGGCGCTGCGCTGGACCTGCAAGAGCACGACGCGCCTGGCGCAGGAGCTGAACCTCCAGGGCCACCAGGTCAGTCAGCGCACGGTGTGCGACCTGCTGGCCCAGATGCACTACAGCCCGCAGTCGGTGTGCAAGACCCGCGAGGGCGCCCAGCACCCGGACCGCGATGCGCAGTTCCACCACATCGCCAAGACGGTGGCGCAGTATCAGCGCGAGCGCCAGCCGGTGATCTCGGTGGACACGAAAAAGAAGGAGTTGATCGGGGACTTCAAGAACGCCGGGCGCGAGTGGCAGCCCGCTGGCCAGCCCGAGCAGGCGCGCACCCACGACTTCATCGATCAAGAGCTGGGCAAGGTCGCTCCGTACGGGATCTACGACGTGACGGCCAACGAGGGCTGGGTGAGCGTGGGCATCGACCACGACACGGCGGGGTTCGCCGTGCAGAGCATTCGGCGTTGGTGGCTGGAGATGGGCCGCCCGCTGCACACCCTTGCGCGGCGTCTGCTGATCACCGCCGACTGTGGGGGCAGCAACGGCTACCGCGTGCGCTTTTGGCGGCTTCAACTGCAGCGCTTGGCCGACGAGTTGGGCCTGACGGTCCAGGTTTGCCACTTTCCGCCGGGCACCAGCAAGTGGAACAAGATCGAGCACCGCATGTTCTGCCACATCACCAACAACTGGCGGGGCCGAGCGCTGCTGACACCTCAGATCGTAGTGAACTTGATCAACGGCGTGACCACCGAGGGCGGGCTGCGCATCCGGGCCGAACTCGACGAGAAGGCCTACGCCGCCAGCGTCAAGGTCACGGACGAGGAACTGGCCGACGTGTTCATCGAGCGCGATGAGTTCCATGGCGAATGGAACCACCGCATCAAGCCTCACCGCGTTCGCCGCAAGCCTTGAGTGTTCAAGTTATTTTTGCTAGACGACTTAGCGCAAAAAGCCGCGCTCAGGCGCCATGGGCTTCGCAGGGGGAGCAGCCCCGGCACCCGTCCTGACAGTAGCGTGCCTTTGCATGTGACGGCGATCGGCCGATGCGCCGCGCTGACGGAGCGGCTCGCTGCGTCGGCACCACTGGCGCCGTTCGCTGACACACGAGCCAAGACGCCGCAAATTTTTGATTTAGCATCGAGGCGCAATGCGTCAAGTATCCTGTCCGCATTTGGCGCCACTGTGACTCAGCCCACCGACTCCATCATCTACCGACGCCTGCTGGGCTTCGTGCGCCCATACTGGCGCATATTCGCACTGGGCGTGCTGGCCATGGTGGCCGGCGCTGCCAGCGACGCCGCGCTGCCCGCGCTGTTGAAGGAGTTGCTCGACGGCAGCTTCGTCAACAAGGACTCAAGCTCGATCCATCTCACCCCATTGCTGCTGGTGCTACTGTTCACCGTGCGTGGGCTGGCCGATTTTAGTCAGACGGTCGCCTTGGCCAGCGTGTCGCAAAAGGTTCTGGTAGACCTGCGATCGCGCATGTTCGACAAACTACTTAGTCTGCCGACAACCCACTTCGATGCCAATGCCAGCGGCATGTCGGTCTCCAGGCTGGTCTACATCGCTGGCGCTGTCACTCCACTGGTCACCACCGTGCTAGTCACGCTGGTGCGCGACAGCCTCACCGTGCTCGGCTTGCTGGGCTACATGCTCTACGTGAACTGGCAGATGGCGCTGGCCTTCTTCTCGGTGCTGCCGGCCATCGCCTGGGTGAGCCGCACGGTGACCAAGCGCTTGCGCAAGCTCGCGCAAGGCCAGCAGGGAGTGCAAGGTGAAATGGGGCAGGTGGCACTGGAGGCACTGGCTGCACACCGGGAAATCAAGGTCTTCGGTGGCGCGGCGTTTGAGTCCCGGCGTTTCTTGCTCGTCGCCCAGCAGGCGCGCCGCCTCACCATGAAGATGGTGACCACCGGGGCCACCAATGCCCCTGTGGTTCAGATCATCGCCGTGTTGGCGCTGGCGGGCATCAGTTACTACGCGGCGCTGGAGTCGCGGGCCGACCAGATCACCGTCGGCGGCTTCGTGTCCTTCTTCGGTGCGATGGCGCTGCTGCTGGCGCCGCTGAAACGCTTGGCCAACGTCAACGAGTCGTTGCAGCGCGGCCTGGTCGCCGCGATCGACGTGTTCAACCTGCTCGACACTCCGTCAGAACCCGATACCGGCACTCGGTCGATCGGCCGCGCTGCCGGCCGCGTTCAGTTCCAGGATGTGCATTTCCGCTATCTCGGTGCCGAGCGTGATGCGCTGGCCGGGGTCGACCTGGACATCAAGCCGGGCGAAACGGTGGCCCTTGTGGGTGCGTCTGGCAGTGGCAAAACTACGATGATGGCCCTGATCCCACGCTTTTACTCGCTGGGAACCGGCCGCATATTGCTTGACGGCATCGATCTGCATGAACTGCGACTGCCTGAGCTGCGTGCAAATTTGTCGCTGGTGACGCAGAACACCGTGCTGTTCAACGACTCGGTTGCGGCGAACATTGCTTACGGCGCACAGCGCGAGGTGGGCGAGGCCGAGATCGTTGCGGCTGCCGAGGCGGCGCACGCGATGGAGTTCATTCGCGACCTGCCGCAGGGCATGGCCACCCAGATAGGCGAGAACGGCGGACGTTTGTCTGGCGGCCAGCGCCAGCGCCTGGCCATCGCACGGGCATTGCTGAAAGACGCACCAGTCCTCCTGCTCGACGAAGCGACTTCGGCATTGGACACGGTCAGCGAACGCGCGGTGCAGGCCGCGATCGAGAACCTGAAGCGCGGCCGCACGACGCTGGTAATCGCGCACCGCCTTTCGACAATCGTCAATGCCGACCGCATCGTCGTGATGAAGCATGGGCGGATTGCCGAGATCGGGACGCACGACGAGTTGCTGAACCAGGCTGGTCTCTATCGGGACCTCTACCGGTTGCAGTTCAGTTCGCCGCAGCCCCATAACGCCGCTCAGCCCGACCCCGAATCCTTGAGCGCACGATAGCGCGATAAACGTCACGAGGTGGCAGGGCAGAAGCCAAGGCGCCGAACTTTCTAAAGGGCGTGATGGGATTTCGTTGGTAAATGATTGATCTGATTTCATATTTCATTCTTGACGAGGTTGCCTTAAATGACGACTTGAATACCGTGAATATGTATAGACTTACTTGGTTGAAAGCCCGTGGCAGATTCGATCCGAAGAATTCGCAGAATCGGCCCGATAGCTTCGGTATCCCGATGTGTTCAGTCGGTTCCACAAGTTTCCTCGCCCATGTCTAGAGCCTTGTGCTGCTGTCAACGTACGGAAGCTCTCATCAAGCCACGCTCGACTCGTTCTTCGCCCCGGTTTGCGACTCGCCCATGCCTGATCGGGCGATCTCTGATCGGGCGGTCGCCAAAGCGCGCAAACGGCTGCACCCGCCGGCGCTGACATGGATCAGCGGCCGCCTGCTCCAGCGCGCCGATGCCACCGACCTCAGGCCGAAATCATTAGCACTGCGCGTTATCGCCGGCGACGGCTCGGCTCTCGTGACGGCGATGCAAGCGTGCTCCTGTACGCATCGCTCGGCCAGTGCAGATCCTCGTTCGTCGGAAATGTATCTGGGCAACCTCGAAAGGGGATGTCCGGAAGCGCGCATCCGAAGGCTGAAAACCGAGGCCGAGGTGGTGGACCTGAAACAGTCAACGCTCAGCCCTCTTTTAGAAACGGCGCCGCCAATGCGCAGCGGCATGTGGGGCCGACCTTGCGTCAAATGGTTGCCAAACACGGCCCGAAACGCTGTCGAGCCTTGCTGAGCCGAACGGCAAGAAACACGCGACCGCTACCCGCCGAAGCACAGTTC